>JABAOC010001427.1_pt2 | contig 144332 bp, 105 predicted proteins | sample 7062161 | NCBI WGS metagenome assembly JABAOC01 (sample SAMN14538625, study PRJNA623070) | marine sediment metagenome | biome: marine biome [ENVO:00000428]; feature: marine pelagic biome [ENVO:01000023]; material: deep marine sediment [ENVO:00002113] | place: India: Gulf of Khambhat ... | reverse complement strand
TGCGCTGGTACGAGGAACTCGAAGAGGACGAGCGCCTGCTTGATTACGCGCGCCGTTACGGCCAACGCCTGCTCAAGCTGCAGGACTCGCTGGGCTTCTTCCCCGGCTGGCTGCATCCGGAGACACACGAGCCTGGTCCGGTGATGAACCAGACGCCGGAAACCAGCATGAGCGTGACGTTCCTGCTCAAGCTGGCGGATATGACCGGCGAGGCCAGCTACCGTGCCGCCGCGGTACGCGCCATGGACGCCGTTCTGGCGGAGATCGTGCCGCAGGGCCGCTGGGAAGATTTCGAGACCTACTGGTCGTGCTGCCGTTGGGGGCGCGAGGAATACCTCGGCGCCAAGATCGAGCGCAACGCCATGTACAAGCAGAACAGCTTCTCGCCGTTTTGGACGGCGGAGGCGCTGCTGCATACCTACCACGCGACCGGCGATTCGCGCTACCTAGAGTGGGGGCGGCGTACGCTGGACGAGCTGTCGATGTTCCAGCAGGTCTGGCAGCCGCCCTTCATCTACGTGCCCGCTCTGGGCGGCTTCGGCGTGATGAACTCCGATGGTGAGTGGAATGACTCGCGCGAGACGCTCTTCGCCGAGCTGTTCCTCGATTACTATCGTGAGACGGGCGATAGCGCCTACTTCGAGCGCGGAGTCGCCGCGCTGAAGTCGGGCTTCGTGATGATGTACTGTCCCGAGAATCCGACGGTGAAAGCGATGTGGGAAAAGGTATACCCCTGGTTCGGGCCGGAAGACTACGGCTTCACGATGGAGAACTACGCCCACGGCGGCCGTACCAGCCCAGAGGGCGAGGGGATGGGCATGTTCACGATCTACGATTGGGGCAATGGGGCTGCAGCGGAAGCTGCGATGCGCATTCTCGACCACTACGGTCATGTCTACATCGATGCTGCGCGCGGTCAGGCGTTCGGAATCGACCAGGTGCGCGTGAGTCGTTCCGATCAGGGTTGGGAGCTTCTCAACGAGACCGGCGAGCCGCGACTGCTGCGGGTCGTCTTCGATGACGGGAGTGTTCAGGAAGTACCGATAGAGGACAGAGCGGTCGTTCATCCCCCCGCCGCGGGAGAAGCCGCGCCGGCGCACCGATAGCAACCTCCCGGCTTGACCGCCTGAACGCGCGGAGGATGCGATGAAGATGTGGAAGTATGGGCTCGCCCTCTGCTGTCTGGCTCCGAGCCTGCTTACGAGTTGCGCTAACGGCGACGAGCGGATCGATCGACTCCATCGCGAAGCCCTCGTCTGGGACTGCCACAATGACCTCTCCTATCGCGTCCTCTATGAGAAGCTAGACATCGGCCAGCGCCTTCCCGGCGGGCATGTCGACATCCCCAGGCTCGAGGAGGGAGGAGTCGACGTCCAGACCGTCGCCCTCTTCGTCCAGAACTTCCTCTACCCTGACGGAGGCGCGCGCCAGGCGCGCCAGCTGCTGGCGGCTATGTTGGGTGCGATCGAGCAGCATGCCGACCGGGTCGAGCTGGCGCGGACCGGCGCCGATGTCGAGCGAATCGTATCGGCGGGCAAGATCGCCATCCCCATCTCTATTGAGGGGGGGCACGCGATCGAGAACAGCCTGGAGAACCTGCGGGAGTTCCATCGCCTGGGTGTCTCCTCCATAACCCTAACCCACAACATCACTCATGGGTGGGCGGACTCTGGTGCTGACGAGCCCCGCTGGGGTGGACTCAACGAACTGGGGAGAGAAGTCGTGCGGGAGATGAACCGGCTGGGCATGGTGATCGACATCTCCCACGTATCGGACGAGACCTTCTTCGACGTGATCGAGACCAGTGAGGATCCGGTTATCGCCTCACACTCCGGCGTCCGGGCACTCAACCCCCACCGCCGCAACATGAGCGACGATATGCTCCGCGCACTGGCGGACAACGGCGGCGTCATCGGGATCGTCTTCGTCCTCAACTACCTGACCCCGGAGTACCTCGAGGCGATGAACGAGCTGCGGGCGGTGGGCCGTCCTTGGCATCGGCAGGTGCCCACCGTCGAGGATCCGGATCTCCGCAGCGCGGTGGAACACCTCAGTGCCGGGCGTGATTGGCCCTTGGAGAACCATCCCACCATCGAGGACGTCCTCGACCACATCGACCACGCGGTGAAGATTGCCGGCGTCGATCACGTCGGACTGGGGGCCGACATGTATCCTCGCACCCCCTCGCCGGTGGGGATCCGCGGTGTCCAGGACTACCCCAACATCACCCGGGGCCTGAAGCGGCGCGGATACAGCGATGAGGATGTTCGCAAGATCATGGGCGGGAATTTCCTACGCGTGTGGAAGCACGTCACCGACCCGGATTGAATGCTTAGTAGGTTATTGGTTACAGATAAGGAGCGTAGCTAGAAGGGGGACACGATGACGCCGGACGACTCAGGAATCAGGTACGAGGGTGGCGACGGCCGCGGCGCGGAGTCGGCCATCGTCATTTGCGGTGCTGCGGACAGCATGCAGGGGATTTCAGCCGAGTACGAATGGTTGGAACGCGAGTACCCGGGCGCGAACATGAAGATGCAAAGTCTGCGGCATGAAGGCGATCGCATCTACGACGTCCTCGAGTTCGAGACGGAGGATGGGGCGAGCCGCGAGCTCTGGTTCGACATCACCGAGGTCTTTGGGAAACTCTGACGCGGTCCCGCTGTCGAAGGCACTCCTTATCCGTTGAAGTACAGGTACGCCATCAGAATCAGCAGCAGCACGATCGCGGACGTGATCACGTCGCGCCGGTCCCAGCTGGCGCGCGAGAGCGCTTTCTCGCCGGCGCTGGTGGTGGCGAACGTGAGACCCTGGATCCGTTCCAGGGCCGGCCGCTCGGTCGCGTAGCTGACCGCGACCATCACGACCACGCAGACCAGGAAGATGAAGAGGCTGAAGTACTGGAAGTAGATGTTGTTGACGATCCAGAGCAGCGAGCCAGCGGCGTAGCCGTCCTCGAAGCCGGGCAGTCCGAGGCTGACCGGCGTGTCGACGGCGAGCCGGAACACGCCGAGTGCGAACCCGGTGATCAGGGCGGCCAGACAGCCCTTGGCGTTCAGCCGCTTGCTGAACACGCCGAGGAAGAAGACGACGAATATGGGCGGCGCGAGATAGCCCTGCACGGTCTGCAGGTAGTCGTATAGCCCCTTGGCCCCTTGGATGACGGGGATCCAGAAGAGCCCGATCAGTACCATGACCGTGGTGGCGACCCGGCCGATCCAGACCAGCCGGTGCTCGGAGGCCCGAGGTCGGACCTTGCGGTAGAAGTCCATGGTGAAGAGCGTGGAGCTGGCGTTGAAGACGCCGGCCAGCGAGCTCATCAGCGCGGCCAGCAGGCCGGCCACGACGATCCCGCGCACGCCGAGCGGCAGCACGTGGGCGACCATGAGTGGGAAGGCGGCCTGGCTCTCGGCGCGCAGCGCGTTGCCGTCGGGGCCGACCAGGTGGGTGAGCGCCGGCACCTTACCCGAGAGGGCGAGGGCGAAGCAGATCATGCCGGGGATGATGAAGATGAAGACGGGCAGCAGCTTCAAGAAGGCAGCGAAGATCGAGCCGCGCCGCGCCTGCTGCTCGTTCGGCGCGCCGAGCGCGCGCTGCACGATGTACTGGTCGGTGGTCCAGTACCAGAGCCCGATGATCGGGGCGCAGAAGAGCATGCCCAGCCACGGGTAGTTGCCGTTGAAGTACCAGGCGATCCGGCCCGTCTCCTTCACCGGCGCCCAGGTCCCCTCCATGCCGTCGGGGATGAGCGGCTTCCACAGGTTGAACATGTCGGAGCCGAGCACCGCCCGGAGCTCCGTCCAGCCGCCGAGCTTGATCAGGCCGAACACGGTGACCAGCACCGAACCGAGGACGAGGACCAGCGTCTGGACCGTCTCGGTGTAGGCCACCGCCCGCATCCCGCCCAGCACCGTGTAGAGCCCGGTCGCCACGATGACCAGCATCGAGCCGATCCAGAACGAGTCGAGCACGGCGAAGCCGAGGTCGAGCCGCATACCGGGCAGCAGCGTGCCGAAGACGATGCCGCCGGCGAAGATGCCGACGGCGATCTTGGTGAGCACGTAGGCGACGAGCGAGATGATCGAGAGGATCCAGCGGGCGGTGGGCGAGAANNCCGAGCACCAGCAGGCACCAGGCGTGCAGCTCGTAGTGCGCCATGGCGACGCCGTCGGTGGCGCCGGAGCCGGCCAGCCCCACCAGATGCTCCGAGCCGATGTTGGAGGCGAAGATCGAGGCGCCGACGATGAACCAGCCCAGGTTGCGGCCGGCGAGGAAGTAGTCGTCGGGCGTGTCCTTGGCCTTGCCGATCACCCACCAGGCGATCGCCAGCAGGATGCCGAAGTAGAGCGCGATGACGAGCCAATCGACGAGCTGCATGGTCACCTGTCGCCGTTCTCGGGGTTGCCGTCGTCGGCGGCCGGCAGGGCGGCCAGCCGGTAGAGCGCCACGCTGAGCGGCGGGACCCGCAGGCGGCCAGGCAGGCGCCGCACGCTCGTCTCGGTCTCCACGATGTCGGTGCGGCCGCCCGGCTCGTTGTAGGCCATCGGGTCGGGACCGCTGAGCAGCAGCCTGCGGCCGCCGCCCGTCAGGCGCGCGCCGCTGATGCGCAGCGGCAGTCGGACGGTCTCGCGGGTGGGGTTCACCACGGCGATGACCAGGGTGTCGCGGCCGGCCGTCCAGGCGGCGGCCACGTCCAGCGGTTCCGGCGTGCCCTCGACCGTGACGGGGATGCTGCCGTAGTCGCGCCGGTAGAGCCTCAGCACCAGGCCGGTGGCGTCGAAGGCGGCCTCGGTCTTGGTGGTCTTGATGGCGCCGATCACGTTGACGGTCTGGGCGTAGTTGGCCATGAAGTAGATGTCGCTGTTGCGGTAGAACTCATGGAGGCCGCGGGCGACGCCGAGCGCGTCCTTCAGGTAGTAGCGCGTGCCCAGCTCGCCGTAGAGATAGGGACCGTACCAGTAGTTCCACTCGTCCATGGCGATCTGCAGGTCGCGGCCCGCCAGCGCCGGGATCGTCTCGCGGTAGCGCCGGTGCGCATCGGCGATCCGTTTCACCCGCGCGGCGGCGCAGGCGGCGTGCCCCATCACCCCGGGACGCTCCTGGCAGTAGAAGTGCTCGCTGATCAGGTCCATGGCGTCGGCGGCCTGCGCCAGCATCACCTCGTCCCATTCGCCGACGGCGCCCACCGCGACCACCCGGATGGAAGGATCGACGGCGCGCATCGCCTCGACCGTGGCGCGGTGCTTCTCCACGTACCGGTCGAGCGGCATGTGACCGAGCTGCCAGTCGCCGTACATCTCGTTGCCGATCGCCCACCACTTGACGCCGAACGGCTCGGGGTGGCCGTTGGCCGCGCGCAGCCGGCCCAGCGGCGTGTCCTCCGGGCTGTTGCAGTAGGCGAGTTCGTCGGCCGCCATCTCGGGGCTGCCGAGGCCGGTGTTCACCGTGATGTAGGGCTCGGTGTCGATCAGCTCGCACAGCCGCAGGAACTCGTGCAGACCCACGTCGTTGTGCTCGATCCCCTGCCAGGCGGGATTCTTACGCGGCGGCCGGCGATCGCGGTCGCCGATCCCGTCGCGCCAGTCGTAGCCGCTGACGAAGTTGCCGCCCGGCCAGCGGTAGACGGGCGCGTCCAGTTCGCGCAGCAGGGCGAGCACGTCGCGCCGGAAGCCTTCGACGTTGTCGGACGGCATCAGCGAGACAACTCCCACGTGCAACCGGTCCCGGCCGCCGACCGTGATCTCCAACCGGCCGTCGTCGGTCGAGGCTCTGGCGGTGAAGCGCAGCGGTATCTTCTCCCAGGTGGCGGGAACGCTGTCGATGTCCAAGGTCTGCCGGTCGGCGGGGCTGTCACCCCAGACCAGGCTGACGGCAATAGGTGCGGCGCCGGCATCGCCGCGCAGCACGATCCGCCCTTCGTAGCTCTTCCCGGCCACCAGCCCCAGGCCCGCCTGGACGAGTCCGGCGGTCTGGGCCTCCGGTGCCGGACCGAGGGCAGGCGTTTGGGCGCCGACGTAGGGCGCCGCACTGTCCATGGCCAGCGCGGCGGGGTCGCCGAGGATGCGCCAGGGCGACTCCTCGCTGGCCGGCGTGTAGAAGAACTTCCGGTCCTCGAGCATCTCGGCCCAGATGCCGCCGTAGATGCAGCGGCCCAGGTGCTCGATGAACTGGCCGTAGATGTACTTCGAGATCGGCGGGCCGGTGCTGGCCGCGTCGACCGTAGCCTCGGGGCGAACCTCACGTGTGGCGAGCAGCTCGATGGAGAGATCGTCGAACCAGGCGCGGCCGGTCGCTTCGCCCCAACCGCCGAACAAGCAGTTGACCTGGACGGCGTCGTTGGCGCCGGTGTCGAACTCGAAGGAGATCTCCGTCCAATCGTTGGTGCCGGTGAGCGCCGCGGAGCGGGCACCCTCCATCCCGTGCAGGTTGAACATCGCGCCCCGGCCCGTGGTCGCGGTCAGCTCCTCGGTGCGGATCCAGCCGGTCAGCCGGTAGCGGGAGAACGGTCGCACCGGCACGATCGCGCCCCAGGAGAGGTCGCCCCCCTCGCTGGAGGCGATGGTCACGCTGCGACCGCCGGTCCGGCCGACCTCGGCGTACCCGAACTCGCCACGGCCGCGCCAGCGGTGGGGGCGCCACTCGGCGGGTCGCTCGGCCGGTCGCTCGGGGTCTGGGGCCTCGAACGTCGCGTTAGGAATTTCCGCGGGCGGCGGCTCGGTCGCGCAGCCGGCGGCCGACGCGAGAAGCAAGATGCCCGCTGTACGCGTGACGCACCGCGCACGGGAGCCGATTCTCTTCATGGCTCACCTCACTGGATTCGCCATTCGTGTATCCCGCCCGCCCAGCCTTCTTGTGAGTTGATCTCCAGTCGCACTGCCCGAGTGCGCACCGTCTCGAAGACGACCCGGTTCCAGGCGTTCTTTTCGACCCCGTACTCCTCCTCGGTCCAGACCGGCTTCCAGACGCCGTCCTCGAGATAGAGCACGCGCCACGAGGCGGGCAGCCGGCACTCGCCGATGCCGGTGTCGTCGAACCAGTAGACCTCGACGGTCGAGACCTCCGCGACCTCGGGGAAGTCGTACTGGATCCACTCGGTGGTCCCCTTGTGCGGCCACCAGTGATAGAAGGGCACGTCGTGATCGATGGAGCTGCGCGGCTCCATCTGGTCGTTCACAGCCTCGGGGTTGCGGCCGAACGAGGCGGTGACGCGGCTCTCCGATGCGAGGGTCGGGTAACCGAGCGGCCGAACGGCGCTCTCCTCCCGGGCCAGCCAGACCGCCATCTCGCCGGGCCCGCGGTGGGCCCAAGCGTAGTAAGGGATGGCCGTCAGCGGCACTTCGCTTGAGGCGAGCTCGTCGGTTTCGGGGACCTTGCGGTAGGCGCGGGCCGACCCGCGGATCACGGTCACCCCGTGCAACAGGTCGGGCTCGAAGGCGGCTTCCAGCGGGACGTCGTCCGGGAGCAGCAGGTTGCGGACGTGCCCGTCGGGTTGGTCAGGCCACTCGACGGCGTAGACGACGGGGCCGCGCTGGAGGGCGACCCGGCCGCGGTCGGCCTCGACGCTGTCGATCGCCGCCACGCGGCGGACCGGCATCGGCAGCTCGAGCTCGACGGTGTCGCCGCTGCGCCAGGTCCGGGTGATCCTCGCGTAACCGTTATCGAGGCGCAACGCGACGGGCTCGCCGTTGACGAGGAGTGTCGGTGGGCTGGCGGGCGGCTCGTCGAGGTAATGGTAGAGGTCGCTGGGGACCGGCTCGTTCCGTGCCCAGCCAGGGATGCGAAGGTTGAGGGTGAAGCGAAGCGATCCACCCTGCGGCTCGACCGCAATCTTGATCGTGCCATCCCACGGGTAACGCGTCTCCTGCCGCAGCTGAACCGCGCCGCCGGCGACCTCCACGTCGGCCCGGCTTCCCGCGTACAGGTTGACGTAGAGGTCGCGGCCGGTCGCGGCGTAGGCGTAGCCGGCGACCGAAGCGATGAAACGGGTGACGTTGCCGGTGCAGCAGGCGCAGGTGAACCAGGGTGTGCGGCTGTGCTGGCCCACCGACTCCAGCGGGTTGGGATAGAAGAAGGTGTTCCCCTCCAACGAGATCCCGGAGAGCAACGCGTTGTAGAGCGTGCGCTCGAGCACGTCGATGTAGCGGGCGTCGCCGTGCAACAGGAACATCCGGTGGTTCCAATAGATGTTGGCGATCGAGGCGCAGGTCTCGTTGTAGGCGCTCATGTTGGGGAGCACGTAGGCGTCGTTGAAGCCCTCGTTACCGCCGGTCGCCCCGATGCCGCCGGTCACGTAGAGCTTGCGGCCGACCACGTCCTCCCAGATCCGGTCCACCGCTCGCACGTAGTCCCGCTCTCCGGTGAGCGCGGCCACATCGGCGGCCCCCGCATACAGGTAGCCGGCCCGCACGGCGTGACCGACTGCCTCGCTCTGCTCGACCACCGGCATGTGGTCCTGGTTGTACTCGCCGCCCAGAGAACGGCCGTCGAGGGGTAGACCGCGCACGTCGATGAAGAACTTGGCCAGGTCGAGGTAGCGCGGCTCGCCGGTCAACCGGTAGAGCCGGACGAGTCCCATCTCGATCACCTGATGTCCCGGTGGCGCCCGCAGCTTGCCGGGGCCGAAGGTGGCGTCGATGAGGTCGGCGTTCTTCAAGGCGATGTCGAGAAGGTTGTGTTTGCCGGTGGCCAGGTAGTGGGCGGCGGCCGCCTCGTAGAGATGGCCGGCGTTGTAGAGCTCGTGGCTGCGCTCGAGCCGCTCCCAGCGCCTGTCCCCGAACCAGCGACGCAACTCCTCGGCGTCGTTGGTGCGGGCGGAATAGAGGTAGCCGTCCGGTTCCTGGGCGGCGGCGACGAGGGCGATGACGGTGTCGAGGTAGAGCTCCAGCGCCGGATCGCGCTGCAGCATCAGGGAATAGGAAGCTCCCTCGATGGTCTTGTAGACGTCTGTGTCATCGAAGGGATACGAGCCACACTGCTGCCCCTCCATGATCCCCCCGGCGATCGCGAAATTGTCGATCCGCCCGGTCTCCTCGGACTTCTCGAACACGTGAGGGATGGTCACGGTTCGGTTGGTCTCGAGGCGCGGAGCCCAGAACTCATCCTCGAGTCGCACCTGGGTGAAGGGGACGGGCTGCACGGGGTAGTCGGGCGGTTGGGCTTGGTCGCAGGCCGCCGCGACGGCAGCGAATAGAAGGCCGGTGATCAGGTACCCACGGCTCATCTTGGTCGCTCCTATTAGATGTACGGTCGCACGTCGACGGCGGTCATGCCGGCGCGGCGCGCGGCCTCGAGTCCGATGTCGCCATCCTCGAAGACCTGGCAGGCCGCGGGCTCAACGCCCAGGCGGCGGGCCGCCTCGAGGAAGATCTGCGGAGACGGTTTGTGTTCGATCTCGTCGTCGGCAGTGAGCACGACGGCGAACGCCTCCGCCAGGCCAAGTCGCTCGAGTATCGTGTGCACGTCCTCGCGGGTGCCACCGGAGGCGATGGCCATGGGCAGCCGCCCCTGATGCGCGCGGACCACCGCGACGACCGGTTCGATGGGGCGCACCCCCTCCAGCAAGCGGCGGTAGACGCGGTGCTTGGCGGCGACGGTGGCGGCCGGGTCGAGGGAGAAGCCGAACCGCTCGTTGGCCAGGGCCACGACGCGTTTCTCCGGAGTGCCTCTCAGCGAGTCGAGCCAGGCGTCGGGCACGCTCACCCCGGCGGCGCCGAACGCCTGCCGCCACCCCTCCTGGTGGTAGGGCATGGTGTCGGCCAGGGTGCCGTCGCAGTCGAAGATCAGACCGCGCACCCCGTCCGCCACCGGTATCGCCGTCGGGGCCATCATCGAGTCAGAACGGGTTCTCGGTGGGGTAGGGCATCCCTTGCGGTTGGTTGTAGGAGATGTCCGCGACCCCGAGGGCTCGTAGCGCACCGAACAAGGTGCGGCCGACGGGCGCGAAGGCCACCGCCGTGTGGTGCGGGAATCGCTTCTCGATGAGCACGTGCCGGTAGAAGCGAGCCATCTCCCGGACCGCCAGCACGCCCGTGCCCCCGAAGGTTCGGGTCGGCATATCCAGGACCTCGCCCTCGGCGACGTAAGCCTTGAGCTCCCCTTCGGCGGTGGCCTGCAGGCGATGGATTGTGGCGGCGCCGGGCCGGATCCGCCCTTCCAGCGTGCCGCGGGTTATGTCCGGCTCCTTACCCGGTTCCATGAGCCGGTGCATGATCAGCTGGTGGCGCATCTCGCGGTCGACCAGGCAGGCGCCGGGCGTGTTGCCGCAGTGGAAGCCCATGAACAGGTCGGTGGGGTCGTAGTCCGCCGTCTGTGTCGCCGCCGCGGCGGCGAGGTCCGGCGGCACGGTGTTGTTGATGTCGAGCAGGGTGACCGGCATCAAAGTGGCGCAGGCGCCGAGGTACTCGCTGAGTGCGCCGTAGATGTCGGCCTCGCAGGCGACGGGTATGCCGCGCGTGGCTAGGCGCGAGTTGATGAAGCAGGGCACGAAACCGAAGTTCGGCTCGAAAGCGGGCCAGCACTTGTTGGCGAATGCGGCGAAGCGGCTCGCCCCCAGGTTCTCGTCCATGAAGCCGAGCAATCCCACCTCGAACTGCGCCAGCTTGGTCAGCAGGTCGGGGAAGCGATTCCCCTCGCCCAGTTCCTGCCCCATCTCGGCGGCGGCCTTCGCGACGTCGGGATGCCCTTCGGCGGAGCGGAAGACGTCGAGCAGGTCGAGCTCGCTGTTCTCCATGATCTCGACGCCCAGATCGAATAGCGGTTTGATGGGCGCGTTGCAGGCGAAGAAGTCCCACGGGCGTGGTCCGAAGGCGAAGATCTTCAACTGTTTCAGTCCGAGCAGGACGCGGGCGACGGGCACGAACTCCTCGATCATCGCCGCGACCGCGCCGGCCAGCCCGACCGGGTACTCGGGGATATGCGGACGCAGCGATCGCAGCCCCAGGCCGTACGATGCGCTCAGCAACCCGCAGTAAGCATCGCCGCGGCCGTCCACCAGGTCGTCGCCGCTCTCCTCAGCCGCGGCGGCGAACATGACGGGGCCGGGGAAGCGCTGGGCGAGCAGGGTCGTGGGGCCTTCGGGCCCGAAGTTGCCCAGGTAGACGACCAGCGCGTTCACGTCGGCACGCTCGAGCTCCTCGAGGGCACTCACAACATCGCGCTCGTTCTCCACGATGGTCTCGAGCTCGGTGACGCTCAGGTCGCGAGCGCCGCAAGCCTCGACGACGGCACGGCGCCGCCGGCGCGAGAGGTCGATGGGGAAGCAGTCGCGGCTGACGGCAACGATGCCGGTGCGCACTTGGGGGACGTTCTTCATCTCAACCGTCATGGGGCGGCTTCTCCTGTCCGTAGTACGCATCCGGCCCGTGCTTGCGCTCGAAATGCTTGCGGACCAGCCAGGGCTCCAGAGGTACGGCGTCGGGGTCGAGGGCAATGGTCAGCCAGGCGGTGCGGGCCAGCTCTTCGAGCATCACGCAGTGGTAGACCGCCTGCTCAGCGGTCCGCCCCCAGGCGAAAGGCCCGTGCCCGGCCACCAGCACCATGGGCACCCGTTCCCAGGAGCGGTCGCGGAAGCAGGAGACGATGAGCTGGCCGGTGGCCGTCTCGTAATCGCCCTGCGCCGCCGCCTCGCTCATAACCTCGGTGCACGGCACGTCCTCTGGGAGCAGGTCGGCGTGGCCCGTGCCGAGGATCGGGATGGGGCGCCGCGCCTGCGCCCAGGCGACGGCGTAGGTCGAGTGGGTGTGGGCGACGCCGCCGACCCCAGGGAACTCACGGTAGAGCACGGCGTGGGTGGGCGTATCGGAAGAGGGACGCATGCGACCCTCCACCACCCGCCCCTCGAAGTCGACCACCACCATGTCTGCCGGTTGGAGGTCTTCGTATGGTACGCCGCTCGGCTTGATGGCGAACACGCCCTCTTCCCGGTCGGCGGCGCTGACGTTCCCGAAGGTGTAGAGGACCACGCCGCGGCGTTGCAGCTCCTTGTTACACGTCCAGGCCGTCTCCTTGAGCGTCCGATAGTCCTCCATCACGGCCCCCGTATGGTGAACCTTTCCTCGACGAAGCGGCCGAGCTGCTCGTAGCGTTCATAGAGCTGCCGGTAGCTGGCGGCTCGCGCCGGGTCGGGCCGGTACTCAGTCTCGAACCCGCTGCCCATCGCCGCCTGGCTGGCCGGGATGTCTGCATGTAAGCCGGCGGCGGTAGCGGCTGCCATCGCGCTACCCAGCGCGCACGTCTGCCCGGCACACGCGACCCGGATAGGCATCTCGAGCACGTCGCACACCGTCTGCATGACGAAGGGAGCTTTCTTGGGGACGCCGCCCAGCGCGATGACCCCATGGATCGGCACGCCCTCGACCTGGAAGCGGTCGACGATCTTCTTGGCACCGAAGGCGGTAGCCTCGACCAGGGCGCGGAAGATGCGCGGCGCGTGGGAGCCCAGACTCAGGCCGGCCAGCGCGCCCTTCAATGCCTGGTCGGCGAAGGGTGTGCGCCGTCCGTTCAGCCAGTCGAGCGCCACGACGCCCGTCGCGTCGGGCGGCAGCGCGGCGGCCGCCTCGGAGAGGGCGGTGATGATCCGCGCGGCGAGACCGTGCAGGGTGTCGTCTCCAATGCCCGCCGCCTTCCCCAGCTGCTCCAGCGGCCANNCGGGGATGATGCGGTCGGCGATGCCGTGCAACGCCTCATCGCCGACGTCCGCCGCCTTGCCCAGGTGCTCCAGCGGCCAGGCAAGCAGGTCGCGGAACCAGGCGTAGACGTCTCCGAAGGCGGACTGTCCTGCTTCCATCCCCAACATGCCCGGCAGGATCGAGCCGTTGACCTGACCGCAGATACCCCGCACCAGCTTGTCACCCATCTCATCCAGCGGCGCCACCAGCATGTCGCAGGTCGAGGTGCCCATGACCTTGCACAGGACGTAGGGCTGGATCTGGCCGCCTATGGCGCCCAGGTGCGCGTCGAAGGCGCCGACCCCGACGACCACGTCGGTCTGCAGACCGAGCCGCTCCGCCCACTCGGGTGCGAGCGTGCCTGCGGCGACGTCACACGTCCAGGTCTCGGTATACAGCCGCTCGCGCAGGCCGGCCAACAGCGGATCGACGCTGGTCAGGAAGTCCTCGGGCGGTAGGCCGCCGAACGAGGCGTGCCACATCGCCTTGTGCCCGGCGGCACAGCGGCTGCGCTTCACCGTCAGCGGGTCGGTCGTGCCGGTCAGCATGGCGGTGACCCAGTCGCAGTGCTCGACCCAGGAGAAGGCCGCCTCGCGCACGCGCGGATTGCCGCGCAGGATGTGGAGGATCTTCGACCAGAACCACTCGGAAGAGTAAACGCCGCCGACGTACCTCGTCACATCCTCGCCGCCCCAGCTGCGGGCGACCTGATTGATCTCCTCCGCCTCGCCCACCGCGGTGTGGTCCTTCCAGAGGACGAACATGGCGTCGGGGTCATCGTCGAACTCGGGTAGCAGAGCGAGGGAGACCCCCGCGCGGTCCACCGGCCCCGGCGTTGAACCGGTGGTGTCCACGGTGATGCCGGCGATCCGCTCGGCGGTTCCCGGTGGCGCCGCGGCCAGTGCCTCGCGCACCGTCGCCTCCAGCCCCTCCAGATGATCGAGCGGGTGCTGACGGAACCGGTTGGCCGCCGGATCGCAGTAGCGGCCCTCGCTCCAGCGGGAGAAGCTGCGGACGGCGCTCGCCACCTCGGCGCCGGTGTCGGCGTCGACGATCACCGTGCGGACCGAGTCGGTGCCGAAGTCGAGACCGATGACCAATCTCCCCGTGGTCATCGCAGGCCTCCAGGTCCCAGAGGTTGCAGTTGCGGTCGGTCACTGCAGTCGNNGACCAGTTTACCCGTGGTCATCGCGAGCCTCCAGGTCTCAGAATCTGCAGTTGCGGTCGGTCACATCGGTGGCAATCTACCTGCCATGCTACGCGACGCTATAGTAGATCGGAATCCCACGCCCGCTGTGGTCGTCCTTTGACTCAGGGGCGTCTGGAATTGGAGGCTTACGGGTCCTTGTTTCGGGTGTCAAAGGAGGAGGCAGATGCCCCGGAGTAGCGGTATTCGCCTCGCTGTGATCGCTGCCGCTGCTCTCGCTGCCTCGGTCCCTCGAGAATGAAGACCACAACCATGTAAGGTGAAACCGCTCACCGCTCGCGGTCGTACGGTAGTGGAAAATGACCCCCCATCACCTCTCGCTCTCTGTCTCAGAGGAGGCAACCATGTTGTCGCCACTTCAGGATATGAGGCTGGGCAGTCGTGCTCTGGCGAAGCGGCCGGGCTCCGTGGTCGCGCTGTGCGCTGCTATCCTCCTCTTGCTTGGTCCAGACCCAGTTTCGGCACAAGACCCCCTGCTGGTGCGTGCAGATTCCCTGGAAGAGGCCTACGGCGAGCATCCGGGCTTAGGGAACCCGGTGGTGCATCGGTTGGCCGGCGACGCCTACGCAGTTACAGGCCTCTTTCACTCGAGCGGTGAGCCAGGGGTCAACGCGGGCGTCGTCTTCGGGGAGAACAGTGTGGTGTTCGTCGACTGCGGGATGAGCGTCGCCTCTGGCCGGTTCCTTTGGGAATTGGCGTCGGCTCGCATGACGGGAAACGAGGCCGTCTACCTGATCCTTACGCACCACCACTCTGACCACGTGTTCGGCATGAAGGTGTTCAGGGACAAGGGGGCGACGATCATCTCGCACAGCGTAGCCGGCTGGTTTCTGCGCGAGCGAGGCGGCCAGTACAAAGCGTTCATCGCCAACATGGAAGGCTGGTCGGAAAAGGAGGCGGACTCGATCCTGGGTGATGTGTTGCTCTCCGAGCCGGACGTCATGATCGATGACGACTACGTGCTGGGCATCGATGGCGACACGTTGCGCGTCTTGGTAACGCCGGGTCACGTAGCCAGCGAGCTTGCTGTATACGATCCCAAGTCCGGAACTCTCTTCGCCGGGGATGCTCTCTACGAAGGGATGCCGCCCCACACTCGGTTTGGCGGCGCCGATGAGTGGCACACCTGGGTTGCCCAGCTCGAGCGCCTGAAGGAACTGCGGCTGGAGGCGGTGGTGCCCGGGCACGGACAGCTGAGTTCCAGCGCGCTGTTAGATGAGAACATCGAACAGCTGAGGCTGCTGCTGCGGGACGTCAACTAAGTCGGTGGCCGCCCAAATCGCCGACGGCCTTCACGCGGATACGCGTAGCGTTTCCCGGCAGGTAGGTGAGCGGCACCTCTTCAACCTCGACGACCTCCACGCTCTCGGGCTGCGCGCCCGCCTCCGCGGCCCGGCGCAGCGCCTCATCCTTGGCCGCCGCCAGTGCGTCGAGCCGGCCGACGCGCTCCAGCGAGTATACCTTCTCGACCTCACCTCCCACCTGCGCGATGGCCGCGCCGATGGCGTTCGCGACCTCGCCGTGCTCCGGCCTCAGGACCTCCGACGCGCCGGCGAGCCGATCGGCCACGAGCACGCTGCCACCCCCCACCAGCACCAGCGGTGTGGGATCGGCGCTCAGCTTCACCCGATCGACGGCCTGCTCCACGCGTCGCCCCACCTCGGCCAGCCCGCGCTCCACCAGGTCGGCTTCCAGGCTTCCGGCGCACGCCGGGTCACCGATTCGGGCGCGGCCCGCCGCAACGGCCAGGTCGGTGGCTGTCAGCGTCGAACCGCCGAAGACCATCGCCTCCTCAGTAATACGAGCGCCCACGCTGGACGGGCCCAACTGCAGCGGCTCGCGCCGTACGATCGAGCCGCCGCCGAGGGCGATCGAGATGAGATCGGGCATCCGGAAGTTGGTCCGCACGCCGGCCAGCATCACGGCCGTCGACGCCGCCCGCGGGAAGCCCTGAACCAGGATCCCCACGTCGGTACTGGTGCCGCCGACGTCGACGACCACGGCGTTCTCGATACCGGCGAGAAAGCCAGCGCCCCGCATCGAGTTCGTCGGGCCCGACGACATGGCGAGCACAGGGTAGCGGGCCGCGTACCCGGCTTCCATCAAAGTCCCGTCGTTCTGGCTGAAGAAGACGGGCACGGCGATTCCCATGTCCGTTAGCGCGCCGCGGACCGCGTCCACCGCCCGTGCGGCGATGCGGCTGAGCGCGGCGTTGAGCGCCGCCGCGTTCTCCCGCTCCAGCAGCCCCACGCGCCCGATCTCGGATGAGAGGGTGAGCGAGATGTCCGGGCACTGTTGCCGGATGAGCTCGGCGGCCCGGCACTCGTGGGCGGGGTTCACCGGCGAGAAGACGCCGCAGAGAGCCACCGCCTGTACCCCGTTCGCCAGCGCGTCGCGCGCGGCGTCGCGTACAGCATCGGCATCGAAGCCGGAGATCTCACGCCCATCGAACTCGTGGCCGCCGGGCAGCAGGCAGCTGTGGCCGCCGGCCGCGAATCGCAGCTCCTGCGGCCAGTCGCAGAACGGTGGGAGCAACCGCGTCGAGGGACCACAAAGACGAAGGACCGCGGTGCGCGCGAGATCCCGACCCTCGAGCAGCGCGTTCATGAAGTGGGTCGTCCCCAGCATGACGGCCTGAATCGCGTTCGGGCTGACTCGCTCCGAACTTGGGGCCCCGCGGCCTGCTGCCCTGGCTCCCGCGGCACCTTCCGCCAGCACCTGTTCGAGCGCCCGAACTATCCCGCCGGTGACGTCCGGCGTCGTCGCGGTCTTGACTTTGGCCACCACCCGACGCCCGGCCATGAGCACGGCGTCGGTGTTGGTGCCGCCGACGTCCACGCCGACCCGCATCGCGCTCGCATCTCCCTCGAGTCGGGCCGCCCGCGTCACGGCGTCGCTCGCGCTTCGAGCGGCGCGTAGGCCGCCTCGTAACGGAACGCCTGTGGCCCGACCACCGCCAGCGCCTCGGGTGTCTTCAACAGCGGCGGCGCCGGAAAGCCGAGAACGCTCACCCGGAACCCGTAGCGCAGCAGCTCAGTGGTGATCGGCTCGCCGCGCTCGGCATCGACGATGCAGATCAGGTCCGGCACCGTGGCGATCACTTCGCCGTCGCGGTGGGCCACCAGATTCTCGTTCTGGAAGTCGACGACCAGCCGCGAGTCCGCGTCGTCGCCCATCCCTTCGATGGTGACGCTTCCTCGCGCGAACCCCTCGGCCGTGCGGCGCTCCACGTCGACGATCTTCCCGTGGAAGAGCACACGTCCCGGCACGGTGGCCAGGATCGCATCGATGGGGTTCTCCTTCTCCCGCTGCGCCCGGCGGACCGCCTCGCCCAGCGACTTCGCCAGCGACAGCGTCCCGGGGAGCGCCGTCCGCCGAACGTCCGCCGCGGTCATGGGCGCGAAGGCGAAGACGGGCGCGCACCCCATCGCGATGGTCACGGCCCGCGCTATCCGCTCGACCCAGGTCGCGCTCACGGCGTCTTCGATGATGGCCGTGTTGCCCTTCTCGTCGCAGAACGCGCTCGGCGTAGGCGCGATCCCGTAGATGAAGAAGGTGGTCATCTGAAGCTCAGGGAAAGCCCGACCCATTCCATCGCCGTCCACAACCGGCAGGCGCGCCAACGATGCGGGGATTACCGGCTCCAGCGAGTTGCTGCCGCCGATCTCGCCGGAGATCAGCGCGGTCGCCCGCTGACCCATGTGCTTCTCCATCACCCGGACCGCCCGGTACGATTCGGTACCGCGGACCTTCTCGACCCCGACCGTCGGCGCGCCCATCCCGCCGACACAGATCACCCGGCTGTCGTCGGGCAGTTCGTCGAGGCCGAGGACGTCCACCGGGCCGTGCTCTCGCACCAGCTCCCGCGCCCGCAGCATCCCGATGTACGGGTTGCCGCCGCCGCCGGTCCCCAGGATCCCGGCGCCGATGCTGATCGATTCCAGCGCGTCCTCGTCGATCTGCCACATGTCGAAGTCCTGACTGGTCCCAATGGGTCCAAGGGAGCAACCGCCATCGGAATGCTCTCGCCCAGAGCATGTCCATGGCGTGAGGATGCGGAGCGGGGCATGTCAGCGCAAGCGAACGCGTGGCGTGTAGGGATGCACAGGCGAGTGGGGGGTGGCCCGGTGGCCGACCTGCCGTGTGTACTCCCAGTCACCCCCTGAACCTACCTCAGGGGGCTCGTGGTATCATACACGGCCGAAAGGTCATCCGTACCCATTCTCACGACCCTTAGCGCATATCTCCCGCTTGGAAGCGTAGAGCGTGCGGATGCCCGTCGGCGGAGGAAGTGGCATGCCCCGCTTCTGACCGCCGGAGGAAGCCGCTTCCTGAGCTCGCAGGCAGTGGTTAGGTTTCTACCAGGAGAGGCAACGGCACAAACGACCGCAACCGAGCGGCGATAGCGAACGCGTCCGTGACGCCGACGCTGTCGCTGAGCCGCGGACAACGGGGGCGACGGTATCGACATGGAAGCAGGTGGTCAGCCGCAGTCGACAAGCAAGTCGCTCGGCGCCTTTATGACGGTCTCGCGGCAGATCATGCACCTCGCCAACCAGGGGAGCCCGCGCGGCGAGTTCTTGCGTGACCTGTCGGCGATGCTGTTGGAGTTCTCGGGCTGTGATGGGCTCGAGCTGCGGCTGCGGGGCAACGTCGAGTACCGTTGTCGGGTGATCGCGCGACCGGAGCCGTCGTTCGAGTACGAACCGCTGCCCGCCGACGGGCCGGACGACAGCTTGACCCCAACAGACCCGGCGGGGCAGCCCGACCTCGGGCAGGTGGTCCGCGATGAGCTGGAAGGGGCGGTGGAGCACAGCGCGCCCTGCTTCACCGAGTACGGGAGCTTCTGGACAGGTGACCTTGTGGCGACCGTGGCTTGCTACTCGAACCGGACAGATCTCCGGTTGAGAGCCGACCCCGATACGACATCAATGGCGCTCATCCCCTTTGCGGTAGACGCTAGGAACTTCGGCATCCTGCGGCTGGAGAGCACGCGGCGCGACGTGTTTGCCATCGAGATCATGGAGGGATACGAGGCGATGGCGGAGACGCTCGGATTCGCTATCGCCCAGCGGCGAGCGGAAAGGGCACTCCGCGAGCGTGTGAAGGAACTGTCGTGTCTCTACAGAATCGCCCGCGTCGTCGAGGACCGGACGGACAGCGTGGAGGAAGCGTTGGAACGTATCGTGCAGCTCCTCCCACCTGCGTGGCAGCTCCCGGAGATCGCGGCAGCGCGAATTACGTTGGACGGGAACACATACTCGACAGGCAAGTTCGAGGCGACTCGCGAACGGCAGATCGCGAAGATCGCTGTCAACGGCAGACATCGCGGCGATGTCGAGGTCGGGTATGTCGAAGATCTGCCCTACGCCGTCGGCGGACCGTTCCTCAGGGAAGAGGAGCACTTGATCGGCGGCGTCGCGCGGGAGATCGGAGAATTCCTCGAGAGGCGAGAAGCCGAGGCGGAACGCGTGACGCTCGAGGCCCAAGTGCGACACTCTGATCGGTTGGCCACGATAGGCAAGCTGGCTGCCGGTGTCGCTCACGAAATCAATGAGCCGCTGGGCAGCATTCTGGGTTTTGCGCAACTGGCGCTAAAGAGCGGTGATCTGCCGGAGGGAACCTCGGATGACTTGAACAAGATCGTTGCGGCTTGCCTCCAGGCTCGTGAGATCGTGAATAAGCTCAAGCTCTTCGCGCGGCAGGCGCCCATCGAGAAGGCGTGGGTGGATGTGAGCCACGTGGTGGACGAGGCCTTGAGCCTGGTGCAGACTCGGTGTGCGAATCAGGGTATAGAGATTGTCAGACGAGTCGAGGCGGAGCCTTGCGAGATCCTGGCAGGCCAGCTGCAGCTCAAGCAAGTGGTCGTCAATCTGGTGTTGAACAGCATTCAGGCGATGCCGGGCGGCGGTACGTTGACCGTGGTGATAGGTCGCGATGACGGCTCGGCATTTATCGAAGTGCAGGATACCGGGTTGGGAATGACTGAAGAGGTCGTGGATCAGATCTTCACTCCCTTTTTTACGACCAATGACGTGGGGGAGGGGACAGGTCTGGGCCTGTGTGTGGTGCACGGGATCGTCACGGCACACGGAGGCTCAATCGATGTCGAGAGTGAGGTAGGGAAGGGCTCGAGATTCACCGTCCGATTCCCTTTTCAGGCTAGTCCCGAGCCTGAAGTCCAACGAAAATGGGGCCATGAGCAACGGTAAAGAACGCATTCTGGTCGTCGATGATTCGGCCGATGCGCGGGAGGTGCTCCGACGCAATCTCACTGCGGAAGGCTATGAGGTGTTCACCGCTCCCGGCGTGGCGGAGGCGGTCGAGATCCTCGACGCCACACCCGTAGACCTGGTAATCACCGATCTCAAGATGCCGAAGGTTGGGGGGCTCGACCTGATCCGTCACGTGCGGGCCGTCTTCAGGGACATTGGCATAATCATGGTCACCGGCTATGGTTCGATAGAGAGCGCCGTGAAGGCGGTGAAAGAGGGGGCGGAGGATTATCTGCAGAAACCGTTCACCGACGCCGAGCTTCTTTCCGCGGTCCGCGATGCGCTTCAGAAAGTCCGCTTCAAGCGTGCGGCGCTGTCGGAGGCAGAGGCAGCGCCGATCCACTCGTATGGTCTGGTCGGTGAATCGGAACCCATGCGTGCGGTCTACCGAGCCATGACCAAGGCCGTCCCGGTCTCGGCGACGGTGCTTGTCACGGGCGAGAGCGGGACGGGCAAGGAGTTGGTGGCCAGAGGTATTCACTACGCGGGGCCCAGGGCGCGAGCGCCGTTCTTGCCGATTAACTGCGGTGGCATCCCGGAGAGCCTGCTGGAGAGCGAGCTTTTCGGCCACGCCAAGGGCGCGTTTACCGGCGCCGCCGAGTCCCGCGCCGGGTTCTTCCAGATCGCGGACGGCGGCACCATCTTCCTCGATGAGATCAGCGAAACCAGCCTGGCCATGCAGGTCAAGCTGCTGCGCGTGCTTCAGGACGGTGAGCTCCGGATGGTCGGCGGCAGACAAGCGCTGCACGTAGATGTTCGGATCATCGCGGCTACCAACAAGGACCTGCTCGACCTGGTTCGCCGGCAGTTGTTCCGCGAGGACCTCTACTTCCGCGTCAACGTGCTCAGCATAGACGTCCCACCTCTTCGCGACAGAGATGACGACGTTCTTCTCCTGGCACAGCACTTCCTCGGCAAGGCTTCCGAAGAGCTGGGGAAGAAGGCGCCCCGCTTCTCCGACGCCGTGCTCGAGGCATTCCGGCGCTATCACTGGCCGGGGAACGTGCGGGAGTTGGAAAACGTGATTCATCGGCTCGTTGTGATGAGTGAGGGTGAAACCATCGATGTTCCTGACCTTCCCTCCGTAATGCGCTTCTCCGTCCCGCGCGGCGGCGTCCGGCATTGCACCCTGGCCGACGTCGAGAGCGAGCACATTTACGGTGTCTTGGCGAGCGTCGGTGGCAACAAGACGCGGGCAGCCGAGATCCTCGGGATCGATCGCAAGACGCTGCGCGAGAAGCTGAAGCGCAACCCGCCGGCCTCCGGGTCTTAGCAGCGCCCGATAGTGCACCGGGGAATTACTCCCCGGTGGTTCGAAATCGGCCGGTTGCACCAGGCCGACGGCGAAGACGGTGGCCGGTCGCCAGAGTCCCCCTCCTACACTCAAAAGCGCGTGAGATCTGGATTCTCCGGCCCGGACAGGTGCATCCCGTCACTCGTGGGGTAGTGCCCCACGCCTAGCATGCCCCTTGCCTTAGGAGCACCCGGACGTACCAGCAAGGGGGTAAGAGTGATACAACAGAACTTCGAGAGCGTTGAAGGCGGCCTCTGCGGGGACTGCGTGCACGCATCCACTTGCACTTTTCCGCGCCCGCGTCGGGTGTTCCAGTGCGATGAGTTCCGCTACCACGTGCCCGCCGAGGTCAAGAGGCCGGCAGGCAACCCGACGGGCAACCCGGGCCATAACCCGGGGCATAACCCAGGAGGTAACCCGACCGACGCTTCGGTGAGCGAGAACAAGCGACTGGGCTTATGCAGAAGTTGCGCCGGCTGGAAGACATGTGCTTACGGGTGTCCCGAGAGCGGTGTCTGGCACTGCGACGAGTACCACTAGCTGGATCAGCTGGACCAGCTAATTCGCGGAGTTCGAATCGCCCATAGGGAGGCCGGTGCCGGATGGGAACGCGGCTAAATCCGGAGGATGTCATCAGGGTCGTCGACAAGTTCGACGGAAACCAGGGCGCCCTCATCTCCGTACTCGAGGCTATCCAGGCCGAGTACAACTACCTGCCCAGAGAAGCCCTCAGAATCGTGGCGAGCAGGACCGGATGCTCGCTCGTCGATATTTACGGCATCGCGACGTTCTATAGCGGCTTCAGTCTGGAGCCCCGGGGCAAGCACGTAGTATCCGTGTGCACGGGGACCGCCTGTCATGTGCGCCGATCAGTCGAGGTGCTCGAGGGCTTCGAGCGACACCTGAGTGTGAAGGCGGGCGAGACGACGCGTGACCGGCAGTTCTCGCTCTCGACTGTAAACTGTCTCGGCGCGTGCGCGCTCGGGCCCGTGGTGGTTGTCGACGGCGAGTATCACCGCCACGTCAGGGAGGGAGACGTCGCGAGCGTTTGCGAGCACGCCCGCCAGGCTGAGAACAGCGTCAAGCTGACGGATGACGAGAGGATATTCGCGGTGCAGGTGTCGTGCCCGCACTGCAACCGGAGCCTGATGACGGACGGGCGCCTGCTGGACGGGTATCCCATGGTCCGGGTGACCGCGTCGTTCCGCAGGAAACACGGTTGGGTGATGCTGAGCAGCCTGTACGGTGATTACCGTATCGAGTCGGAGTACGAGATACCGCCGGGCACCGTAGTCCAGTTTTTCTGTCCGAGTTGTCACGCGGAGCTCAAGTCCACCAGGATCTGTGCGAGCTGCGATGCTCCCATGATCAGCCTGTTGGTGAAGGGTGGCGGGACAGTGCAGTTCTGTTCGCGCCGCGGCTGTAAGGAGCACATGCTCGATCTCGTGAATGAGGATGCGACGGCTGTCTGAGCGTGCCGCGGGGGAGGCTGGGACGTTTGGGGAGAACGTGGACTAGAGACCGATGCCAAGACTCCGCTCGATCAAGGAACTGCAGGGACTGCAGCGCCGAATACGTAGCCGGCTAGACCAGCGCGAGACGCTCATCACGGTGTGTGCCGGCACTGCCTGTCAAGCGTGCGGTGCGAACGATGTACAGCGCGTCATCAAACGGTGCCTGATCGAGCGTGATCTGGTTGACCGGATAAGGCTACGCATCACGGGGTGTCATGGCTTCTGCGAGATGGGACCCTTCCTGGTGACCGAGCCACAGTCGGCGTTCTACCCCAAGATCGACAGCCGGGATGTCCCGCGGATCATCGACGCCTTGCTAACGGACGAGGACGTAGAGGATCTCCTCTATCGCGATCCCACGACGGGCGCAGCCTGCTATCGTCGCGACGATATCCCCTTCTTCGCCAGGCAACATCGTACGCTGCTGGGAAAGAACCAGCGTCTCGATCCCATCAGGCTGTTCGGATACGTCGCCCAGGGAGGCTACGAGTCACTCGGCCGGGCGCTGACCGAGTACACGCCCGAGCGGATCATCGACGAGATACGCAGAGCGGGTCTGCGGGGGCGCGGCGGCGCGGGGTTCCCGACAGCCGAGAAGTGGGAGATGGCGCGGCGCCAGGTCGGTGTCGAGAAATACATCGTCTGTAATGCTGATGAAGGCGATCCCGGGGCTTACATGGATCGCAGCATTCTGGAAGGCAATCCTCACAGCGTGATCGAGGGCATGGCGATCGGCGGCTTGGCGATCGGCGCGACCTCGGGCTTCGTCTTCGTGCGGCAGGAATATCCTCTTGCGGTCAAGCACCTGCTGATCGCGCTCCGCTTGGCGCGCGAGTACGGACTACTGGGGACCAACATCCTGGACACGGGCTTCGACTTCGATATCGAAATCGTCAAGAGCGCCGGAGCGTTCGTCTGCGGCGAGGAGACCGCACTGATCCGCTGCATAGAAGGCACGGTGGGCGAGCCGAGACAGAAACCGCCTTTCCCGACGGAGAGGGGCATAGGCGGCAGGCCGACCTGCATCAACAACGTCGAGACCTGGGCGAACATCCCCGAGATCATTGCGGTCGGAGCGGAAGAGTTTGCCCGCATCGGCACGCCTACGAGCGGCGGGACCAAGGTTTTCTCGGTCGTCGGAAAGGTCAGGAACACGGGCCTGGTTGAAGTGCCGATCGGCACCTCGATCAAAGAAGTCGTATACGAGATCGGTGGCGGCGCGCTGGACGGCTCCAAGATCAAAGCGGTGCAGATCGGGGGACCCTCCGGCGGCTGCATCCCGCATGGGGAGTTCGATCTTCCGCTGAGCTACGACAGCCTGGAGAAGGCCGGCGCGATGATGGGCTCGGGGGGCATGATCGTCATGGACGACGACACCTGTATGGTGGATGTCGCCAAGTACTTCATGGCCTTTCTCAAACAAGAGTCGTGCGGCAAGTGCTTCACCTGTCGCAAAGGAACGCAGCGGTTATGGGAGATCCTCGACGACATCACCCGGGGTAGGGGTAGACTCGAGCAGCTGGATCTACTCGAGGAGCTGGGGCGGACCGTGGCCGACTCGAGTATGTGCGGTCTGGGGCGGTCGGCGGCGAACCCTGTGCTCAGCACACTGCGCTATTTCCGCGACGAGTATGAGCGGCACATCGTCGACAAGCGGTGCGATGCCTACGTCTGCAAAGAGCTCACGGGCGCTGCCTGCCAGGCGGCCTGTCCGGTGGGTACCGAAGCGTGGCGCTACGCGGCACTCATCGCCAGAGGCGAGTACGAGGAGGCCTACCGCGTGATCCGGGAGAGGAACCCGTTCCCCTCGGTGTGCGCTCGGGTATGTGACCATAAGTGTGAGCAGCAGTGTCTCCTGGGTGCCACGGGGCAGCAACCGGTTGCACTGCGAGTTTTGAAGCGGTTCGTAACCGATCGGGTCGATCCGAGCGTCTACGAGCCCCAACGGCATTCGGAGCCGGGCGCAGCAGAAAAGCGGGTCGCGGTGGTGGGTGCCGGGCCGGCCGGTCTCACGGCTGCCCACGGTCTCTCCCTCAAGGGCTACCGGACCACCGTCTTCGAGGCGGGGAACCGTCCGGGTGGGATGCTGATTTCGGGTATCCCCGCTTATCGCCTGCCACGCGATGTGCTGCAGAAAGAGATCGACGCTCTGATCGATGATAACGTCACGCTCCGCTGTGGAACCGGTCTGGGCCGAGATTTCACTGTTGACAGCCTGCTCGAGGACGGGTATGACGCCGTCTTCCTGGCGCTCGGGGCGCACAGCAGCCGGCGCATGGAGATCGATGGCGAGAATATGGCCGGCGTTTATCCGTCGATCGAATTCCTCAAAGCCTGGAACCTGAGGGGCGAATCAGTTGCCCGCGGCAAGGTGGGGGTCATCGGCGGGGGGAACTCCGCTATCGATGCGGCTCGCGTGGCGATACGCCAGACAGGGGTGAGCGAGGTCACGGTCTTTTACCGCCGCACCCGCCAGGAGATGCCTGCCTTCGAGGAAGAGATCGAGGGCGCTCTCGAGGAGGGCGTGAAACTGGAGCAGCTGGTTTCTCCCGTGGGTCTCTTTGGCAAGAAGAGACGCCTGGCCGAGGTCGAGTTCGTCGACAACGAGTTGGGAGAGGTGGATGCCGGTGGCCGGCGCCGGCCGGTGCCCAGGCCCGGGTCCGAGCACCGTGTGCCGCTCGACACGCTGATCGTCGCCATCGGTGAGCAGGCAGCGAGCTTGGGGTCGGAAGATGGGGCGGGAGTCGAGATGCGGGGCGGTACGGTTGTCGTAGACGAGCGGACTCTAGCAACGAAGCGACCGGGTGTCTTCGCCGGCGGTGATCTGGCTACGGGACCGAACACAGTAATCGCCGCCATCGCCGCAGGTTGGCGTGCGGCCGAGGTCATCGATCGCTATCTGAGAGGCCGAGACCTGTACCAGGCTGAGGAGCCCCGTTTGCCGAGGGCCTACGTGGAGCCGGTCGCGGTAGAGGACGAGACGCAGTTCCCGGCACCCAGGGCCAAGGCACCCTCGGCACCGGCCGCGCAGCGGGTGCACAACTTCGATGAGGTGGAGGCGACGGTGACCGTCGAGGCAGCCGCGTGCGAAGCGCGGCGTTGCCTGAGATGCGACCTCGAGTTCACCGAGCGGCCGCAGGGATCTGACGAGTTCCGCAAGGCCGGCGGAGACGATAGATGATAACGCTGACTATGAACGGCTTGACCGTTGAGGCGGAGAAGGGCAGCACGCTGCTGGAAGTCGCGCAGTTCTACGGCTTCCCGATCCCCACGCTATGTCACATGGAGGGGCTTTCCCCCTATGGCGCGTGTCGACTCTGCCTGGTGCAGATCGGCGAGGGCACGCGATCGAGGTTGGTCAGCTCGTGCACCTACCGGGTCGAAGAGGGACTCGAGGTTCGAACCGCATCCTCGCGAGTGGTCAGGACGCGGAAGATGGTGCTCGAGCTTCTGCTCGGCTCCTGCCCCCAGTCGAAGACGATTCAGGACCTGGCTGCGGCGCACGCCGTGCGGCAGCAGCGATTTCGGCAGGAGTACGAGGACTGTATCCTCTGCGGTCTGTGCGCGCGCATCTGCGAGCAGCAGATGATGGCGAAGGCGATCGGCTTTCGCGGGCGCGGCGAGAAGCGGAGCATAGGAGCACCGTTCGATATCAAGGCGGACGTGTGTCGGCTCTGCGGGGCTTGCATGTACGTGTGTCCAGCCTGTGAGCTGCGCTGCACTTACACCGAGCCTGAGAAGGCAATCTGCGGCGGTTGTGCGAACCTGAGTCCGCCGTGCGTCTATGCGGACAAGTTCGATGACATGATGTGCTTCATGAATCCCTGCGTCGCCTGTGAAATCAAATAGGGGCGACACCGGGTCGGCACGAATCCAAGGAGAACTTAGATGACGCTGTCCAGGGTGAACTCGTCAGCAGCAACCCTTACGAAGAACCGAACCGAAGGCTCGGTCACGCCGCTTTCGGGCATGTGCGTAACCTGCGTCGACGGTTGTATCGGTATGTGCGAGATCGGCAAGTCCGCCTTCCGCGGCCACGAGGTCATCTACCCACAACCGTTCGGTGTCATCACCACGGCGGCGGAGAAGGACTATCCAGTCGATTACTCGCACCTCAGCATCATGGGTGGTGTGGTCGGGGCTCAGGGGATCGAGCCCGACAGCGACAAGGCCATATTCCCGGCGGTGGATCTCGAGGTCCGCTTCGGCCGCGACGGTGGGCTGAAGTTCCGCTACCCGTGGATCATCCCGGGAATCGGGTCGACCGACGTTGCCAGGAACAACTGGGAGGGTCTCGCCGTCGGATCGGCTCTGGCCGGCACGGGCCTCACCATCGGTGAGAATGTGAGCGGCATGGACCCCAAAGCGGTGATCAAGAATGGGCGCGTCGAAGACACGGTCGACCTGAAGCGTCGCGTACAGCTGTTCAAGGAGCACCAGCGCGACGGATACGGCGCTATAGTGGCGCAGACCAACGTCGAGGGCACGCGCTTTGGCGAGCACGAGTACGCCATCAACACGCTCGGTGTCGAGTGCGTCGAGTTGAAGTGGGGACAGGGCGCCAAGAATATCGGTGGCGAGGTCAAGATCAGGGATCTCGCGAAGGCTCAGATGCTGTACGACCGGGGCTACATCGTCCTGCCCAACCCCAGGGACCCCGCGGTCGTCAAGGCGTTCAAGGCGGGAGCGTTCAAGGAATTCGAGCGTCACTCACGTGTCGGTATGGTCAGCGAAGAGGAGTTCGCGACCAGAGTCGAGTATCTGCGCAACGTGGGCGCGAAATACATCTTCCTCAAAACTGGGGCCTATCGGCCTGCGGCATTGGCCCAGGCGCTGGCGTACGCCTCGAAGTACGAGTTGGATCTGCTGACGGTCGACGGGGCCGGCGGCGGCACAGGTATGAGCCCGTGGCGGATGATGAACGAGTGGGGCGTCCCGCCGCTTGAGTTGCACTCGCTGCTCTACCAATACGCCGCGCGCCTCGCGGCCAAAGGAAAATACGTACCGGCGCTGGCGTTGGCGGGCGGCTTTACCTTCGAGGACCAGATCTTCAAGGGCCTTTCGCTCGGGGCGCCGTTCGTCAAGCTGATCGGCATGGCGCGGAGCCCGCTGGCAGCCGCGATGGTGGGGAAAACGATCGGCCGTGCCATAGACGCGGGCGAGGTTCCGGTATACGTGGAGAGGTTCGGCAGGACGAAGGAGGAGATATTTGTCACCGCGCACGTGCTACGTGAGGAGCTGGGTGAGAAGGAATTTGAGAAACTGCCGGCGGGTGCCCTAGGACTGTACACGTACTACGAGCGACTGGGGCAGGGATTGCGCCAGCTCATGGCCGGCAGTCGCAAGTTCTCAATGGAGTTCCTGTCGCGTGACGATCTGGCCGCGTTGACGCGCGACGCCGCAGACGTGACGGGTCTGCCGTACGTCATGGATGTGGACAGTCCACTGATCGACGAGATTCTGGACGGGTAGGAGCTGAGAATGTCTAACGAGATGAAGACTGGGCGGGCGTCACGGCAAAAAAGGTTGAGGGTTTCTGACCCCCGATCGCAAGCAGCACCTCGTCTGCTACTGCAGATCCCACGCTAACCGCGCGAGAAGGACACAAGAGGGTACCGGTGCCGCCTGGTTGCGCACCGGAGTGGAGGGTTTGGCGTGGTTGTGTTGACCAACAGCGACGATGGGACGGCCCTCGCGGATGCGATCGTCGAGCTGATCGGCGGGAGAGAGGGTTGGCCTGGCCCAACAGCGGCCCCACCCTCTATTCTTGGGATTACTGGGGCGCGAGCAAGTGTTCGAGTTGTTTGGATTCGGTTTCTGGGAGAACGAACACGTTCTCTATGTGACGGAGACCCCCTGACCTTGCGTTTCCCTGACCCGGGCCGCCGCGCCGAACGCGGCGTAGAAGACCACGTCCTGCACGAGCCCCCTGCAGTAGATGCTAATCAGGTGGCGGACAAAGGCTCGCCGATCAACAAGTATCGTCTTCACGTCTAGCCCTGGGTCGTTGGTCGTGCTCAGTGGGGGCCACGACCTCCCTCGTTACGGCCTGCCCCTGCCGCCAAACTTGGCCCATACGCCTCGGAATGGGAACCAGGTGGCCGGTGGCGACGGCCCCCGTGACTCAGGCGCTCTAAGCTCACAGTGCGCCGCCGGCACCAGAACCGGGGGCGAACCTTCTCGCATGCGGCGCTCTTGAGGGGGTCAGCGGTCAGGTTGTGCCCAGGTCTCGCTCAGGTTGTCTGGCGGCCGAATTAGGCAGAGCAAACGGGGAACGCAGTCGCTCCAAGCCGCGTGGCCCGTGGGCTCTGGGGCCATGGCCATCTGGTTGGCTAGCAGATTGGGACTGGATCGGTAGGGGCGCCGGATCGGTCAGGGGTAGCGGTCGGAGGCGGGGGCAAAGCGGTGGGACTGGCTAGCAGGTAGGGGTCTGTCGATCGTCGCGACCCGTTGTTTGCCCACGGCCCCTGACCCGTCCGAATGTTGTGGTTCAGCGAGTTCTAATCCGCCATTGGCGGATGTAGTAACTCTACTGTCTAGCACTAGATTAAGAAGGCATGTACGCCTTGTGTAACCCGCCAATCTGACCGTGCCGAGGGCCAACATGAACGATCAACAGAAAGCTGAACTTGAGTTCCGCAAGTTCGAGTACGAACTCGTCAATGGCAAGATCAATTTGAATGTGGCGCGTCTGGACAAGTTGTGGATTAGCCTCGCCGGTACTGATTCCGTTTGCGCTGCGGGGCTCCGGGTTCGTACACTGAAGCGAATACGTGCGTCGAGTCTCGACAGTGGCTCTCACGATGAAGAATCCGTTGAAGTGGAAACGACTCAGGAGGGGAAGGCGCTCTGTTTGGCGCGCAATCATCGAGCGTCTCGAGGGTGTCTGGTCCGCCGTCTGGGCCTGGATCGTAGAGCTGTACAATCACCTATCGGGTGAATTGCGACGCCGAGGCGTCTTGGCGAAGCTGCAGAAGGCGGACATCATTCTCGCGAGCCCACGAACGCTCCGCCTTTCGCCCGTTGCACTGATATATCGTCTGTTTCTGCGGACCCAATATGTCCACAGCATGTTGTACCTCGGGGGTGGCAACATACTCCATACCACGTCACGATCCGGCGTAGTAGTCGCCCCGTTACCGCACAAGATATACAGGCGCGATCGTTACACCATCCTTCGTGCACGACACCTTGGGCCGAAGCAGCGACAGCAGGTAGTCGCGGAAGCGCTGAAGCTGAGAGGCCGGAAACTCGACCGGGCTGGATTGGTCACCAATGTTCCCGCGCGATTGTTCGGCCTACGAAAGCCGCTGTTGAGATTGGAGAAGGACCGCTTGTGGTGTAGCAGGCTCATCTGTCAGGCCTACTCCGCGAACGGCATCAGCCTGGTGCCGCAGGACAAGCTCGAGACCGTCACATCGGAAGACCTGAGTCGCAGTCCCCGCTTGGAGAGGATCTGACCGCACAGGCCAAGCTCTACACGATCCCTGGCCGTTTGTGATCGCCGGCTCGCGAGCGGCCGTCGCGCTCGAGGCTGTGACCTCCCAGACTGTCCTTCACCGCATGGGCGATCCGGGCAGTACCCCGACGATGCGTAGCGGGCCGCCACTCCCGCCGGCGATCTTCATGGGTAGCGCGATGACGTAGGCGCCCGTCGCCGGCAGGCGGTCCAGGGCGGCCACGTTCTCGAACGCCGGAATGTTCTCGGCATAGAGGATCCGGTGGCTCTCGAACAGCGTGGATTGCCCGTAGTCGATGCTCGGCGTGTCGATGCCGAGGGCATCCATACGGCGATTGTCGACCAACCATTGGGCGGCGTCTCTGTGCAGGCCTGGGAAGTGAAGCTCCGGAATAGCTTCGGGTCCCGTCCTCGCAGTGCCGAGGAAGCGCTCCGGGTCAGGCCAGCGGCTTCCCCAACCGGTATTCAGGAGCAGGATCGCGCCGTCGGGTATCCGGCCGTGCTCCGCCTCCCACGCCTCCAGGTCGTCGACGTCGACCTGGTAGTCGGGGTCGCCCTCCGCCGCGGCGCTGACATCCAGCACGACGGCCGGGCCGACCAGACGGTCGATGGGGACCTGCTCCGAGGTGTGCTTTCCTTCGGCGAAGTGAATCGGTGCGTCGAAGTGGGTGCCGCCGTGCTCGGCCAGGCAAAAGTTGTTGGCGGCGTAGTAGTATCCTCCCTCGGTGATGCCGGCCGACACGACCTCCAGCTCGAAGGGCTGCGCCGTCGGCCAGAAGACGGCACGCTCATCGTACGAATAGGACATGTCGATCCACTCGGCAGCAGCACCCGAGAAAAGGTCGGCGAGCATCTCTGCCTGGCCCGCTCCCCTCGGCTGACAGCCCGCGCAAACGAGCCCACTCGCCGCGACGAGCAAAGCGGAGCTCGCGTAACGGCCGAGGGGGCTACGGCACCGTGTGGACGGACGTGCGTGCGCCCGATCGAAGACGTGCTCGAAGTTCGACATACGGCAGTCCTCCCCTGAGGCGTGATTGTGCACTGGGTGGATACTGCAAGGTATCACCCGGCGATGAGGTTTGTCACTCGCCTCGGGTGGAAGCCGCGTTCGCACTCCGGGGCTGGCTGGCCTGGCCCTGGCCGACCTAACTTGCGGCGATCCGCTGTCGGCGTTGCCAGCACTCAGCAGGACCACGGCGGTCGGCGTTAGTTCGCCGGATAGCAAACATCATCCGATCGATGCCAGGGAAACCTCCCCAGTCCACGACAGCCGAAGGCGAGCACCCGAGCGCGCGTGAACCGCTGACGTTGTTTCTCGCGCTGATCGTCTCGCTGGTCGGTGCTATCATCGGGCTGCAGATCATCACCAGCCTCGGCGTTACGCCGAACACGTCGATCGTCGCGGTGATCATCGCGATCCTCGTGTCGCGAGTTCCGCTCCGTCTCTTTCGAGGTTTCCGTTCCGTCCACCGTCAGAACCTGATCCAAACCACGATGTCGAGCGCGACGTTCGGTGCGGCGAACTCGCTGCTGGTCCCCATCGGTGTGCCGATCCTGGTCGGCCGCCCGGAGCTGGTGGTGCCGATGCTATTGGGCGCGACGGCGGGCATGCTGATCGACGTGGCGATGCTTTACTGGCTGTTCGACTCGCGTCTCTTTCCCGGCGCTTCGCCGTGGCCGATCGGGATCGCATCGGCCGAGGCGATTCTGGCGGGCGACCGCGGCGGCCGACGCGGGCGGCTGTTGGGTGTCGGAGCTGTGGCCGGCGTACTGGGCACGTCCGGGCTGTTCGGGGGATTACGGGCGGCGCTCGGAGTCGCTGCCCTGCCGATGGCCGCCTTCGGCATCGCCTTTCTCGGGAACGTATGGGCGCTGGCGATGTTCGGTGTGGGGCTCTTGGTGCGAGGATACGCGCCGGGCGCTTGGGGGATCGACCTCGAGGCGCAGCTGGTGCCACACGGAATGATGATCGGGGCGGGGATCATGGCGCTGGGTCAGGCCGTGTTCATTGCGCTGCGCCGCCGGGCGGAGGGTGATAACGGGGGGAGCGATCGGGCGGCGCGGTCCGTGCAGCTGACGCGTAACCGCGAAGGGGCCCGGGCGGGTCTTCTGCGCGGCGCCGGCCTCTACCTGCTGGCGTCGGCCCTGCTGGCGGTCGGCGGTGGGCTATGGGCGGAGATGGGCGCGCCGCAGCTCCTGGGCTGGGTGGTCTTCGCCGCGGTCGCCTGCGTGGCGGCCGAGTTGATCGTCGGGCTCGCCGCGATGCAGGCAGGCTGGTTCCCCGCCTTCGCGACGGCTCTGGTCTTCCTGCTCCTCGGGCTCTTCCTCGGATTTCCCCCGGGGGCCGCCGCGCTGATGGTGGGTTTCGTCGCCTCCGGGGGGCCGGCGTTCGCCGACGCCGGTTACGACTTCAAGACGGGATGGTACCTGCGGGGTTTCGGCCGCGATGCGGAGTTCGAGCTGGCAGGCCGCCGGCAGCAGCTGTTCGCCGCACTGGTCGGCCTGCTCACCGCGCTCGCCGTGGTCGCCCTCTTCCACCGGTCCTACTTCGAGGCGGACCTCTTTCCGCCTGTGGTTCGGGTGTACGCCGCTGCCATAGAGGCCGGGATCGATCCCCAGGCTGGCGCCAGGCTATTGGCGTGGGCGGTGCTCGGCGCGCTCCTCCAACTCCTAGGCGGGCCGAGCCGCCAGCTCGGCATCCTCTTCGCCACCGGGCTGCTGATATTCAATCCCCTCGCCGGTTGGGCCGTTCTGTTGGGTCTGCTGGTTCGGGTCGTCTGGGCGCGGGGCGGCACGGCGGTGGAAGGCGCGCCGTCGACGGTCTTCGCCGGCGGCCTCATAGCCGGCGATGCGCTGTGGAGCTTCGGCGCCTCGCTCTTCCGCTGATTCATGGTAGAGTGGAGCTCGATGGCGCCGCGTTACGCTGCACCTGTGGGACGGCGTCTGGGAAGGCGAGCGCATCCTACCCGAGGGTTGGGTAGAGTTAAAGCACTCCGACGCCGACGGACCCGCGCCGCAACTATGGTGGGCTGTTCTGGGTGAACGCCGGTGGTGCGCTACCCGACGCTCCGCGTGACGCCTACTGGCCGGCCGGGTTCATGCGTCAGAACACGGTCATCATCCCGTCGCTCGACATGGTGGTCGTGCGCCTGGGGCCGAGCCCCGGAGGCTCGAACCGCTACCTGAACCGTGTCATCGCAGGGATCATCAAGGTGCTGCGACCGACTCGCTAGAACCAAATCAGATAGGTGAGCTTAACGATGAAGGCCCGGCTTTCCGGATTCCACTTGGAGCCGAAGATCTCGCGTCGCTCGTTGAAGACGATGAACAGGTCGCTGCCCGGGCGATGGATCCAGTTGATGCGCAGGTTGGCGGAGAAGCCGCGGGTCTGGCTGTTGTATTGAACGAGGGCGTTGCCGAACAGCCGGGTGTTGGCCGCCAGCTTGAGCCGGCCTCGTATTAGCTCGGTCGTGAAGGCGGCAGCCGGTAGGTCGACATCGTTGTACTCGTAACCGAGCTCGAATCCGATATGAGGGCTGTCGAACCTCAGTTCGCCGCCGACGAACCAGCGGCGCCCCTCCCAGAAGCCGCCGCCTCCTCCGCTGAGTTCGCCAGACATCGGGCGAGCACGGCTCGTGCTGAGGCTGCCGCGGAAGCTCCAATCCTCGTAGTCGCCGGGAGGTACGACGACGTCGGGTGCGAGATCGAAGATGGTGTCGAGCCGCTGGAACTGGTATTCGAGGCTAAGGCGGGCCTCGTCTCCCGAATTGAGCTCTGGTGAGACGTTGAGCTCCCAGCGTCGGTCCTGGACCGCCCGGGTCTCCGCAGCAGCCACGTACTCCAGCTCGTTGCGAATGTCGATCTTGCGCAGGCCGTCGATCGGTGGCCGCGGCGTGAGCCGGATCGAGCCGGAAGTCTTCGCCACGTCGTGGCGGCGGACGAATCCGATACCTGGCGACATCTCTGGGCCAATCTCCAGGTGCTCGGCCCGCCAGCCGATCACGTCGCTCGTGTAGTCGAGCGTCGTGCGCCAGGAGTAGTCGTCTCCTCCAGGATCCGAGTCGCTGCTGCGAGCGTAGAATCCCTCAAGGACAAGCCCGTTCGACAGCCACAGGTTCCAGTCCAGGCCGCCCGCCAGGTTGTTGACGCCACCCTCCTCGAGACGACTCGTGACGATTGCCCCAACGTATGAGCGCTGTCCTACGTCCCGCTTGAGGCGAGCGACGGTAAAGTTAGTGAGGGGGGCAGCGAGGCTTGCCTCTTCGCCGGTGACGACGTTCAGGAAACCGATGGTCTGGCGGCCGGCACGACCGGTTAGCCTGCCGCCTCCCAGCATCGGCACTGTTCGTCCCTCGGCGAGGCCGATGCGACGCGAGAAGAATAGGAGGATGTCCGGCGCCCAGTGCCCGAAACCCTCGGTGCCGAACTGGAAGATCCCGGCGTTCTCGAGAAAGAACTCGCGTTTCTCGGGAAAGAAGAGGCGGAAGCGAGTCAGGTCGATCTGTTCGTCGTCCGCTTCTACCTGGGCGAAGTCGGTGTTGATCGTGAGGTCGAGCATCAGACCCGAGGCGAATCCCAGCTTGGCGTCGAGGCCGACGGCGCCGTCCACGGCGACGTCGCCCTCCGGCTGTCCGACGTAGTCGCGGCCGGCCTCGCCGAGCACGTACGGTTTCACGTACATGTCGAGGCCGCCCGGCAGCGACTGGAGTCCCGTTAGCTCGCCGGCGCGGCTCACACGGGTGAGTCCTTCATTGTCCCGGGACCAGGCCGTCCAGAGACTCTGCTCGTTCTTCCGCACCACCGCCCGCTGCACGTTGAAGCCCCAGGTGGTCGCGCCGTCTCGGGTGGGGAAGCGGATACTGCGCAGCGGGATCTGGAACTCGGCGCTCCAGCCTTCGGGCGTGACCCGCGCCCGGACATCCCACACGGCGTCCCAGTTGAGGTCCGGGTTGTGCGACTCGTCGGTGATCAGGCCGTCGACCAGCACGCCCTGAGGGTTCGTCGCGAAATAGTAGGCGTTACGCCGGTCGTGGAAGGTGTCGAGGATGATCTCGACGGCGTCGTCGCCACCCGAGGGTCCGAAGCGGGCGATCCCCAACGGCGAGTCACGCTCGAGCTGGCGGCCGACGATGCGGTTGGGCTCCGAGTCGAGCGCTCGGATGCCTATATAGATGTACTCGCCGTCGTAGAGGACGCGGACTTCGGTGTCCTCGGTGGCTGGCTCTCCCTCCAGCGGCTCGCGCTGGCGGAAGCCGCTGACCCGATCCGCCTCCTGCCAGGCCGGTTCATCCAGCGCGCCGTCCAGTCGAAGCTGGAAGCCGTCTTCGGTCCGCAGTGCTCGTAGGGAAGGTGCATTACGGGCCCTGCCGCCCGCGCGGTCTGTCTGGGCCGCGGCAGGCGCTGCTGTCAGGATCAGTAGAATCCAGAGTGGATTGAGTCTCACAGTTATCCCGGGTTTGGTAAGGCAGAGAGCCGGCGCTCATTTCATGAACACTTTAAGCCGCCCGAACGTTGGCAGGTAGAGGCTACGAGGTGCAGAGCCGCGGATCTGCGCCTCGAGCCGAGCCTGGGCGCCTCGAGCCGTTACTCGAACCGGGATATCGCGGGGATCATCGGGGCCTTGGCAGCATCAAAGTGAGCTTGACAGTTACTCTCCCTTTCCCTTGCTCGCCGCTTCTGCCGCGCGCATCGCTCTCGTCTTCGTGGAAGACGGCGGCGGCGCCGGCGAATAATCGGGGATCAACCCCTCCTCACGCACCGCACGTCCCTCGGCGACGCGTATGTCGTCCGGGGTGCGCCTCCGCGAGTCTGGACCGGGCGAACCCACCACGAACGAGTCGGGGAAGACCTCGAGGTAGTAAGCTGAGCCCCAGGGGTCTTCGGCGCTGAGTTCCGCTTGCATCAGCCAATTGGGGAATGTTTCGGTTAGCGGGTAACGGCCTGACTGCGTCGCCGTCGCTTGGACGTACGCCGCGATCTGCTCCAAGGCGCGTGTAGCAGTCCGCTGGTTATTCGCATCGCTCAAGAACGGGACGGCGCTCATTATATGAGCCCGGCTGCGGGGCTCGAGGAAGGCGATGGCAGCGACGGCGATGAGGAGTAGTATGAACTTCTTCACCCAAACCCTCCCATCTCGGGTATTCGCAGTGCCGGGGAGGGCGTAGGCCGCGCTGGCCTGCTCTACGAAGGTCTCTATCGTGCGATGTGTCAAGGGCGGGCCTCGCATCTGAAACCCGCCCTTGAAGAACCAAGGTTCTTAGCGGACGCTAACGTCGCCTTGTTTGCTCCCGCTCCAGGTTCAGCTCCCGGATGTCTGTTGCCAGGCGCTCATCGCCCAGCAGGTGTTTGACGAAGTACTCGGCGCGCAGCCAGAACCAGTAGTCACCCATATCGCCGTACCCGTGGCGCTGGCCGGGGAAGATGAAGAAGTCGAACCGCTTGTTGGCTTTGATCAGCGCCTCGGCCATCCGCAGCGTTCCGGCCATGTGCACGTTGTTGTCGATGTCGCCCGTGGTGAGTAGAAGGTGGCCCTTCAAGTTCGCCGCGAGATCCGAGTTCTTTTCGATGCTGTACTCGAAGGTGACGTTGGCCGAGTCGTCCACGACCTCTTTGACGCCGTGATGCTTCTCCGACCACCAGCGGTTGTAGACATCGTTGTTGTGGTTGCCCGATGATGAGACCGCGACGTCGAAGAAGTCCGGGTAGACCAGCATCGCTGCGGTCGACATGAAGCCACCGCCCGAGTGGCCGTAGATACCGACGCGCTCGATGTCGATGTAGTCGTGGCGGTCGGCGAGCTGCTCGATCGCCGCCTTCTTGTCGGCCAGACCGTAGTCGCGCAGGTTCCCGTACCCGTAGTTGTGGTACCACTTGGAACGGGCTGGGTGGCCACCGCGGTTGCCGACTGTAATCAGGATGAAGCCGAGCTGCGCCAGTCCGACCTCGTAGGCCCGGGTCGAGAACGACTTGGCTACAGCTTCGGTCTGCGGCCCTGGATAGACGTAGGCGACCACGGGGTACACCTTGGTGGAATCGAAGTCGAACGGCTTGTACATGACGCCGTACAGGTCGGTGGTCCCGTCGGCCGCCTTTACTATGTACGGCTCGGGGAACTGGTAGCCCGCCTCGAGCAGCTTGGAGAAATCCGACTCCTCGAGATCGAGCAATCTCCGCCCTCGCGTGTCGTAGAGGGCCGCTGCCGGGATCGTGTTGACCCGCGAGTAGTTGTCGACGAAGAAGCGGTTCGACTCGCCCATGCTGACTCGGTGATCGAAATCGCCGGGGTCGAGCAGGGTCAGGCCGGCACCGTCAAGCCCCACCCGGTACAGATGCTGATAGTAGGGATCCTCGCCATCTTCGCGGGCGTTGGCCGCGAAATAGACGACGCCTCCACCTTCGTCGACTCCGACCACGCGCCGCACCGAGAATGGCCCCTCGGTCAGTCGGTTCTTGAGCGTCCCGTCGGGTCCGAAGCGATAGAGGTGCGCCCACCCGTCGCGCTCCGACCACCAGATCATGTCACCGGATTCGAGAAGCTCGAGCCGCTGCTGCTCGACGTAGGTGTTGAGTCGCTCTTCGATCAGCACCCGGACTTCGCCGGTCGTCGCGTCGGCGACACAGACGTCGATCCGGTGCAGGTCGCGACTGCTGCGTGTGAAGTAGAGGTCCTGCGAGTTGTCGGACAGCCACAGCTGGCGCCGCGGCTCGTCGCTGTCCGGATAGATGAACTGACGGCCCGTCGAGATTCTTATGCTCTGATCCTTGAAGGCCTCGGCCTGGATCTCGACCATCTCTCGGGCCTCGAGGTCGTAGACGAGGAGCTCGGACTGCGAGACGTTCTCCTCGCCGGGCATGTCGTACTTGTAGGTCTCGAGCTCCGGCCGATCATTGCCCGTCGAGTGGATGACCCACAACTCACCGGACTCGCGACTGTCGTTGCGCACTAGGGCGAAGCGCTGCGAGTCCTTCGACCAGACGATGCGCGTGCGCTTCCGTTTGTCCTTGTTTTCCTCGCGCTCGTCGTCCGTGTCGCCACGGTCGAATACGGCGTAGCTGTAATGCTGTTCGCCGTCCTCGGTGAGCTGGATCTCCTCGACCTCGACCTCCTCTTCCGCCTCCTCGGCTTCCTCGTCGTCCTCCTTCCCGCGGCGCGCGTCTAAGATGTTCGCGTAGTCGTCAGCGCTCATCATGAACAGGTTGTGATTGCGGGCGAAGACCACCCAGCGGCCGTCCGGGGATACACTGGCCCATTCGGGATGGTTATCCGGCGCTTCCCAGTCTTCCAATAGGCGGAGCGTCTGGGTCCGCACATCGTACTCGAAATGGAAGATCTTCTTCTTGGGGCCCTTGCGCTCGCCTCGCTCTTCCTCCTGCTCCTCCTCTTCTTCTTGTTCCTGTTCCTCTTCCGACACCTCTTCCCGCTCTTCATCCTGGGAGGATTCGACCTCGAACTGGAGCGTGTACGCATCGATGAACTTGATCTTGCGGATCGGTAGGTGCTGCGCATCCCAAGGGTCCCGGGTGAGCCGCGTCAATTCGGCAGCGATCCGGTCGTTGTCGAAGATCTGGGTCTTGGTGCCGCTCGTAGGGTCGACTAGGTAGTAGAACGTGCCGTCCGATGTCCGCCACTCGTACCAGAACCGCTCGCTGCCCTCGATCCAACGTGGGCTCACAGAGGTGCTGTAGACGAGTCCCCGAATCTTGTAGGGCGCGAAGCGGGCGGCGAGCTGGTAGTTGGCCGTGGTTACGGCGTTCTCCCCGTTCGAGTCCTGCTGAGCTGCCAGGGGCGCCGCGATTATCGGCAGAGCGGTCGTCGCCAAGGCACACGCGGTACGTAGGGAATCCACGAGATGTCTCATCATGACTCCTCCCTGCGCTGTTGCCGCACTGACATTTAGTGGTGGGGTTCCTGTCAGGTACGAACTCAGCTGAACACGCGCAAGGGGTGTGGCGAAGTGCCTGTAAGTCGGCGGCGAGCTTGGCGGACGATGAAGAGCGGGCGGTCTTTCGACCGCCCGCCATCTGCATTTGTTTTTGATCGGAGCTAGCCGGCCACTGGCGCGCTTAGATAGGCCAGCTCAGCGGCGAACTGGAGCATCCCTTCCATGAATGCGGTGAGGCCCTCAATCGCCGCGAAGGCCTCTTCGAGCGCGGCGAGCTCCGCCGTGGTCAGCGGGTCGCCCACCGCGTTGGTGATCGTGATCTGGACCGTGTCTTCATCGATCCAGCCCTCGATGATGGCCACGTCATCGCCGTTGAAGGTGATGCCGCTGCCCGGGAGGATCACGTAAACCCATGTCTGATCTACCAGCTGGTACTCGAGGTCCAAACTGAAGACCAGCGTGTTCGTCCCGTCGCTGAACGTCACTTCTTGTGTGATGAGTTCCCCAACGTAGTTGAGTACCCAAGAGGCCTGGAAGTTGCCGTACCGCAGACCGAACTCGATTCCGGACTGGGTCAAACTTTCGATGGCGTACAGATCGAACGTCACCTGCCCCGTGCCATCGGAGAAGTAGCCATCGAAGTCGAGCCACATATTCCCTTCTTCGAAGTTACCTGTGACGTTGGCGAAGATCATCGTAGCATCGCCGATCACCACCTCGAGCGTGATGGCGATGGTGGGCCAGGTGCTGGAGTCGATGATATCGAGATGTCCGATATCGTTTAGCGGAGATTCGGGCAAGCCGGTGACCGGGTTGACGGCGTAGATGATGAAGCGTACGCCGGTCGCGGGAGCGCCGGGGAGCTCACTGGGTGTGTAACCCTGAAGCTGTTCATCCCAGACGAAGGTCACGCCTTCGAAGATGTCGGGCAGGTTGGCCCCTGCGGTGTACACCGGGTTCAGCAGGTGCCTAGGGATCCCACCGGCGACGTCGGCTGGCGGACGCGCATTGAGTAAGGGGCCGCCCCAGAGCGCCTCGAGGATCGGCCCGCCGAGGTACTCCATGCTGGCCGCACCCTCGTTGCCCTCGAAGAAGCCCGCGACCACCTGCTGCATGATGTCGGCGGTGTTCTCAGGGGTGAGCTGGAACTGGGGGCCGGTTGAGTCTGAGCACGCTGCCATGAAGCTCAGTAGCAGGGCGATGACGGCGACACGTGTGGACCGGAACGGTTTCGTGTTGTTCATGCTTGCCTCCCTTCTTAGGCGGTTGGCGCAGTGGTGCGGGCTCACTCGATCGGGATGATCGTTGGTAAAGGCTTTCGGACAGGGGATTTACGCCGGGGTCTGAGACAGGGAAATCGCGCCGGGAAGATGGCGCCGTGGGGAGGCCAGCGGATACAAAGCTATGAAGATTAGCTATATACGCAAGGTTCTTGGGCCCGGCAGCGCAGGGCTGCTCACTTTCGTATATTCGCCTCATCCATGTAGCTCTAGCTCTCCGCCGGCGCTCGATTGGGCCGTGCTAGCTCACCCTTCAGCAGCAGGTAGCAGCCATGTTGCGTCTCAAGCTCGCAAGCGTAGGGATCCACCGGCGCTCGTTACGGCGGGTGCTGCTGCACTCCGGATTGCTTATTTCGCTGGCGGCCGGCGACTCGCTCGCGATCGCCCAACAAGGTGAGATCCCTCCGCCTCAGTACGAGGTAAGGCTTGAGAGAAGCGTTCTCGTCCACATGCGGGACGGCACACGTCTCTCGACCGACCTCTACTTTCCGGTCGGGGCAGTGGAGCCGCTGCCGGTGATCGCGATCAGGTTACCGTACGACAAGAGCAGGTTTCAAGAGTCTCCCTCGCTAGCGCATGAGTTCGCCAAGCGCGGCTTCGTGGTGGCGGTCCAGGACATGCGGGGCCGCTATGAGTCCGAGGGCCACTACATCGTGGGCCGTGCCAACCGCGACGATGGCTACGACTTCATCAGCTGGCTCGCCGCGCAGCCGTGGTCGAACGGAAAGATCGGCACCTACGGGTGTTCGTATCTCGGCGAGAGCCAGCTACAGCTCGCGGCGACGCGGCATCCCAACCACACCGCAGCGATTCCTCAGGCGGCCGGCGGCGGCTATGATGGGACGTACCGCACCTTCGCGTTCATGGATGGTGGGGCGATCGAACTCGCCTCGGCGCTGGGGTGGTTCCACTCCGCCGGCAGCAAGACTTTCAATCGGCCGCCGGCGCAGGCATCCGACTCGGCCTACCGTCGCATGGTGCAGGACATGCAAACCCGGCCAGAACTCCCTCAGGTGAACCTTCAGGAAGCTTTCTGGAAGCTCCCGATAATCGGGATCGTTCGGGCGAACGGCATCCCGTCAAGCGATTACGAGAATTTCGTCTCGCATATACCGGGTGACCGGTATTGGAAAAGCCTCAATTACGTGGACGACAGCGACCGGTTCGATGTCCCGGCGCTGCACGTGAACTCCTGGTACGACGGTGGTGTGAATGAGACGTTGAGACTGTTCAATCTGATGAGCCGCAATGCGGTCTCGGCGCGCGGACGCGACCACCAGTTTGCCATCATCTCTCCCACGGCGCATTGCCGATCGGAGCTTTCGCGAGAACACACAGTTGTGGGTACTCGAGATATGGGCGACGCGCGGTTCCCCTACTACCAGACTTATCTGGAGTGGTTCGACTACTGGCTCAAAGAACTCGACAACGACGTCATCCAAATGCCGAAGTTGCAGTATTACCTGATCGGTGCGGGAGAGTGGCGGTCAGCCGACGCCTGGCCACTTCCAGGTACCGAGTTCACGAAGTTCTACCTGCATAGCAACGGTCAAGCGAACAGCAGAAACGGCGACGGCACGCTGAGCACGGAGCCGCCGGGCGAGGAGCCGGCCGATCGCTTCACCTACGACCCGGCGAGCCCTGTGCCGACGGTTGGTGGGCCTATCTGCTGCATCGGCGCGGACGATGCGCCGGCCGGCGCGATGGACCAGTCCGAAGTCGAGCTTCGGAACGATGTCCTCGTCTACACTAGTGCGCCGCTCGATCAAGGGATCGAGGTCACGGGACCGCTGGAAGCGATCCTCTACGTCTCGTCCGACACAAAGGATACCGATTTCACAGTCAAGCTCGTGGATGTCCTACCCGACGGTACGGCCTACAATGTGCAAGATGGGATTCTTCGCGCGCGGTTCCGACAAGGCTTCGACCGGGTCGTGTTGATGGAGGAGGGACAGGTCTACCGGCTACGGATCGATCTCCACGCGACCGGGACCTGGTTCGGCCCCGGTCACCGCATTCGGGTGGAAGTGTCGAGCAGCAACTTTCCGCGGTTCGATCGGAACCTGAACACCGGCCGCAACAACTACGACGAGACCGAGTGGCGAGTGGCTCACAACACGGTGCACCACAGCGCGGAGCATCCTTCGCACGTGGTCCTGCCGGTGGTAGGCGCGGTGCGCTAGCCTTGGGCCGCTGCGCTGGCTCTCCTGATTACTCGGCGGTTAGCATCTCCACCGGATCTACCCTCGTCGCCCGGACGGCGGGACGTGGGCAAAGGGTCTCGGGATGGCGAGGTCCGTTGGGGCCGGTGTCCGGATCCGCCAATCCGCGTCCGCATTCGGACATCATCGGGGTGAGGCCAAGCCGTCGGGTCTTGAGCGGACCGAGTCATTCAGCGGGGAGCGTCAGATCGCTAGCGTAGCGGCGGTAGATGGCATGATTCTTCCCACATATTGGGGAGATTCGCCCGCAGACACGGTCGGGTAGAGCTGGACTGCATCATTCGGAGCGCACCTACAGGGAAAAGCCAACGATGAACCTCGGCCCTCTTTGGCAAGAGACCAGGCTCGCTGCTAGGCGGCTCGCGAGAGCCCGTGGACTAACACTAGCCGTCGTACTGACACTTGGCTTGGGGATCGGCGCGAGCAGCGCCCTGTTCAGCGTCGTCAACTCGACGCTGCTCGCGCCGTTGCCGTTCGAGGCCCCAGACAAGTTGGTCGTCGTCTGGGAGACCCGCTCGGCGCAAGGCGCCCCCACCGTCACCGTATCGCTGGGAAACTTCGAGGCTTGGCGAAGACTAAACACCGTTTTTCAGGGGATGGCGGCAGTACAGCGCCGCCCTTACAACGTCACGGGCTCCGGCGAAGCTGTGCGGGTCAACGCGATTCGCGCCACGGCGGCGCTGCTGCCTACGCTCGGTGTCCTTCCGGTGGTTGGGCGAGGTCTGCGCGAGGAAGAGGAGCTGCCCGGCTCGCAACCCGTCTGCCTCATCGGCTACGGGCTGTGGCTCAGCCGGTTCGGCGGCGACCCCAACGTGAGTGGGAAGATTCTCGAGCTGGACGGGCGGAGTCACGTGGTGGTAGGAGTCTTGCCTCCTGGTTTCGAACTGCCGGGGACGGGCATCTCCGACATGGGGGCGCCCCAGTTGTTGACGCCGCTCACCCTCGATCAGAACGACCCAAATTACCGCGCCAATCACAATTCGGTGGTGGTCGCGAGACTGCGCGACGGGGTCGGCGTCGGGCGAGCGGACCAGGAAATCCGCTCGCTGGCCCAGAGACTCGAGCAGGAGTACCCCGAGTGGAACGAGGGGGTGGGGGCGCTTGTGCGCTCGCTCCACGAGCAGGTCGTGCAGGGCGTTCGCGCGAGCATCTTGCTACTGTTCGCAACTGTCGGCTTCGTCCTCCTTCTCGTGTGTGTAAACGTGGCGACGCTGATGCTCACGCGGATCGCCGCCAGGGAGCGGGAGATGGCCGTGCGGGTGGCGCTCGGCGCCGGACGCACGCGCGTTGTGTGGCAGGTCCTCACCGAGGCCTTGATGCTTTCGATTGCGGGCGGCGTCCTGGGTGTGTTGCTTTCCCTGCATGCGGTCGATGCGTTGGGTGCTCTCGCGGCTTCGTGGCTACCGCCCCACGTCGACCTGGTAGTCGACCTCCGGGTGCTCGCATTTGCCCTGGCTGTCTCCGTTCTTACGGGCATCGGCTTCGGTATCGTCCCGGCCTGGATGCTGGCCGGCGTGCGGACCAACGATGCGTTGGCCGGGGGGCCCCGCCTGCTCGGCCGACCGGGGCAGAAGCGGGCCAGGCAGGCCTTCGTCGCAACGCAGGTGGCGTTGGCCCTGGCACTGCTCGTCGCTACGGGACTGCTGCTGCGGAGCTTCGCACGTCTGACGAACGTGGACCCCGGCTACGACGCGAGGGACCGAATCGCCTTGTTCGTCGGCCTGCCAAACACCAGGTACGGTGAGCGCACGCAGGTGACGGCGTTCCTCGAACAGCTAGTCGGCGAGGTCGGTGAGCTGCCCGGGGTACAATCGGCCGGTGCATCGATTGCGCTCCCGCTCGAGCCTCTGTTCTGGCAGAAACACCTGACCCGCGAAGAGGCGCCGGCGCAGCAGCGCGCCGACGTTCCGGTGGTGGACCTGACGATCGCCACCCCGGGATTCCTAAAGGCGATGGGCATCCCGCTGATCAAAGGTCGTCCCTTGCAGGGTAGCGATCGTGCAGGCTCGCACTACGTGGCACTCGTGAACGAGACCTTCGTCAGGACGCACTATGGGAACGGTGACCCCCTCGGTCGTAGGATTCGCCTCGGGCTGCCGGACCATCTATTGGAGGAATCGGCGAACGCTCAGCCCTGGCTCACTATCGTCGGGGTGGTGGGTGATGTGCGGCGGCGCGGACCGGCGGTCCCGGTGCTGCCGGAGGTCTACGTGCCCCAGGCGCAGGACAATGACTCGGCGCGAGAGTTCTTCGTGGTCGCGCATGCCAGCGGGCCACTAGATGACCTTGCAGAGCGGCTCCGTCATGTGGTTCAGCGAGTCGACCCCCTGCAGCCGGTGGCGCGTGTCGTCACCCTGGATCGGATGCAGACGAATTCACTCTCTCAGCCCCGCACGAACCTGCTACTCGTAGGCGGCTTCGGACTGGCCGCGCTGGTCTTGGCCGTCATGGGTGTCTATGGGTTGACCAGCCACTCGGTCACGTCGCGCACTCGGGAATTCGGGTTGCGACTTGCGCTCGGTGCTCGCCCGTCGACGATCAGTCGCCTGGTCGCCGGCGAAGGGTTGGCCGTGTCCGCTGTGGGGATCATCCTTGGGCTGGGTATGTCGCTCATCGGCGCTCGCCTGATGGCTGGCCTGCTGTTCGGTGTGATGCCGACGGACCTAATGGTGTTCACCGTGGTGGCGGTGACGCTGATCTGCGTGGTGCTCGTTGCCGCGTATCTCCCGGCGCGGCGCGCTTCTCAGACGGACCCCGCCGAGGCGTTGAAATGGGAGTGAACACCGAGAAGTCTAGCGGCGCGCGACCAGCAGCCACTGGCCGCGGTTGCGGCCGCTCTGGGTGAACCGCTCATCGCGGTCGAGTATTTCGAATCCCGCCTCGCGAAGCTCTCCTTCGACGATGTCTATGCTCAGTTCGTGGCTCCTCGTCTGCTGATCGCGTGACTCTGAGGGCTCGTCGGGGACGTGATCCAGTATGACCAAGCGCCCGCCGGGTTTCAGCGCCCTGTACATGCCGGAGAGCATCGCCTCGTACTCCGTCATCTCGTGGTAGGCGTTCACCACCAGCACCGCATCCAGGGAACGCTCCGGAAGTCTAGGATCGTCAATCTCGCCGCGGACTACTTCGATGTTGGCCAGGCCATCCTCCTCGGCGAGCCGCCGTAGTTGCGATAGCGACCGCTCGCTTATCTCAACGGCGAAGACTCGTCCGCCAGCGCCCACTTCCCTGGCGAGGTGCTCGGTGAAGTAGCCGCTACCCGCGCCCACGTCCGCCACATTGCTCCCCTCGCCGATGGCCAGCGCCGCCATGACATCCGGCACCCGCTGCCAGCTGTCGCGGTTGCGTCGCTGCGCCTCGAGCTCTGCCGGTCGGACTGCGATTATCAGCGCGCACACTACGAGCCAGGACGACCAGCTCGGCAGCGACAGCCGGCATGCCTCTCTCATCGGACCTCCGTCGCAAGTTGGCACAACCTCACAGCTCCACGAGATTCGCCTCTACCTGAGTTTGACGCCTGGCACGACCGTCGCGTTGCTAGCGCGCGCTTAGCCAGGCCAGTTCGACGGCGAACTGACCAAACCCCACCATGAGCTCGCTGAGGCTGTGCAGCTCCACGAAAGCGACTTCGAGCGCCGCGAGCTGGGCAACGGTCAGCGGGTCAGCGGCGGCATTGGAGATGGTGATCTGTACCTGATCGGACCCAATCCAGCCTTCCACATCGGCGACCGGCTCGCCGTTGAGGGTGATGCCGCTGCCTGCGAGGATCACGTCGACCCAGTCTTGGCCGACGAACTGCCCCTCGAGCGCCAAGCCGAAAACGAGTGTGTTCGTTCCATCGGTGAACGTTACCTCAACTGTCTCGCCTGCCGCGCCCATGCTGTTGTTGAATGAGGCCTCGAAGTTGTCATACCCCAATCCGAACTCGAAGGAGGAGCCGGTCTGATCATCGTCGGCGTCCACACGGAACATCAGCTGTTCGGTTCCATCGGAGAAATAGCCAACGATGGCCAGCGAGCGGCTTATTTCACCCCAGTTCCCCGTCATCTCGGCGTAGATCATCGTGGCGTTGCCGATCACCGCCTCTACCGTGATGTCGATGATCGGCCAGGCGCTGGAGTCGCTGATGTCGAGATAGCCTATCTCGTTGTCGGTAGCCGGGGTGACGGGCAGGCCGGTGATCGGGTTGACGGCGTAGAGGATGAAGCGCGCACCGGTGGTCGGAGCGCCGCTACGCTCGCCGGGGGTGTATTCCCCAAGTTGCTCATCCCACTCGAAGGTCAGACCCTAGAAGATTCCGGGAATGTTGGCCGCGGCCAGGTGCGTGGAGACCCGCTGCAGGTAGGTGGGGATCCCTCCCGCAACCTCGGCGGGGGTGACTGCTTCGAACGCGGCGGTCGGGCCGCCGCCGAGCGCTGCGAGGATTGAGGCGGCGAGTCCCTCAAAGCTGATCGCAGCGTCATTGCTTTCGAAGAAGTCGGCGACCAGCTGCTCCATGATGTCAGCGGTGCTCTCGGGTGTGAGCTGGAACTGGGGTCCGGTGGCGTCGTCTCCGCACGCTGCTATGAAACTCAGCAGCAAAGCGACGACGGCGGCACGTGTAAACCAGAAACGTATCGAGGTATTCACGCCTGCCTCCCTTGTTACTGGTGGGGCCGGTTGATGCGCGGGCTGACTCGATTGGGGGAGGTCATCGACGAAGGCTTTGGGACAGGGGATCTGGCGCCGGGATAGTGGCGCAGTGGCAGGGCCAGCCTAATCCAAGCTACCGAAAATCGTAATGGAAACAAGGTTTTTGCGTCGGTTCCTGTTGCCCGGGCAACACTTCCAGGTCGCCAGGTGTCACTGTTTGTAAAGCCCAGGGATACCTCACGATGAGAGACGGCCGAGTGCAAGACCTTTCCAGGCAGCTGCGGCTCTTTCCAGCCACGAATATCGTCGTCGCCGACATGATAGGAGTCGGGATCTTCACGACCTCGGGGCTGTTGTTGGGGCAACTGGGCAGCCCCGTTCTGATGATCGTCCTCTGGGTCGGCGGCGGAGTCCTGGCTCTGTGCGGCGCGCTCTGCTACGGCGAGCTCGGTGCCGCGATCCCGCGCGCCGGCGGCGAGTACGTGTACCTCTCGAAGCTGTTCCATCCGCTGCTCGGTTTTCTGACCGGCTGGGTTTCTTTCTTCGTCGGCTTCTCGGCACCGCTGGCGTTGTCCTCACTCGGATTCAGCGAGTATCTCGGCAGGGCCTTCCCGGGGTTGGTGGGGTGGGGGGATCCGGATCTGATAAAGAAAGTTCTCGCCATAACGGTCATTCTGATACTTACGCTGGTTCACCTGAGAGGGATGGAGTTCGGCTCGCGGGTACAGAACTACCTGACCGTAGGAAAAGTCTTACTGATCGCTGGGTTTGTCATCGTCGGCTTCGCACTGGGTCGAGGGGGCTTCGACAATCTCCAGCGGGGCGTCGAAGTTCAATCGGACCTCGCCGGCTGGAAGACCGCTGGGCTGTCGTTGATGTGGATCACGTTCGCCTACACCGGATGGAACGCCTCGGCCTACATCGGGTCCGAGATACGGGATCCCGAACGGAACCTGCCGCGTTCGCTGATCTTGGGAACCGGCCTCGTGATGCTGCTCTACATCTGTCTGAACCTCCTCTTCGTATACGCTGTCGAACCGGTAGAGATGAGCGGCGTCATCGCGGTGGGAGGGCTCGCGGCCTCGGAGTTGTTCGGTGGCGCGGCCGATACCGCCATCTCGATTCTGATTGCTTTTGCATTGCTCTCCGCGATCAGTGCGTTGATCATCCTTGGTCCGCGTGTCTACTACGCGATGGCCAAGGACGGATACTTCTTCAAGGCCGTGGCCGACGTTCACCCGGTGTATCGCGTTCCGTCCAAATCGATAGTCCTGCAGTTCCTGATCGCGGCCGTCATGGTGATGTCCGGGACCTTCGATCAGATCCTGACGTATATGGGGTTCGGCCTGGGTATCTTTCCCATCGTCGCCGTGATCGGCGTGTTCAAATTGAGAAAGGCTGGCAGTAGCACCTACCGAATGCCGCTGTACCCCGTCGTGCCACTCCTATTCATTTGCGTCAGCCTGCTGATCTTGGTGCTCGCCTTTCTCGAGCGACCGGTCGAGTCGTCGATCGCGCTGGCTACTGTGGGCGTCGGCATACCGGTGTACGCCGTCTTCAGCAAGGTGCGCCGGAGAACGACAGAGACGGGAGAGTCAGAATGAAGCACCCACACAGGGTTCTCTGGGCCGCACTGGCACTGAGTCTGTATCCGTCGGTACCCGCCTGCGTCGCGCAGGAGGCCGGCCATGGGGAGCTAGACGAGCGGGTCCGGCAGTTTCTGGAGAGTCACCGCTACGAATGGCGGGACGCGAACGTCCCTGTGGCGGACGGCCAGGTGCTGTACGATCTGGTGCTGGAGAACGGCTACACGAGGGCTTTGGAGATCGGGACGTCGACCGGGCACTCGGCGATCTGGATCGCCTGGGCGCTGAGCAAGACCGGCGGCATACTGATCACGATCGAGATAAATGAAGGTCGATACAGGGAAGCGTTGGAGAACATCGAGGAGGCGGGGCTGAGCGAGTTCATCGACGCGAGATTGGCCGACGCCCATGAGCTGGTGCCCCAGCTGGAGGGTCCGTTCGACTTCGTCTTCATCGATGCGGACAAGAATTGGTATACGAACTACCTGCGGGCAGTACTGCCGAAGCTGGAAGTTGGCGGCTGTATTACCGCGCACAACGTCTCCGGTAGGGGAATGAGAGGCATGAGAGGATTCGTCGACGAGCTGGAGAGCACGCCGAACCTGGAGACCGAGATCATCCGTGCCAGCCGCTCGGGGCTCTCGGTCAGCTACAAACGGTCGCCTTCATAAACTGGCCGGCCACTTACTCGGACCGCAAGGCGATGATCGGATCGACCGCCGTAGCGCGCCGTGCCGGGAAGAAGGTCGCCACGATCCCGGCGAGCAGCAGTGCCAAGGCGGCGGCGGCGAAGGTCAACGGATCGAAGGGGCTGACACCGTAGAGGAAGAACGCCAGGGTTCGGGTCACGCCGAGCGAGATAGCGACCCCCAGCACCACGCCGAGCAGGGCGAGCAGAGCGCCCTGGCGCATAACCATGGAGACCACGTCACCGTACTGGGCGCCCAGCGCCATGCGGATGCCCATCTCCTGAGTTCGCTGCGAGACCGAGTAGGCCATCACGCCGTACACGCCGCCCAGAGCCAGGACGAGCGCGATCAAGGCCACCACCCCCATGATTTTGGCCATGATCGTGTCGCCGCCCAGGTGCTCGTCGATCAGCGCCTTGAGCGGCCGCAGGTTGTAAGCCGGCAGGTCGGGGTCGATTGCCAGGACCTCCTGACGCACCGACTCGGCCAACCTCTCGGGGGGCACGTCGGTCTCGATCACCCAGTCGAGGTAGCGGTTGTCGTCCTGATAAGCCGAGAAGTAGACCATGGGCCCCGCGCTCTGCACGTCGTTGCTATAGTAGATGTTTGGGACGACGCCGACGATCTGCTTGTGACCCGAGTAGACGACCAACTCACGGCCGATGGGGTTCTCGCCGGGCCAGTGCCGCTCCACCATCGCTTCGTTGACTACGACGACGCGGGGACCGGCCGGGCGGTCGCGGTCCTCGATCACACGTCCCTGGAGGATGGGTATATCCAGCGCCTCGAAGTAGCCCGGGGAAACGTCGAGATAGTTCGTGATCTTTAGCTGCTGGTCGCTCTGGATGTCCTCGCCGGGGAGCGTGTAGTAGGTGCCACTGCTCCCGTGCAGCGGCAGGATCGAAGTCGCGCCGACGCTTCTGACGCCGGGTAGCGACAGTAGACGCTCGCGCAGTTCCGTATGGAAGGCGATGGTGGACGCCGAGTCCGGGTACTCTTGTTCGGGCAACGCGAGCATGAAGGCCAGCACGTCGCCCTCGTCGAAACCGCGCTCGGCGAGACGGATGTTGATGAAGCCGCGGACGAGGAGCGCCGAGGAGACGAGCAGCACGAGAGCCAGCGACACTTCGACGACGACCAGCGCCTTTCTGAGGCGCGCGCCTCTGACGGCGGTGCCGCCGCGACCGCCCTCCTTGAGCGACTCCACCACGTTGGGCTTCGTGTTCTGGATCGCTGGGGCCATGCCTACCAGGACGGCGCTCAGCATCGTGACGAGGGCCGTGAAGCCGAGAACCCGGGGGTTGAGGCCGATCTCGTCGATGCGCGGGAACCAGCCGGGCATTACCGACAGGAGCCCGCGGATGCCGAAGACCGAGAGGCCCAAGCCGACGATCGCGCCGGCGATCGAGAGGATCAACGCTTCCGCGAGGAATTGGCGAACGATGCGAGCGCGGTCCGCGCCTAGCGCGGTGCGCACCGCAACCTCGCGCTCGCGCCCCGCCCCGTGCGTCAGCAACAGGTTGGCGACGTTGGCGCAGGCGATGAGCAGGAGGAAGAGCACGGCCACCGTGGCGGTGAGGCTTCCGGTCCGAAAGCCCTCGTTGAAAATGTCGCGGTGCAGCGAGATGAGCACGGCGCCTTTGCCGGCGTTGGTATCCGGGTACTCGGCTGCCAGCTGCCCGGCTATGCGATTCGCCTCGAGCTGTGCCTGTTCCGGCGTAGCGTCCGGCCTCAAACGCGCGCGGACACTGATGTAGTGGCTGTTGCGAGACTCTTCGCCGGTGATATAGAAGGGCAGCCAGATGTCGGTGCCCGGCCTGAAGAACCAGAACTTGGGCGGCATCACACCGACGATCGTATGCGGCTCACCGTCTAACAAGACGACGCGACCCAGCACGTCGGGGTCGCCGCCGAAGCGGCGTTGCCAGAGCCCGTCGCTGATGATCGCCACCTGGTGTCGACCCTCGATCTCCTCCTCCGCGGTGAAGGCCCGCCCGCGTGCCGGCTGCACGCCCAGAATACGGAAGAAGTTCGAGCTCACCCGGATGCCGCTCAGTCGCTCCGGCCGATCCCCCTCCGACAGGTTGAAGCTCGACCAGCGTGTCGCCGCCACATCCAGGGTGCGGCTCCGCTCGCGCAGATCGACGAAGTCGGGCACCGAGAAGGAGGCCCGGGTCCAGCCGCGCTCCCGGTTGGTGGTATAGACCGAGTACAGCTCGTCGGAGTCGGGGTAGGGAAGCGGCCGCAGCATGAAGACGTCGACGGCGCTGAAGATCGTCGTGTTGGCGGCGATGCCGATGGCCAGCGAGAGCACGGCGATGGCGATCAGGGCGCCGCCGCGCCGCAGCGAGCGGATCGCATACTTGATGTCCTGCCAGATCTCGTCCATGTCGTCACAGCTGTGGAGGGATGGATCGGCCCCGCTATAGGAGATACTACGAGGCGCCGGGCGCTGGGTTTCGGCGCCGCAGATTGCCAGCGGCTGGCGGAGGCGCCCATCTTGAATGCTGCATGCATATCGATTCCCGCACTCCGGATCGGCCGGACCAGTGAGCAAGCGCATAACCGTTCCCGATGACGAGATCTCCTTCCGGGCGACCCGCTCCGGCGGCCCGGGCGGCCAGCACGTCAACCGCCGCGCGACGCGGGTCGAGGCGAGTTGGAACGTCCGGTTGAGCACCGCCCTGACCGATGAGGAAAGGGAACGGATTCTCAAGAAGCTGGCGTCGCGGATCGACAACGACGGCGTGCTACGTGTCGTCGCCGATGACGAGCGTAGCCAGCATCGCAACAAGGAGTTGGCAAAGCAGCGGCTGCGCGATCTGGTCGCCCGCGCTCTCAGGGTGCCGAAGCGCCGCAAGAAGACGCGGCCGCCGAAGTCGGCGGTGGAGAAGCGGCTCGAGAGCAAGAGCCGCCGGGGACAGGTCAAGAAGCTGCGAAAGCCTCCCGCGCCCGAGGAGTGAGGGGCAGCGGCCCAGCCTTTGCCCATCAGGGCATACTGTACCATCTTGCCACCCGGGCCGGGAGGTGGCTGAAGAGGTCGTGAGCAGTCCTGTCACTCCAGGAGCCCCCAGCCGTGCCCAAGCAGTCGATAGCCTTTATCTCCTTACGCCGCCCGTCCGCTCGCGCGCCCGACGCGTTCTTACGGGCCGTCCTCTCGTTCCTCCTTTTTCTCTGCCTGCTCGGCCCGAGCGCCGCGGCGCAAGACCCTGCATCCGACACCCTTAGGCACTACCTGGCAGCAATGGTGGGGTCCATCGGGGGCCACGTCTCGCTCGACGGCCGCTCGCCGTGGCACTCTTCTCGCTCGCGCTGGCTGCCTTACTCACCGGGCGCGTGACCCGCTCGCTCGGACGTCTGACGACGGCGGCCGAAGCTGTGGCGCGGGGCGAGTTGGAGCGCCGGGTCGAGGACGTTGGGGACGACGAGGTCGGGCGAGTTGGACGTGCGTTCAACGCGATGACCGAGAGCCTCCGCCGGACGCTACGCGAGCTCGCTGACCGCCAGGCCCTGGCCGCCGTCGGCGAGTTCGCCGCTTCGCTCTCCCACGAAATCCGTAACGCACTCACGTCGATCCGCGTCGACTTGCAGCTGCTGGATGAGGAGACGCCCGAGGATGCCAGCGCCCCGGAGATTCGAAACCGGGCGCTGCAGAAGGTCACGCATCTAAACCGCACGGTCAGCGACGCCCTCAGCCTCGCCCGAAGTGGAAGGGTTGGGCAGGATAACGTGGATCTTTGCGCGACACTGCAGTCGGCCGCGCAGTCCGCGACCTCGGAGTTCGAGGAGCGCGGGGCGAAGCTGCAGTCGCCCAGCGCCGCTTCCCGCCCAATCGAGGTCCGAGGCGATCGGGGTGCGCTGGAGCAACTGTTTCTCAACCTGCTGGCGTTGGCGGCGCTTCACGTGTGGCGGCGGCCGCTACCGCAGGTGCTGAGAGAGTACGTGATGGATCCGATCGGTGCGTCGAACACGTGGCGCTGGCACGGCTATGACAACTCGTGGGTTTTGATCGACGGGCTCAAGGTGCAGTCGGTCTCGGGTGGCGGCCACTGGGGCGGCGGGAGGTGGATCAGCGCCAGGGACCAGGCGCGCTTCGGTCTGTTGACACTGCGGCGCGGCCGCTGGAAGGACCAGCAGATCCTCTCGGAGGAGTGGGTCGAGATGGCGCTGACCCCCGGCCCGGCGAACCCCGGCTACGGCTTCATGAACTGGTTTCTGAATACTGATATGGAGAGGATACCCGGCGCGCCGGAGTCGACGTTCTGCCACCTGGGTGCCGGCACCAACATGGTGTGCGCGATCCCCGAGTACGATCTCGTAGTCGTGGCGCGCTGGATAAACGGTCGGGCGGCGAACAGTTTCGTCCGGCGGGTGCTGGAATCCGTCGTCACGGGGGCAGGCGACGAGTGAGAGTAATGTAGGCGCGGGCGGGTGGGAGCGGGTCGGAGACTATCGGTGCGCCGCTACGTGTGTCTGGGCGCTCACTTATGGGGGTCTGGAATTCTGTGGGCGTTGAAGATTGTCGGTTTCGCGGTGATCGTTCCCTCTTGATATAGCGGTAACAATTCGTCTCGGCGGTCTTTTCGCTGGTAGAAGTTTATCGCGGCAGCGCAGATCCCCCAGATGCTGCCCAGCGTGAAAGCACAGCCTCCGCCTATAATGAGAGCCGTTTTGCCCAGTATCAGCAGTCCTTGAATTGTATCGGAGTCCATTCTGACTCTCACAGTCTGATTGTTCCAGAATCTTCTCGTCAGTTCCGCCGCGGCGCCTGTAAGAAGGCGGCGATGTCCGCCATATCTTCAGCGCTGAGGACGGGCCATTCGACTCCAAGGCTGTCTCCTGCTTGGGTGGATGCAACATGATTCCACAAGGCAGAGATTACCTGCGCCGGCGACATCATGCCCGTGCTCTCGGCCAGGTTGCCGGCCGCGCTCGCCCCCTGGCTGTCGAGCGAATGGCAGGTCAGGCACCCGCTGCTGCGCAAGAGTCGCTGTCCCGCCTGGACGTCGCCGGACTCGGCGAAGTAGCGGACGGAATGTAAGTAGGCCACAAGGTCGGCCATCTCTCCGGCCCCGAGTTGCGGGACGTGTATCCCGCGGGCCTGCATCCGGGCGGTCATCCCCGGTGCTTTGTTCCACATGGCTGCGGCAAACTGGGTCAGGTCCCAACTGACCTCACGCCGGGCAAGATCCGGTGCTTCTCGGCTGCCGACGCCTCGAACGCTGTGGCAGTCTGCACAACCTTTTTCCGCGAATGTGACGCGACCCTCGTTGGCATTCCCCGGCAATACGTACAAAGGCCCGGCCAGTGACGGCGGCGAGATCGACTCGAGGTAGGCGATCAGGTCTGTGAGCTCCGAACCGGAGAAGGTCGGGCGCTCTATCCCCTTCTTCTCCATCATCGCCTGCATCCGGGGCCCATGATTCCACATCGCTGCCGCGACCAGGATCGGTGAGCCGTACTGGCCGAGATGGTCGAGGCTGGGTCCCGCCACACCGCCGTGCACACCCACCTGATGACACACTACGCACTTCTTTTCATCGAACAGACGTTCTCCAGCTTCTGAATCGCCGGGCGGGTCGAAGTAGTCGAGGGTAAACAGAAACGCTACCAGGTCTCCCGCTTCACGATCACTCAACCGCGGGCGCTCGATGCCCAGCTCCTGCATTCGCTCTTCCATGCCGGGCAGGTGGTTCCACATCGTGGCGGTTAGGTCGTAGAGCGATCGGCGCTCCCCGCTGTGCCCCAGGTCCGGCCCGAGCTTGCCGCCCAGCCCGTTCACCGAGTGACACTTGACACACCCTTTCGACCCGAAGACTTGAGAGCCAGCCACGGGGTTCTGCGTCAGCCCCCAGCGTTCCTGGGCCTGAGCCGGCTGCGGAGCCCACAGAATAAGTACAGCCACGGCCAGGCTCGAGGCTACGTCGGCTCTTCCACATAGACTGATCGATGGGTGCTTGCCGATCATGGTAGTCCTCCAGGTCCTGCAATGTGCTTCTTTACTGCATACCGCGTCATTTACTGGCTGCTAAATCGCTCAGGTAAACCGCGAGGTCTCTCATTTCGACCCCTTCAAAGCGAGGCCAATCGATATGCTCGAGCTGAATGACGGCGTACATGGCAGGAGCGTGATTCCACATGGCCGTGGCAAGCCTAATAGGGGCAAGTATGGCTTCGGACTGCGAAAGGTCAGGCCCGATGGAGGCGCCACCGTCGACGGCGTGACAGCTGGCGCAGCCTTTCTGCGCAAACACTGCTTCGCCGGCGCGTGCGTCACCTCCGGTATCGTAGAAACGCAGGTAATAAAGGAAAGCGATGATGTCCGCCATCTCTTTGCCCTGAAACCGGGGGAAGGTGATGCCGCGCGCCCGCATCGCTGCCGCCATTTGGGATGAGTGATTCCATAGCGTTCCGGCGATTTCCGAGACACGAAGCTGCTCGGTCGCGCTGCGAAGATCCGGTCCGAACTGAGTTCCACCGCCGCGGGGCCCGTGGCAACCGATACAACCTTTTGCCCTGAACAAAGCGCGACCGGTATTGGGGTCAGGGGGCTGGAGAAACGTGACGTCACGGTCCCTAAGGCTCGAAACCTGCCGGATGTATGCTTGGATATCCGCCATCTCTCGCCCTCTGAACGACGGAATCGGTTCACGCAGCTCACCTTGTTGTGCCTGCATGCCTGAACCGTGATTCCACATACCTGTGGCCAGCATTAGCGGAGCTATGTAACGAGCGTAGGAGTCGAGTGGCGGAGCGATGCGGCCACCCTCACCACCGATAGCGTGACATTCAATACAGCGCAGCTCGCGGAACCATCGCTCGCCGAGGACAGGGTCTCCCGGCTCGTCGAACAGTTTCACGTAATAGATGTAGCTGATGATGTCAGCCAGCTCTTCCTCGCTGAAGGTCGGCCACTGGAATCCCCTCACCTGCACGGTTTGGATCATCTGAGGTGTGTGGTTCCAGAACATCCCGGCGAGCTGCTGCAGGCTGCGGCCGGCGCCGACCAGTGCGAAATCGGGACCGAGCGTGCCGCCGTTGCCCCAGATGGCGTGACAGCGATCGCAAGCCCGAGCGACGAAGATACGACGCCCGGCGATCGGGTCCCCGGGGAACGACCGGTCGGATTGGGCGTGGGCTGCGCCCGCCCCCGACAGCGAGGCACAGCAGAACACGGCAAACGCGGCGAACCACAAGGTCCTTGTATTCCGTGTATATAGAGCCGTCAGCATCGCATATCCTCTCGGTACCACACGCTAGGCGCTTTCCGGTAAGTACTCAGCCACCCGGTCGGCGACCTCCCGCACAGAGTGTTCTCGTCCTTCCTTGATCTCCCAGATCGAGACAATCGGGACGAACTTTGTGGCAAGCATGTACAGCAGAGTAAAGCCTGAGAACGTGGCTGCCATGATCGACAGCTCGACCCATGAGGGTAGGTATTGACCGATCGACTCGATCTCCCAACGCGGGTTCACCGACGTCGGAACCACTATGTTGAACCGTTCGAGCCACATGCCGATCATCACCGCGATTCCAGCGATCAAGGTGCCCCGGGGCGTCCTCATCGAGCGTCGCGACATAAGGGAGAGCGGTATGATGAAGCAGCCCAAAACCATCGTCCAAAAGGGTATGGCGAACGGCCCCGTCAGCTTTGCCCAAAAGGCGCGCATTTCGCCGGGTTCCCCGCCATAGAACGCGGTCAGGTACTCGGCGAAGGTGAAGTAGAACCACAGCAAGCTGAACAAGAGGAGCAGGCGGCCCAGGTAATCGAAATGAATGTCCTTAAAGTACTGTTGGAGGCCGAACGCTCTCCGCAGCACAACCATGGCGACGAGGATGGCGGCGATACCGGAGTAGATCGCGCCCATGACGAAGTAGGGCCCGAAGATAGTGCTGTGCCACATGGGTCGGAGCGTCATGGCGAAGATCCACCCGATCACGGTGTGGACGGAAACCGCGATCGGGATCACGATGATCGAGAGAACTCCGATAACCCTCTCGAGCCGTGCGCGCTGCGCCGGCGTATCGCGGTAGCCGGCAGCAAGGAAGCGGTAAAGGCGCGGCGCCTTAATACCCGAGTCGCGGATGATTGCGAGGTCGGGCAGCATGGGGACGTAGAGATAGATCGTACATGAGATGAAATAGAGGCCGATGCTCGTAACGTCCCAGAGCAACGGCGAGCGCAGTTGTGCGTTAAAGATGACGTTCAGCACTCGGTCGGGTCGGCCCAGGTCGATGATCGGTTGGATGGCGCCGAAGCCTATGACCAGAACCGTGATCAATTCCGCGGAACGAGTGATCGAGCGCCGCCACTCCGCCTTGCTGACTCGGAGGATGGCGGAGATCAGCGTGCCGGCGTGGCTGATCCCGATAAAGAAGACGAAGCAGATGATGTAGATGCCCCAATAGCTGGGACGATTCAAGCCGGTTCGACCGAGGCCGTAGGTAACCTGCAAGTAGTAAGCGAGCATCCCCCAGAGCGTGACGGCCGCCAGCAAGCCGGCAACGATATAAAAGCTGCGCGAGGTCTCGACCAACGGCCGCAGAAGGATCTGCTCGTCGTTCGACATGCGAGACAGTTTCTCTCTCACGGCTTGTCGCATTTCACTCCCTCGGCCGCAGATAATAAACCTTCGGCTGTGTTCCCAGGTCCTCCATCAGACGCAACACGCGCGGATCCTCTTTGAGGGTGTGCACGGCGTGACTCGGGTCGTCCAGATCGCCGAAGGCGATCGCGTTGGTGGGACAGACATCGACACAAGCGGGCTGATAGTCCTCCTCACGCAGTTCGCGCCCCTCGGCACGCGCATCTTCCCGGGCCTTCTGCAGTCGGTGGTGGCAGAACGTGCACTTCTCGATGACACCGGCCGGCCGAACAGACACGTCGGGATTGAGGTGTTGGCGCTCGGCCTCCGACCACTCCGGCCCGTACCAGTTGAAATACTTCACCATGTAGGGGCAGGCGTTGGCACAATAGCGGCAGCCGATGCAGCGCGCGTAGATCTGACCGACGATCCCTTCGTCATCGATGTAGGTCGCCTCGACCGGACAGACCCTGATACAGGGTGGATTGTCACAGTGCATGCAGGGGCGAGGGTAGAAGTGCATCGTCGTATCAGGAAATTCCCCTTCCACGTGCGCCATGACCTTCATCCAGCTGCTGGCGCGCCCCATGTCCGCCTGCTCGACCGACACTGCGGCGACGTTGTTCTCACTCTTGCACGCCACCTCACATGCCGCACAGCCGGTGCAGCGGTCCAGGTCGATCACCATTCCCCAGCGTGCCATGTTCTGATCCGTCACGCCTGTTCGAGGCGTACAAAGGTGGAAGACCAGCTCGGCAGTCCTGTGAGCGGGTCGTTGGTGCTATCGAGCAATCGGAGTGGATTCGCCGGCTCTCCCTCTGGCTGGCGCAGCCCGTAAGGCGCGCAGACGGTCTCGGGCGCTGTCCCTGGGAATACTTTGAGGCGGGCTCGATACCGGCCTTGCGGCGAGACTACCCAGACGAGCGTGTCATCGCTGAGCCCCAGCGCGTGAGCTGTTTCTGGGGCCACCTCGACCCAGGGGTGCCAGAGGACATCGGGGAATATTCCCGGTTGCTCGGCGAGCCAGCGCTCGAGGTACAGGGTACCCGAGGCGAGGGTGGACACGCGATAAGGTATGAGTCGCAAGCCGAACTCGGTTGAATCCACCGCGGTCTGCGTCGCGACGTCGAGATAGGGCCTGAGTTCCGATCCTTCCTCTGCAAGAGCGCTCAACAGCGCCGCTGGCATCAGCTCGATCCGGCCGCTGTCTGTCTGGGCCAAACGGTAGGGGTCGGTATGATCGTAGAAGAGATCCGTCCAGCCGCCGCGCTCGACCAACTCGTCCCAGAACGCCTCGAAGTCGGTGTGTACCGGCAGCCACCAGCCGCGCTCCTCCATCTGGCGTTGGTGCATCCGCTCGAACTCACCGCCCAGCGTCATGCCGTGCCGAACTGCGAATAGGCCCCGGGCCCTCTCCTTGAGCAGTGCCGCGAAATCCTCATATGGGAGGCTCTCGGCCACACTGCCGCCCAGGTTGCGTGCGAGGGCGAGCACCGCATCCCCGGTATGCGTCGCACCCTCGTGCGCTTCTACCAGTGGCTGGGCTAGTCCCCAAACCGGATACGGATACGAGCTGGGTGCCGGTGCGTCCTGCCAGCGCTCATACGGCAGCAGGTCGGGCAGAACCACGTCCGCGTAGCGGGTGGTCTCGTCGAGGAACGGTGAGAAGCTGACGACGAAGGGGATCTTCTCGAGCGCTTCGCGCCAGACCTGAGGCTGCGTGGATGAGGCGATGGGATTGGCGTAGTAAAGCAGCAGCGCCTCGACCGAAGCGGCCTCCCCGGCTACGGCCGCGGCGAAGCGAAGCGCCGGATCGCCGCTGGCGAAAGGTGATCCGCCGGCGCCGATCGGCTCGCCGCCTCCACCGGGTCGGGCGGTTTCGTCCAACACTGGCGTGGCAAGGGGTCCGATCGGTGTGTCCTCGGGGAAGACGACGCCACCCGGACGATTGATGCTGCCCGTCAACACGTTGATGCTGTGGACGGCGAGGCCGGCCAGCAGCCCGTTCGAGGCGAAGGTGACGTCCGTTCCGCAGAGGGCTACTGCCGGGCGGTTTGCGGCGATGGCTCTCGCCAGCGCCGTGATCCGTGCCACCGGCACGCCTGTGATCGCCGATACCTCCTCGGTCCGGTAATTGCGCATCACCAGCGATCGATAGCCCTCTCTGCGTTGACCCTGCGCATCGACGAAGTCCTCGAAGCCTGACACATGACGTGCAACGAAATCGGCGTCGAACAGCTCGTCTCTTATCAACACGTAGGCGATGCCGAGGGCGAGAACGGCGTGCGTACCGGGCCGCACACCGACCCACTCATGGGTGCGCGAGGCTGTTCGAGAGAAGCGCGTGTCTACCTGAACAAAACGGGGACCGCGCTCGGTATCGCTTTCCGGGTTGGCGAAGGCGACGAACGCTTGCAGCGGAGACCACCAGGACTCGAACATCGGAGCGCCGAACGATACCACTAGTCGGGCGTGGTCGAGATCGTAGGCGGGTCGACGTTTAATGCCGTGCATCAGACCCACGACGGCGTCAGTTCCATCCTCGTATTCGTCGGCCACGTAGTTTGGCGATCCGAAGGAGTGCAAGAACTGACGCCAGAGCTCTTGCATCGTACCAGCGTTGTACCCCGCCAGGAGAGCTAGCCCCTCGGGCCGGCCCGTTGCTCTGAGCCCCCCAAGCCGCTCGGCGATGTGCTCCAATGCTCGCTCGGGCGTGACCGACTCCCAACTTCCGCTCCCGCGAGGACCGCTGCGTACCAGCGGCCCAGCGAGCCGGTCCGGGTGGTAGAGCATCTGCACGCCGGCGACTCCGCGCGGGCAGAGACCGCCGCGGCTAAGCGGATGGAGGGGATTGCCGCTAATCCTGACCAGGCGTCCGTCCACCAGGCGACCGCGGATACCGCAGCGTGACGGGCAAATCAGGCAGGCCGAGTTGCGTAGTTCTTCGATCCCCGGTGCCCACCCCGGGTCCACAACCTCGTCCGAGGTCCAGATCACATCCTGTGCCCCTTTCAGGGCCACCGTCGCCGCGGCGGCACCCATCGTCCACAGGAACTCGCGCCTGCTCGGGCTCATCCCGTTCCTCCTCGCACTAGCGGTGGCATGCGTTGCAGTCGAGGGTTTGTCCCTGCTCGCGGTGGCAGTCCATGCAGAAATCCATGTCTATCCTCACCAGCGGACGAGCAGGTGGACGTACAGTTTGGGCGATCGCGCCGTGGCAGTTCTCACACTCCAGTTCTGCGATCCCGACGTGGCGGCGGTGCGTGTAGAACACGTGCGGTTCGAGCCGGAACAGCTTGTTGAACGTTAGAGGGTCGCCTTCGGCGAGCAGCGTCGTCACCCGAGCCGCCTCGGCGGAGTTTCCCTGCACAGCCTGGTGGCACATCGTGCAGGTCTGGGCATCCGGTAGCCCGGCGTGCGCGCGCTTCGTCACGTGCACATGACAGAAGTCACAATTAAGACCGAGTTCCTCGGTATGCTTGCGATGGTTGAACGCGACCGGTTGTGGAACGGAGGGTGTGGCCGTGACCAACACCGTGATGACGATCCCGGCCACCAGGATCAGGCCGAGGCCCGCGTAGCCCCACCACACGCGTGCGAAACCGCCACGATCAGCAGCAGTACCATCCATCCCGGGTATCTCGAGTTTGGTGTTCACACTCGCAGTCCCCCCCCTGAGCATCGCTCAGGGGAGGGACTGCGCGGAATCTGGGACGGCTTGGCATGAAGGCGTTGCGGGTACGAACCGCGGCCAGGCACCAGCCGTCGCTGATGCTCGCTAAGGGCTCGGGTCCGGATAGTTGATCGCGTTCGTTAGCGCCAGGTATAGATCCAGAATGTCGTTGCCGTCGGTCACCAGGCTTCCCATGAGCGTTCCCGGCTGGCCGAACTTGACTTTGTGGTGGACCTCGTACGGCTTGGCGCGCAGGAAACTGCCAACGCTGTAGCTGCCGTCCACGACGATACCGGTACCGTCGGCGCCGTGGCAGGCCGCACAGCTGGCCGCATAGACCGCATCGCCGTTGGCCGCGTTACCGCCCGCGCCGATGTCCGAGTAGGTGATCGATCCGGTCGGGTAGGTGCCGGTTGTCGTGTAGCCATAGAGGAGATCGGTATCGACCGCCTCCTCCTTCAGGAACTTCACCAGATCCCAGACCTGCTCCTCGGTCATGATCTCGCTCAGGTCCGGCATCTGGTCGCCGACCGTCGAATTCGTGGCCGGATCGTACGTGGAGAGATCGGCGCTCACCGGACGCCGGCCGGTGGATGTCCACAGCGCGTCGAATAGCTCCTGTTCCGTGTGGTGCTCGGCATGCTCGATGAGATTGACGGATGAAACGTTGGGCCGCGAAGTGCTCGGCGCACGGCCGATGTACGACGCCGCGTTGCCCTTGCGGTCCCACGCGTGGCACTGCTTGCAGCGGAAGAAGTTGGCATAGTCGTTAAAGGTTTGCAGGTTCGGGTCGCTCTGACTCCAGCCCGTCTCCGGCGTCCAGAACTTGTCGTACATCGTGCCGCCGTTGATGCCATCCGCCACCTCGAAGGCTGGATCCGGATAGCTGGTCTCGTTCGTTAGTGCAGCGTAGAGGTCCAGAATGTCGGTGATCTCGGTCACCAGGCTCCCCATCGCCGTTCCCGGCTGCCCGAACTTGACCTTGTGGTGGACTTCATACGGCTTCGCACGGAGGAAGCTGCCCACCGTGAATTCACCGTCCACGACGACTGCGGTTCCGTCGGCGCCGTGGCAGCTGGCGCACTCCGCCTCATAGATCGCATCGCCGTTGGCCGCGTCACCCCCCGCCCCGATGTTCATATAGGTGATCGACCCGTTCGGGTACGTGCCGCTGGTCGTGTAGTCGTACAGGAGATCGGTGTCGTTCGCCTCTTCCTTGAGGAACTTCACCAGATCCCAGACCTGCTCCTCGGTCATGATGTCACTCAGGTCCGGCATCTGGTCGCCGACCGTTGGATTGCTGACCGGATCGTACGTCGACAGATCCGCGCTCACCGAGCGCCGACCGGTGGAGCTCCACAGGGCGTCGAACAACTCTTGCGGTGTGTGGTGCTCCGCATGCTCGATTAGATCCACGGACGAGACGTTCGGCCGCGACGTGCTCGGCGCGCGGCCAATGTACGACGCCGCGTTGCCCTTCCGGTCCCAGGCGTGGCACTGCTTGCAGCGGAAGAAGTTCGAGAAGTTGTTGAAGGTCGCCAGGTTGGGATCGCTCTGATTCCAGCCCGTCTCCGGCGTCCAGAACTTGTCGTACATCGTGCCGCCGTTGATCCCGTCGGCATTGGTGAACTCGGGTGGGTCGTCTGGCGGACCCGTCGTTTCCTCGTCGTCGCAGGCCGCTGTGGCGACCAGGGTGAAAGCGACGAGCGCTAGGGCCAGTGTCCTGAAGCGAAACGAATCCACGGCGTCCACCTCCTTGAGGTCAAGAGAGCGGCGGTCTCGGCTGAACATGGGTCCTCCTCGCAGTGGGCAACGAAGTGCCACGACATCGTTCGTCGGCTGAGCGACGTGGCTGGGGCATAGCGTTCCAGGGATCCCAGGGGCAGAACTCGTACCAGCGCCCCCAAACCTTGAACCCGTTGTCAGCGAGCAACTTACAGAGATGGGCCGCGCCGGGCGCTCGGCGAAATAGGGGCAAATGCCCTGGTCCATATGGGGGATTTCACCCTGTCGCCCTGGCGAGGGGTAGCGATCGAGTATTATTATCTCACATTCTTCGGGTGGTCGCTTGGCGGTACCGTTCTTGCCCGAATCTGGGGTGGGCAAAAGCCCCATTCGTCCGATTCAGCTCGGGAATAGGCAATCGGGAAGGTTGGACCGAGATTGGGCAAGAAGATCGTTTTGGTCGACGACGATCGCCTGGTGTTGGAGAGCGTGCTGGCCGCGCTCGAGGCGAGCGGGTACCAGGTATGGGCGACGGATTCGACGGAGGAGGCGATGGAACTGACCCGGGAGGTGGAGCCCGACGTGCTGGTGACGGACTACCGGATGCCGCTGATGGATGGGGTATCGCTGCTGGAGCGGGTGAAGGAGCTGGCGGTAGCTCCGCTGATGCTGGTTTACAGCGCGACGCCGCCGCCACCAGACCTACTGTCTCAGCGGATACGGGAGGTTTGCTGGGTTGCGAAAACGTCCGGGCATGGCGCGCTTCTCGGGAAGCTCACGGATCTGCTGGAGGGTGGGGTTGACGCGAGTTGATTTCTGGCGCTCGCTCTGGCGTAACACGCCGTTGCGGGGTGGGTTGGGTCGGCGGATCCTGCTGTGGTTCCTCGTGCTGTCTCTGGTGCCGCTGTTTCTCTCGAACAGTGTTGGCTACGTAGTAAGCCGAGGGATAATCGAGAACCAGATAGAGCGTTATTTGGGGGCTCTGGCCGACGTCCAAGCGCGGCAGGTCGCTACAGAGGTCGAACGCCACCATCTGTTTCTTGATGGGATCGTGGCCAGCGGCCGTAGTCTCTTTCGGACGATTCCCACCGCAGCTTCTGCCGTACAAGCTTCTCGGATGCGGGAACCGTCCGTCACCACACTCGGGGCGCATCTCGATCACGAACTTGAGGAGCTCAGGTCTCTGACCGAGCTCTTCGTCATCGATACCTCGGGGATCGTGATCGCGGCGACCGACTCTAACCGGCTCGGACAGGATTGGTCGCCGAGAAAGCTGTTTCGCCGAGGCCGGGTCGAGTATTTCTTCGAGACGGATTGGGACGAGCAGAAGGGGGATGCGGTGCCCCTATACCGGTTGGCGGTGCCGATCCGCGACGAGGGAGGTAGGGTGAGAGGCGTGCTCGGAGGCAGCGTCGGTTTCGAGGCGTTGCAGGCTTTCCTACGCCATCCCGAACATCCGGTCATAGACGTCCACGCGTTTATCGTAGACCATCTGGGCCTCCCGGTCTTCATCTCGCATCCCCACATCCCCGTTGACTATCGGCAGCCCTTCCCATCGCCCTTAGTCAATCAACCGCCGGGCTCGGTGGCCCGCTATATCAACTACGAGGGTGTCGATGTAATCGGTACCTCGATGGCCGTATCCGGGGTCCCGTGGCTGTACATCTCCGAGGTGTCGGTAGCCAGCGCTCTGGGCCAGCTGCGAGGTCTAGCGCTCCTGGCCGCTGGGCTGGAGAGCATGTTCGCCCTTCTACTTGTCGCAGTAGTGTGGACCGTAGCTCGGTCGATCGTAGCGCCGCTGCGGCGCCTGGTCGTAGCCGCCGAGCGCATTCGCACAGGCGATCTGGATGTCGCTGTCGGGATCGAGCGGGACGATGAGCTGGGCGACCTCGGCCGCACGTTCAATCAGATGTCCAGCGAGCTTCACTCATCGGCGCTAGAGATCCAGGAGCTGCACGAGAAGGAGATGCGTCGCGCGGCACAGCTCGCTTCCGTCGGCGAGCTAGCCTCCGGCATAGCGCACGAGATAAAGAACCCGCTGATCGGTGTGGCGAGCGGCGTCGACCTATTGTCAAAGCGAGTCGACGAGGATCCGAAATCGGCCGCCCTTCTTGGCCAGATGCACACGCAGATTCGTCGTATCGAGGCGGCTTTGCAGGACCTGCTCAGCTACGCCAGCCCTAAAGAACCGCTTCTCACTTGGAGCGAGCCAAGACACCTCGTCGAGAAGCTCGTCACCCTCGTGCGCCCGCAGGCCGACGCAGCAGGAGTGCGAATCGAGGAGCACCACGCCGAGCCGCTACCAACGATCCGAGTCGATCCGGAGCTTCTGACCCAGGCTCTGGTGAACCTGGCTCTGAACGCCATCCAGGCGATGGAGCCCGGCGGCGTGCTTCGTATTTCCGTCGACGCGAGCGATGACAACGTGGACATTTCGATCTCTGATACCGGGAAGGGAATCGCAGCGGACCAGATCGAGCGGATCTATCGACCGTTCTACACAACCAAGCACCAGGGGACGGGGCTCGGCCTGGCGATAACGCGGGCGATCGTCGAACGACACGGCGGCCATATCATGGCCGAGAGTGAATCCGGCGAAGGCTCAACGTTCACGCTCGTCATTCCGGCGACGCAGCAGGAGGCGCTGGTGAAATGAGTGCTCGGCCAGTCATTGCCGTCGTTGACGACGAGGAGCTGTTCAGGACCTGGCTGTGCGAACACCTCGGCGCAGCCGGTTACGAAGTCATCGAAGCGGCGACGGGCCAGGACGCGTTGCGCTTGGCGGCAGTACAGAACCCGGCGTTGATGCTGCTCGATCTGCGGCTTCCGGATGCCGACGGCCTCGAGCTCGTCACTCGACTTCACGAGGTCGACCGTGATCTGGTCGTCATGATTGTGACGGCGTATGGAGAAGTGCAGACTGCGGTCAGGGCGGTGAAGGCGGGCGCGTACCATTTCCTCGAGAAGCCTGTCGATCTCGACGATCTGCTAATCACGATAGAGAAGGGCTTAGAAACTCAGAGTCTCCGTCGGGAGATTGCCGTGCTGCGCGAGCAGCACCGCTGGCAGTTTGCCAATGTCGAGTTTGTCGGTCGTTCGCTCGCCGTGAGCCAGCTTGCTGAGAAGCTGGAAAAGGTGGCCCGCACGGAGTCCGCCACGGTGCTGCTTCAGGGTGAAAGTGGGACCGGCAAGGATCTCGTCGCGCGTGCGATTCATGCCCATAGCAGCCGCAAGGACAAACCCTTTCTCGAGATCAACTGCACTACGCTGCCCGAACAACTCGTGGAAGCGGAACTGTTTGGCCACGAGCGAGGTGCTTTCACGGACGCACGCGAGCGCAAGAAGGGCCTCGCTGAGCTTGCCGATGGAGGCACGCTGTTATTGGATGAGATCGGCGACATGCCGCTCGGCGCCCAGGCCAAGTTGTTGCGCTTCCTGGAGGACTCGAGGTTCAAGCGATTGGGCGGCACGACCGACATCCCGGTGAACGTGCGGGTGATAGCTGCCACGAACCAGAACCTTGATAGGGCGATCGCGGAAGGGAAGTTCCGAAGCGACCTATACTACCGACTGAAAGTCGTCGATCTATATATTCCCCCGCTGCGCGAGCGTTCTGAAGACTGTACGCCACTGGCGCTCTATTTCATCGAACGGTTGGCACGAGACCTCAAACGCGAGCTACCGACGATAACTCCGGAAGCATTGAGAGTTCTGGAGGCCTATACCTGGCCGGGGAACATCCGCGAGCTTCGCAACGTGCTCGAGCGGGCGCTCATTCTGGAAGACACGCAGGAGATTCGACCGGAGCACCTGCCGTCGGAGATTCGCGGCTTTGCTCGGCCGCTCGACGGAAGAGACGACATCGTCCAGCTGCCGACGGAAGGGCTTCGCATGGAGGATGTCGAACGTAGCGTCATCGAGCAGGCTCTTACGCGGACCGCGGGCAATGTGGCAGGTGCGGCTCGCCTCCTAGGACTCAGTCGCGATACTCTCCGCTATCGGATGAAGAAGTACGAGCTCTCCAATTCAAACTGGCGCTTGAGTTAGCCCAGCCCTTTCGCCCGACAACCTTTTTTCCGCAGGGGCCATCTAACGATTTAGGCACGGCACGCCAAGGGGTCCCGATGGAAGAATTCATCCACGATCTTCGCTTTGCACTCAGACAGCTGAGCAGACGCCCTGCATTTACGCTGCTGGTCGTAGTCACGCTCGCGGTCGGGATCGGAGCGAACGTGGCGATCTTCAGTGTGATGAAGGGGCTGATACTGCGCTCGCTCCCCTACCCGGAGCCCGACCGGGTCGTAGCGATATGGGAGACACCGCTGGACCGCAGGGCATACCAGCCGTTCGCATCTCCTGACTACTTCGATATGCGGGAACAGAACAGCTCCTTGAAGGAGATGGGGGTCTACCGGTTCGACTGGGTCAATCTGGCTGGAGAGGAAGGAGCGGCTCGAGTCTTTGGGGTGCGGTGCACGGCCAGCGTGTTGCGGGCGCTTGGCGTGCAGCCGAGCATGGGACGGCTGTTCAGCGACGATGAGGAGATCGACGGGAACCATCGGGTCGTGATCCTCAGCGATGCGTTATGGAGGCGCCAGCACGGTGCGGCCCCGGACATCATCGGGAAACGCATCACGGTGAACGGTGAGAGCTCCGCCGTGATAGGTGTCATGCCGCCGGAGTACGAATTCCCAAAGCCGTGGAGCTCGATGTCCGATGAGCCGGAGGTCTGGACGCCCCTCGTACTGGTGCGGGCCGACAGTCTGCGGGGCTGGCACAGCTTCGCCGCGCTCGGACGGCTGCAGGACGGCGTGACGGTCGCGCAGGCGGAGGCCGATCTACGGACGATCGCCGCCGGGCTCGCCGAGGCCTATCCGAATACCAATGCCCAAGTCCAGGTGTGGATCGATCCGCTCATGCGGCGGGCCTTGGGTGGCGTGCGCAGCTTTCTCGTGATGCTCCTGGGTATAGTGGGGCTCGTGCTGCTGATCGCGTGCGCGAACGTGGCCAGCATGCTGCTGGCGCGGGGCACGACGCGGACGAGCGAGCTGGCGATCCGAGCCTCGATGGGCGCGGCGCGACCGCGCCTGATCCGGCAACTGCTGACGGAGAGTATGGTGCTGTCGGCGATGGGCGGTGTGGCCGGCGTGCTCATCGCCTTGGGGACGATGGGGGCTATCAAGAACCTGATTCCTCCCAGCATACCCAGGGTCGACGGCATAGCGATCGACGGCTGGGTGCTGCTCTTCTCACTGTTTGTGACGCTGATAACCGGTTTGGCCTTTGGCCTGGCGCCGGCGCTGTTCGCGTCCCGCACCGACCTGGTAGGGGCTTTGAAGGAAGGGCGAGGCAGCCAGGCGGGCGGGCACACCCGAAACCGATTGCTCGGGATGCTGGTAGCGGGTCAGCTCGCCATCGCGTGCATTTTGGCGAACGGTGCTGCCCTCCTCGTCGTCAGCTACCTGCAGGTGCTGGAGATTCCCCGGGGATTCGCGACCGAGCACGTGCTGATTGCCGGCATCCCGCTCAACGGGCCACGCTACGAGGAAACCGAAGGCCGGGTCGCCTTCTGGAACCGATTGCTCGGGCGCATTCAAGGTCTGCCGGGAGTCGAGGGTGCCGCGGCGACGAACAAGCTACCTCTGGTGGGAGGCAACAACGGTTGGGTACTCGTGGACGGGGAGACGTACGATCCGCAGGCGCGGCGGCCGCTGGTCGAGTACTCGTACGTCAGTCCCGATTACCTCGATGCGATGGGGATAGCCCTGTTATCCGGCAGAAAGCTCGAGGAGCGTGATGCGACGCTTACGGACGTCGTCACCGACCGTGTCGCCCTTGTGAACCAGGCGTTCGTGGATCGTTACTGGCCGGGCGAGAGCGCGCTGGGCAGACGGGTCCGCCAGAACGGCGATCCGCCGGAGTGGATCGCAACGGTCGTCGGCGTGGTGGCGAACGTTCGGCAGTGGGGCCTCGAGTATCCGCCGCTTCCCGAGATGTACTTCCCCCATAGCGCCGAGCTTTGGTCGTACACACGATTGGTCGTTCGGGCCTCGGGTGATCCGCAGGCGCTGGTACCGGCGCTGCGGCAGGCTGTTCGGGAGATAGACAGCCAGATACCGTTCTCTGGAGTCCGCACGATGGATGACGTGGTGATGAGCGCCAGCGAACGCCGGCGCTTCTACACGTTGCTCGTCACCCTCTTCGCCGTCACGGCGCTCATCCTGGTAGTCGCGGGGACGTACGGCGTGATGTCGTACTACGTGTCTCAGCGCACCCACGAGGTCGGTGTGCGGGTGGCGCTCGGGGCCGACAGCGGCAAGGTACTACGGTTGTTCTTGCGTCAGGGGCTGCGTTTGATCCTCCTCGGGCTAGCCATCGGTCTCGTCGGGTCCGTGCTCTCGGCAGTTCTGACCTCGAGCCTGGCATACGGCATCAGCCCCCTCAACCCCCTGTTCATGGCCGGCGGCGCGCTCATCATGACCTTGCTTGCACTCGCCGCGATCACCGTGCCCGTGGTCCGGGCGGTCCGGGTCGACCCCAATCAGGCGCTGAGAGCGGAGTAGTCCCGCGTGCACCACGAAGGTCGACCCGGTGTGGTCGCTGCGGCCTGAGCGATACGGCTCACCCCCTACTGCTGAGTCAGCGGATCGACCGCCCTGAACGTGGCCGCCTGTCGCCAGAGCGCCTGCGCGGCCGGCTGCCACTTCATGTAGTCGGGCATGTCGTAAAAGAAGTCACCCAGCCTAAGCTTCCAGTCGCTCGTCCAGTAGATGTAGTGCCCTGGATAGTTGTAGGACTCCAGGGTGACGTAGTCCGCGCCTGCCATGCCGGGTACGATGCGGAACGTTGCTTCCTCCTTGAACAGCTGGTCGTCGCTCGCCTGCTGCAGGTGGAACTCGAAGTTCTGATGCCGCAGGTAGTGCCCCGGATGATTCACCGACTCGAGCGAGACCCAATCGCCGTGGGCCAGACCGGCTACCATCCTGAACGTGGCGTCTTGTCGATCGAGCGGTGTCGCCACTGGCGTGACCTCACCGCGGTAGGATCGGTGACGTATGTAGTAGGCACCCTGCATGGCCTGGAAGGAACAGAGGGTACCCATCGCTACGTCGGGTGGCGGCACGGCCTCGCGTGATATGATATAGACGAGGCTCCACTGTTCGTTCCCGCCCTTCCTAACCACCGGAACACGGATCGCGAACTTGCTGTAATCACCCGCGCTCTCGAACAGGTTGGCGTCGAGCGGCCCTGGCGAATCGCCCGAGGTCAAGATTAGAAACCTGCCCTCGTCGAATACGGCGACCATAATCGGGTAGAGGTCGTCCCCCCGCGCCGCCAGCTTCATGAAGTAATCGGTAGTCTGTTTCAGCGTTTCGATGCCGCCGGCGATGAGTGCCGGAATGTCGCCCATGTAGAACGCCAACGTCGTCGCCACCCCCGCTCCTATCGCCTCCATCAGGTCCTCGGTGGACGGGCCGCCGGGGTCCGACTCGATGACCTGATACATATATATGAGGGGGTAGGTCGGCCGTCGGTGCTGCGGCGATCCTTCACTGACGCTGAACACGTTGGTGTAGCCGGTAAGGAAGCGCTCGCTGTTGCGCACCATGTTCCCCGCCTTGTCGGTCACGCCGCGCCGCATGTAGTCCGGCGAGTCGGCCGACCAGACGACGTACGGCTCCTCCTCGTCGCAGCCCCACTCCCAACCGGCGTCGTCGGCACAGCGGTGCGACTTGATCGCCGCGAGATAGATGCGGAAGAGCTGCAGACTGTCTTGGGGAGTCGGCTCGGGCAGCTCGATCACTTGGAGCGTGGGCACTGGCTCTAGCGCCTCAACCTCGATCTGCGCCGGGCGTACCGCGCGGACGGTGCGGACGACGGGCATGCTCACCGCCTGGTCTGTGGTGACGTCGCGCAGTTGTTGGTTCCGCACGTTGCCCTGTATCTGAGCCTGGAAGGGCTGCATGCTCTGGGTGACCGTGCGGACGAAGGCGTTGGAGATGCCTACCTCGGCGAACATCTCCGACAGCCGGGTCTCGAACTCCGATTTTCCGCCCGGATAACCTGCCAGGTGTCGCTGCAGGGTGTGGTCGAGCGTGAAGATGAGGTCGGGGTCGCTCGCCTCGATCGTTTCCTGAATCGCGGCTCGCTGACGCTCGCTCGCCAACCGAACCATCGCGGCGGCGTCCACCGACTGAACCCGAACCTCACCGCTCTGTGGCTGCTCGGAAACGTTACGCAGGAGTCCGCGGGCGTTCGTCGGCGCACCCCGCGGCAGCCTCCCCACCGTCACCACGAACGTCCGCAGACCGCTGAGGGCGGGATCGGCCGCCCTGGTCTGCGAGTCTATCCGCAACTGGAAGGTAAAGGCGCTCGTCTCGGTCGCCTGCCGGGCGACACCCGCGCTGATCGAGCCCTCGATGTCGGAGAGTGAGCGGGGCTGCCGCCTCGCTAACTGGCGCGGCTGCATCGGGACGGGCGCGAAGCGGCGCGTCGGCTTGAAAGCTACTGTAACCTGCGTGCCGGTGCGCCAGAGGGGGACGTCGAACTCGAATGTCTCTCCCGGTTGCAAGTTGATGGTGTGAGTGCTCTGCTGGACACCGCCTTCCGGGACTTCGTCCTGGGCCAGCGTTACCGATGCAGGCGCCGCGATCAGCAGCAGGATTGCCAGTGGGGACGAGCGGGACGTGGCCGAGATCATCGTGGCACACCTCCGTTAGGCAGCGGGAAAACGCTGCTAAACTGGGGGGAGGTACAACGGTCTTACAGCGCGGAGATACTCGCGCCGGTCGTCTTCAGAGTGAGAACCAGTTGACCCACGTATGGTTAGGGCGACCACGCGGTAGTCGGTTTTCCTGGAGAGTATTTCCACCCTACGGTGTGGCCATGCGGTTGTCAACGACCAGATCGGCCCGCTGCATTTAGCGCTCCCGCAAAAGGAGAGGGGCACCTAATCTCGATGCCCCTCTCCTTGCTATCATTCACGCCCCACCAGGCGGGGCGGAACATCCACTATTCCTTCGGCTCTTCGTACGACCTCCAGACGTACACCACGGGCGGCACGAGGATGAAACTTGCCACCACCAGCGCGGTCAGCATCAGTCTTTCACCCCCTTTCTGCAGCGCGCCCTTCGGGGCTCCGCCGTCGCAATCTCCCATATGTGGGCCGTGGATGGCTTTGAGCCGCTCCCGGCCCCGGCCTTCGGCCTCTATTTGGGCAAACTGCGTGCCACGGCCCGGACGGCTTGGAGACAGGCGTTTGCGACCTTCGGGGGGTGGGGAAGGAGACTAATTGTCCGATAGCGCTCCCAAAACGATCCCGACGAGCCGTAGGGCGGAGCCCGGCGCGCTGGACTCGCTTGCAGTCCCCAACTCACTTAGCTTGGGGCCACCGTGCCCGTAAGACTGCAGATCGCCATTGCGCTCGGCCTGGTGGTAGGCCTTCTGTTGGGCCTCGCCGCCGCCATCACGGAGGCCCCGCTTCTCGTCGGTTTCGCAGTAGGCGTCGAGCCGATCGGTGTCGCCTTCGTCGATCTTCTAAAGATGGTTGTCATCCCCCTGGTAGCGGCCGTCATCTTTGTGGGCGTTTCCTCGCTGGGCGACCTGCGGCGGCTGGGCCGAATGGGCGGGGTGGCGATGGGATTCTTCGCGGTAACGAGCGTTGTGGGCGTTCTGTTGGGGATGGGTGTGATGCGCGCTCTCCTCCCGCTGGCCAGCGACGCGGCCGCGCAGGCGATTACGGTGCAGACGGTCGAAGCGCCGGCTCTGCCGGGCCCAATCGACTTCCTGCTGAGTCTCATACCGAGCAACCCTTTCCAGGCCGCCGCTGAGGGCGCGCTGCTGCCGCTCATCGTGTTCGTCGTGATGTTCGCTGCGGCTGCCGGAACGCTGCCTGAGGAACAGCGAGATCGGTTGGTCGGTTTAGCCAAAGCGATCGCTGCGGCGCTGATCAAGCTGACCTACTGGATTCTATGGATCGCACCCGTCGGCATCTTCGCGCTGGCCGCGCCGGTAACCGCCCGGGCCGGTTGGGCGATGCTTCAGAGCCTCATCGCTTTCGTCGTTGCCGTGCTGGTGGCACTGACGATCTTCGTCGCAGTGGTGTACGTGCCGGCTGTTCGATTTCTCGCTCGCAGGTCGGTGGCGAAATTCCTCAGAGGGTGCGTGAGCCCGCAGGTTATAGCCGCTGCGACCGTCTCGTCGCCGGCCACGGTTCCGGCGATGCTCGAGGCGGCCGATGACGAGCTACGTGTATCGAATACTGTGTCCGGCTTCGTCATCCCCCTGGGTGCCGGCCTGGGCCGCGCCGGTAGCGCCGTGTTCCAGGGCGCCGGCCTCGTCTTCCTCGCCTGGCTGTTCGGCGTCTCGCTGGCGATCTCCGGGATCGGCGGCGCCGTCCTGGCGACGGTCATCGTCTCCTTCACCGTACCGAGCATACCGGGCGGCAGCGTCTTGAGCCTTGCACCGGCGCTGGGGACCGTGGGCATTCCGCTGGACGGGCTCGCCGTTCTGCTGGGCGTGGACCGGATTCCCGACATGGCGCGCACCGCGACGAACGTCACCGGTACGCTCACCGCTACCGTGCTCGTCGATCGCCTCGAGGGTCGGGCGAGCCCTGCCTCGTAGGCCGCCTGACCGTCAAATCCGAGGGCCCAGCGGGTGTTCGGTTGCGGCGCGCCGCTGTCCGGAAGCGGAACGTTTTGAGGGCGGCCGCGGCCGCCTCATCGCAGGCCCACTCGCGTATCTCGTAAGCATCTGGGCGCCCTAAGTCATTAATGTGATTGCAGTTGTATCGACAGCCGCCGTGTGGCTCGCCGCTATAGGCCCGCGTGGACCCGCCTGGCCCGCGATCTGCCTAGGTGATGGTCGAGGGTAATCAAGGAGGTGTCCCGATGAGTGGCGTCTGGCACGACCTGCGCTACGGATTCCGTCAGTTACGGAAGAACCCTGGTTTCACCCTGGTTGCGGTCATTTCATTGGCGCTGGGGATCGGAGCCAACACGGCCATCTTCAGCGTGGTGAACGGAGTGCTGCTGCGGCCGCTGCCCTACGGTGAGCCGGATCGGGTCGTCCACATCCTGAGCCTGCAGCAGGGACAGCTGGTCCGCCGGCACACGTATCTCGCCTATCCGGAGATCGAGTACATGCGGAACGAGAGCGCGAGCTTCTCGGAGATCTCCGCCTTCCGATCTTGGACCCCCGTCCTATACGGCAGCGGCGAGCCGATGCGGGTCAACGGCAGTTCGGTTTCCGCCGGCTTCTTCCAGATCCTCGGCGTGCAGTCGGCGTTGGGTCGCTTCTTCCTCCCGGAGGAGGAAGAGCTTGGTCACGAGCCGGTGGTGGTCCTGAGCTACGGCTTCTGGCAGAGCATGTTCGGTGGTGATCGGGGCATCATAGGGGCTACCCTGGACCTGGATGGGGATCTCTACACCGTCGTCGGGATAGCTCCGGCAGGGTTCGAGGCCCCGTTCCACGATGCTGCCCTCTGGCGGTCTCGACCACCGTATTGGGATCCGACCCGCCTCGCCCGCTTCAACCACAGCTGGAGGGCCATCGGCAAGCTGGCCGAGGGGATCACGCTGGCTCAGGCTCAGGCGGATCTGGATCGAGTCTGGCTGAACATGGTGGAGGAGTTTCCCCAGGACCACACTGGGGAGGCCGTCCGGCTGATGAGCGCAAAGGAGTGGACGGTGGGCGCGGTACGGTCGGCGGTCCTTATCCTGCTGGGAGCCGTGGGCCTGGTTCTGCTCATCGCCTGCGCCAACGTGGCGAACCTCTACCTGACCCGGACTGTGGTTCGGGGCCGCGAGGTGGCTTTGCGCGCCGCGCTTGGCGCCGGTAACGGCCGACTCATCCGACAGCTGCTCACCGAGGTCTGTCTTCTCTTCGTCCTCGGCGGTGCGGCAGGGCTCGGTCTGGCCTGGGTAGCGATGGATGCCGTGCTGGCTCTGGGTGGCGCCAACCTCCCCCGGATCGCGGGGATTAGAATCGACTGGGCGGTTCTTGGGTTCGCTCTAGGGATCTCGTTGCTCACCGGAATCATCTTCGGGCTGACCGCCGCCTACCAGGCCGTCAGGTCGGATCTCTCGGCCGCGCTTCGAGTCGGAGGTCGGGGCAGTACCGGCGACAGGGCAAGCCAGCGGCTGCGCAGTGGTCTCGTCGTAGCGGAGATCGCTCTTTCCTTGGTTCTGCTGGCCGGCGCGGGGCTTCTGCTGAAGAGCTTCTGGAAGGTACAGCGGGTCGATCCCGGCTTTCGGGCTGAGAACGTCCTCACCCTGAACCTCGCTCCTAGGGCTGGAGATTATGCGGAGCACGGCGAGATCACCCGTCTGTACGAGGACATCCTCGAGAGGGTCGGCTCGCTTCGAGGCGTCGGCGTCGCCGGAGCTATCAACTTGCTACCCATGACCCCAGGTCAGAACTGCGAGTTCGTTTGGCCTGATGATCGTCCCTTTCCCAGGCGCGGCGATTTCGTGGGTTATGATGGCCCGACGTGCGCGGAGGTCCGCGCCGTGAGTTTGGACTACTTCCGTGCCATGGGGGTGAGCGTCGTTCGGGGACGTGGCTTCACCCCTCAGGACGACGAGGCCGGCGCGCCGGTGGCGATCATCAACGAAGCGGCCGCGAGATTGGGCTTCCCGAGTGAGGAATCGGCGTGGTTCCAGATGGGGAAGCGGGTCACGGTTTACGAGACCCGGAGCTGGCTTCCCAACGTCTCGCGTGGCCTGGTAGGGGTTGTCAGCGACGTCCGGCAGGTCGGCCTCGCCGCGCCGCCCGTCCCGGCCATCTATGTCCCCCACGCACAAGAGCTGGATCCGGAACGGAGGAGGAGCATGTACCTGGCCCTTCGGACCGAGAGGGACCCGGCGAACGTGGCCGCGTCCGTCCGGTCCGCCGTCTGGCAGGTGGACGAGAACATATCCATCAGCGCGGTCAGCTCCATGGACGCGGTTGTTTCTAGGACGGTGGCCGGGCCCCGTTTCCGCACGGTTCTGCTTCTGATATTCGGGGCCGTGGCGCTCATGCTCTCCGCGGTAGGGGTGGCTGGAGTCGTGGGCTACGCAGTCTCGCAGCGTGTCCCGGAGATCGGTCTCCGCGTGGCTCTCGGGGCGCAAAACCGGGACATCTATTCCCTGGTGATGGGCCAGGGTGTTCAGCTCACCGGGCTCGGCCTGCTCCTTGGTCTAATCGGCGGCCTTGCGGCCGCAAGGGTCCTTTCCGGGCTGCTCTACGAACTGTCGGCTGACGACCCGGTCACGTTCTTCTTGGCGTCCCTTCTCATGGTCGGCATCGCTCTCGTGGCCGTCTGGATCCCGGCCCGCAAGGCGCTGCGGGTGAATCCAGTGGAGGCTCTCAACGCGGAGTAACTGGCTGGGAGTGAGACGTCGGATAGTACTGTCGAACCTTCGCTAGCGAACTTAGCGAAGGTGAGCGGCGTATCCTGCTCCGAAGCGCAGCTCGTAATCGCTACCCGACCCCTGAATGACGGCGACGCTGTAGTCGCCGGCCGACCGCAGATCTGGGACACTGAGCGTCGCAACCTCTGTCTCTCCGTCGGGGAAGGTAGCCGATCCCTCCGGAACCACGATGATCGCGGTGCGGTCTTCCATCGTCCTCACGTACAACTGATAGCCGGCGACGGCCCGGATGTCGGTAACGGTGCCGGTGATCGTCAGCGCGATCGCCCGGTCGTCGGAGTTCGGTGTCGAGATGGTGAGCTGCAGTCGGCCGGGCTGCGGTCCCGTGCTCTCTTCGCCGCCGCAGCCGGCCAACACGACGAACAGTGCCGCCAACTGTGTCAGACGCCGAGCCTTCATCGTTCGTCCCCCCTGAAGCGGGTGGCCCGGGTCAAGCGCGGCTGCGCCTGACCGGCCTCGAGCCAGGCCAGGATGTCGCCGACATCGAGGAAGCCGTTGGCATTGCCTAAGTCGTCGAGGACCGTCGCCGCCGGACCGGGCAGAGGCACACCCTCGAACAGCGCACCCATCAACTGTTGCATCGTAACGCTCTTTGCCAGGCTGAGGGTGACGGGGACGGTCTGTGGGCTGTTACTAGCCGTCGAGGAACCGATGCTCACCGTCGCCGAGTGCACCCCGGGCTCGAGGCCGGCAATCGACGGCGTCAGTCTGAGAATCGTCGGCGCGGTCGTGTCATCGAGTTCCGCCGCGAGCCAACCGCCGCCACCGGCGTAGTCGACACCTTCCACGGCGAGGTCGGTGAGCGGGCTGCCACCGATGTTGGCGATCTCGACGCTCTGAACCTGTGGGTCGCCGAGCCCCTGCATGGCGAGGAATAGGACCGGTGAGCCGGAAACGTCGATCGCCGGAGGCACGACGCGGAAGTCCGCCGTGACGCTTTGATCATCCATCAGTCGAAGCGTGCACGTCGGGAAGCTCCCGTCGCAGGCGCCGGACCAACCCTCGAACAGGTAAGTGAAGGCGGGGTCGCTGGTCTCTGGATCCGCTCTCAGTGTCACGTCGGTGGTGATCGGGAAACTGGCGTCGCACTGATTGGCCGGGCCGAGGTCGGGCGGTCCACAGACGATGCCGGCCGGTTCACTGGTCACCGTGCCCCTGCCGTCGCCAGCCACGGCGACCGTGATCGTCGGTTGGATCAGGCTACCGTAGGAGATCTCGACCTCGTACCCGTTCGCCGTCTCGGCGATCACGTGGACGGTGACCTGGTTGAACGCATCGATGAACGCTTCGCCGGGCAGCCACTGTGCGCCTTCGTCGTTCGGGTCGCCCAGCCCGTCCTCGTCGATGACGCGCGCGTCCTTACTTCGGGCCGGTGCTACATGGTGGAGCACCACGGCACGCGTCGGGATGTTGTTGTCGTAGTCCTGCAGGCGGCGCGCCTCCACGGTGTAGAAACTGTCGGCGTCTATCGGGATGCGCGCCATCAGGTAGTCGCTGCCTGTAGCCGGATCGTCGAGCGGCGCAAGCGCGATGCGCTGGCTGGTGCCCAGAGCCGGGGTGTAGATCCGATCTGCCGGGATCCAGCTCAGCTTGTCCTTGTGGTAAGAGATCGTGTGTTGGCCGACGCAGTCGTATTCGGGATCTCGAACCTGGCAGGTGCCGCCCGACCTGCTCATCACGTCCCATCGCGAATCGTAAGTCTCGCCGTAGGGGCCCGAGGAGTGGGGAAGTCCAAAGGCGTGCCCTATCTCGTGAGCCATGGTAGCCTGACGCCAGTAGCCCCACGGCGGCATCCACGTCACGGAGAACCAGCGGCTCTCCCCGTCGACGTTGAGTGTCCAGCCGCCGCCCCAGGCGCAGCAGCCGAATGTGTCGTTGTACATGAAGTTGATGCCGATGAACGGGCTGAAATCTACGAACGGGTCGGCGGCGGCCGCGCAGTCCTGCGCCAGATCGCCGAGCAGGATTTCCGAATTTCCGTCCCCGTCGAAATCGCCGTAGTAAGACGACTTCGGTTTCGGCAACTCATACCAGCCGAACGCCTGGCTGCCTTGGATGTTCACGTTGTCGTAGGAGACGTCGCGCCAGTAGTGATCGAGCTGCGGCTCCGTGCCGCTCATCAACCCATCGAACCAGGCGATCGTCTCCGGCTCGCCGGTTACGTCGGAAAACCGGCACGCCACGTTGGCGAAGGGTTGGGAGCCGAATAGAGGCGCGGCCTGTGGCTCAGCTCCGAGACCGATCGACTCTACTCTCAGCGGCCCGCTGACCTGGGTCCGTCGCAACGTGACTCGGGAGCCCGTGACTGTCGCCCGCCGCCGATTCAGCGCCGAAATGCCGCCGAGCTCGCGAAGCCGCGTCTCGTCCAGCTGGAGCTCATGCGCAGCGCCGTCATCTTCGATGAGGTACGTGCGCAGGAGGGGCGCACCGTCCGGCGGGTCGCCCCAGACGATTTGCAGCACACCGGTGACGGTCTCTTCCCCCGTCTGTATAGCGATACTGCCGGCCAGCAGTAGGGCGAGCGGTACGGCGAGCGTCGCAACGGTCTGGTGTCCTTTAGGAAGCATGCAGTAGTGGGAATCCAGGTCTCGGGGGGAAACGCCGGACTGCCGGCGATAGCGACCGGACGCGCGAGTCGCCTTCCGTTGTAACCCGCGGCAAATGTACCGTTCCCAGCGGACCTCGCCACCCGTACCTTCTTTCGGCGGCGATAGAAGCGGTGGTGCTTGCAGAGGGTGCCCGAGGGACACAGCTTACGGTTCGCTAGAGCCCCGAACAGCGCTGGAGTGCACACGGCGGTCACGATGCGGCCGATCCGCTTTCTCCTGATCAACCCGACATCACCCTTGTGGCGCGTCGAGCGGCCGGGCGCTTACCGGGGCCCGCGCACTTTTCGCTTCTCCATGCTGTCGAGCCTCTACGTGGAGGCGGCGATGCCCGAGATCGTCGAGACGCGGATCATCGACGAGGACGTGGAGCCGGTCGACTTCGACGCCGATGTCGATCTGGTCGGCGTTTCGTTCATGACCTTCAACGCTCCACGCGCCTACGAGATCGCCGACGAGTTCCGCCGCCGCGGCAAGACGGTCATCTTCGGCGGCTATCATCCCACCTTCATGCCGGAAGAAGCCAGCCGGCACGCCGACGCCGTATGCGTCGGTGAGGCGGAGGGCATAGCGGCTCAGCTGATCGACGATTTCGTCGACGGACGTCTGCAGTCCTATTATAGGAGCGAGCCCGTCGACCTGCGCAGGCTGCCGATCCCCGATCGCAGCCAGCTGCGCGGGTCGGCCTACCTGACCCCTGATGTGGTCCAGGCCACCCGGGGCTGCCCCTACCGCTGCACGTTCTGCTCGGTTGCCGCCTTCGCCCGCTACCGCTTCCGCGCCCGCCCCGTCGATGAGGTGGTTGACGAGCTGCGCGGCCTGGGACGCTACCTCCTGTTCATGGACGACAACATCATCGGCGACCGCGATTACGCTGGCGAACTGTTCGCGCGAATGGCGCCGCTGGGCAAACGCTGGTTCAGCCAGTGCAGTATCCGGATCGCCGACGACGCCGAGCTGCTCCGGCTGGCCGCCGCGAGTGGATGTCGCGGCCTCTTCGTCGGCCTCGAATCCTTGGCACAGGACAACCTGAACGCCTGGCGCAAGACGTTCAACCGGGCGAGCGACTACACCCGCGCCATCGCGCGGCTCCACAATGCGGGGATCGCGGTTTATGCTGGCCTCGTTTTCGGCATGGACGGGGATGCGCCCGACATCTTTGCCAGATCGCTGGACTTCCTGTACGAGGCGCGCGTCGATGCGCTGCAGGCCACACTGCTCACCCCCTTCCCGGGCACGCCGCTCTTCGACGAGATGGAGCGGCAGGGACGGATCGTGACCCGCGACTGGAGCCTGTACGACTTCGCCCACGTGGTCTACGAGCCGCTACACATGAGTCCGGACACGCTGCGCGTCGGCAAGGACTGGGTCCAGAGTCGCTTTTATTCGCGCCGCTCGGTGCTGCGGCGGACGCTGCGGGCTTTTGGCTATCTCGACCCCGTGATCATCCTGCGGGCGCACATTTCGCTCAACCTCGGCTATCGCCGCCGCCATCGCGCCTGCGGGACCTTCCAGCGCGGCCGGCGGTTTGACCCGGGACCGGCTCAGCGGTACGAAGCTCCTACCGCGGTCGCCTAACCATGAGCATGCACCGGCGAAGCTACGCTGTGCTGATGGGCATGCTGCTGCATGGATGCACGACCGCTATCGTACCACCTTCAGAGCCAAAGCAGCCGCGATCCGTGTTCGTTCTCGATCATGGCCGCCATGCGAGTCTCATCCTGCCGGCTGGAGACGGCGGGAGCGTGCGTTACTCCTACGGTGACTGGCAGTACTACGCACAGGTCGAGACGGGTACCTCTGAGGCCTCCGCTGCTTTGTTGTGGCCGACGAGGGCGGGGCTGGGGCGTCGCCAGTTGCAGGGGCCGTCGACCTCGGCGTCGGTCCGCGGGCAGGTGGGTGTCTGGATCGAGGGCCTGTACGAGGTGATCGTCGACGCCGGACGGATCGAAGCCGTACGTGCTCGTCTGGATTCCATCTACGAGGCGAATCTCGAGACGCGGATCTACAACGCGGCCTACGATCTCGAGTTCGTGCATCATCCGCGCGCCTACTGGGCGCTGCACAACTCGAACGAGGCCGTTGCCGTCTGGCTGAAGCAGCTGGGCTGCCGTGTCCGCAGACCGGTGCTCTTCTCGAACTGGACTGTAGAGCCACCGCCGGGCGAGAGCGATTCGCTGTTCGACATCGTAATCGTGATATCGAAGAAAACGGAGAGGCCAAGATGAGCCATGTTAGCCGCAGGACGTTTCTAGCCTTGGCGGGCACGGCACCGCTGGCGCTTGCCATTGGCGAGCCGCTGGGTAGGGAGATCGCCAAGCCCGCGGCAGCGAGCGGAAGCTTCGACCCCTGGGTCGAGATCGACCTCGGCAACCTCGCCCGGAACCTGTCGGAGATTCGCAGGCGGGTGAGTGATCGGCCCGTGATGGCCGTCATCAAGGCGAACGCCTACGGACATGGGTTGGTGGGGATCGCCAAGGCCCTCGAGCGGCATGACGTCAGGCATTTCGCCGTGGGAAAGGTCATGGAGGCGGTCGCCCTGCGTGAGAATGGCATAAGTGGCACCGTCCTGAACTTCGGCCCGTTCTCCCAAGAAGAGGCCGAGCAACTGGTGCGGCTCGACGTATCTCAGTCCGTCTACTCCGAGGCGGTCGAGATGCTGGCGCGGTCAGCGCGGGGCCAAGGGAAGCGGGCGAAGGTCCACATCAAGGTGGACACCGGCCTAGGGCGGGTCGGCGTCCCCTACCACGAAGCGCCCTCATATATAGACAGGATCGCTGCGATGCCGGAGATCGCCATCGAAGGGATCTTCACCACTCTGACCGAAGAGCCGGACTTCGACCCGGTCCAGCTCGGGCGTCTCATCCAGGTGTGCGATGCTGCCGAGGACAAGGGTATTTCGGTAGGAGTGCGGCATGCCGCCAGCAGTCTGGCGATCTCGAACTTCCCTGACGCCTTCCTCGACATGGTGAGACCGGGCAACGCCATCTACGGCTTGGAGCCGCTGGCCAACCTCGATCTCAGGCCGGTCATGTCGGTAAAGACGAGGGTGATCTATGTGAAGCGACTGCGCCCGGGAGACTCGGTGTCGTATCACAGGCTGTTCACGGCCGAACGCGATATGCTCGTCGCAACGCTCCCCCTGGGCTACTCCGATGGCTGTCCTCCGCAAGGAGTCGAGGAGGCCGAGGTCTTGATTCGGGGCCAGCGCTGGCCGCTCATCGCCGCGGTGACCGCGAACCACAGCACGGTGGATGTGACTGGCGCGACAGATATTCAGATCGGCGATGAGGTCGTTCTCTTCGGCAGGCAAGGCGAAGAGCAGCTGTCGATCGGCGAGGTCGCGGCGCGGGCTGGAAGTTCAGTGTACAAGGTGGCCATCGGAATGAACCCCTTGCTGCCAAGAGCCCATATCGACTCGTAGAAGTTTCACGCATCTGCTGTTGCCCGGGGCACTTCGATCTTCGAGCCTAAAGAAATATTTCCCTACCTCGAAAATAACTTCCCGGTCAGATTGGCCGTGCCTTCACTAAGTCTCGGAGCGGTATTACCTATCGGCACGGCACGGAAGTGGCAGGCTCTAGGCGAGTGCCTGAGTCAGTCGACAGCGTTTTGATCTCGAACCGTGGACCATGGAGGTTATCATGCAGTTATCCCGCCTGACGCTGCTAGCCGCCTTCGTGCTGTCTTTTTCTGTAACTGACGTGAGCGGCCAGAACGGCAACCGGGAAGTGACCGGGAACGGTGCGCCGAGTGGTGCCCACTACAACCTGAATATCATCGGCATGTCGAAGGAGAAGAACGCCGATATGACCGGCAACAGCGGACACCGCATCTTCGTGAAGCTCGGGACCCGAAGACCTGATGACCCGGTGCGAACTCGGATCAGTCTCCGCGAAGGCGACACGTATCTGGTCGTCGATGCCGATGGAACCGATGGCGGCGCGATTTTCGAGCTGCCCGCCGGTTCCTACTACGTCTGGGCGCGCGCTCTCGGCAGACCACACGGCGCGACTCGGATGACCACGTGCGCCGAGGACATAACCGGTGAAGTCGCCGAGGGTGATATCTGCTCGACCGGTGCCGTGCTCGACGTAACGCGACATAAGGGTCGAAGCCGTTTTAAGAACGTCACCGATGCGCTGACGACGATCGAGCTGCCGGACGGGAGCGCGGCGGCCGAGGCCTGTGGTGGTACCACCGTTAGCCTCTTCGCCGACTGCCTGGAGGGTTACTTCTGGGCTTACGACAACAACGGCCTGCGCCTGCTCCAGGTGCGGTTCTATTACGAGGAGCCTTAGGCTAATAACACCTCGCGATTGTCTGCGAGTCGTTGACATCACCGGGACCGTGGCCTAAGGTGTTGGATCCACGGCTCGGTGCCACTGCGCAGTTCTCCTCCCCGCCGGGAGTCCCGAAATCACGCTTGCAGGAGGGAATCCCATGTCCTCACACTTCTCACGTCGACGGGCGATCTCTGTAGCGGCTATAGCCTTCGCCGCAGGGGCGGTCTGGCTGGGCTGCGGGCGCGATGCCGGCGAAATAATGTCGCCTGCCGACGCCGTGTTCGGCCAGCGGCTGGCGATCCAGACGGCGATCGCCGTTCAGGACCGTCATACTCCTGAGCTGATGAAGATCCCGGGCGTCGTCGGAACCGCCACCGCGCTGAGCGCCGACGGTCAACCTGTGGTGCGGATCTTCACCGAGACGCCAGGCCTAGCTGATCTCCCCGCCCGGCTGGAAGGTCTGCCGGTGGAGGTGAAGGTGACCGGGCTCGTGATGGCGCGGACCGACCCGACGGCGCGCTTTCCGCGGCCGGTGCCGACTGGTGTGTCCACCGGTCATCCCAGCATCACGGCGGGCACCATCGGCGCGCGCGTGCGGGACGCGCTGGGCAACGTCTACGCACTGAGCAACAACCACGTCTACGCCGACCAGAACCGCGCATACCTGGGTGATCCGGTGCTGCAGCCGGGTCCCTTCGACGACGGTCAGTACCCGGGCGATGAGATCGGCGTGCTGGACAGCTACGTGCCCATCGACTTCTCGTTCAGCGGCTACAATCTGATGGATGCCGCCATCGCACTGTCGTCGACGGCTGACTTGGGCAACTCGACGCCAGCCGACGGCTACGGCATACCCAACTCGACGATCTACGGCGACGGGAACGGCGACGGCTACTTCGACAGCACCGCTGATCTGCTGGGTCTACCGGTCCAGAAGTACGGTCGCACCACGATGCTCACACAGGGCACGGTCACCGAGGTGAACGTGTTCGTCGAGGTCTGCTATGAGGTGATCTTCAACTTCTGCATCAAGTCGGCCTACATGTACGATCAGCTCGGGATCAGCCCCGGCACGTTTAGCGGCGGCGGCGACTCGGGCTCGCTGATCGTCGCCCAGGACGGACTGAACAGCCCGGTGGGGCTCCTCTTCGCGGGGGGCAGCGATCGGACTTTCGCCAACCGCATCGACCTGGTGCTGAGAGAATTCGGCGTTTGGATCGACGGGAGTGTCGCCACAGAGATCGTCGACGTGGCGGTGACGAGCGTCGATGCGCCGAGCTCGGCGGACCAGGGCGATCCGGTTGATGTCGATGTTACGGTCCGTAATGTAGGTACCGAGGATGTGGGTGGCTTCGATGTGACGCTTACGGATGTGACCGATGGCTCGCCAGTTCTAACGCAGACTGTCGTTGGGCTGATAGCAGGTGCGGACACGACCCTGACCTATCCGTGGGACACCGCGGATGAGGACCCCGGCGATCACACGCTCGAGGCCAGACACGCGCTCACAGGTGACGAGAATCCGTCCAACGATGCGGCGACGACCACCGTCACGGTCAACGAGCCGACGGTGCCGACGCCGGCGCCGACCGTGGTCAGCTGCAATCCCGACAGCGGCAGTCGCAAGCAGAAGCTCACGGTCAGCATCTTCGGTGCCGACTTCCAGGACGGCGCCAGCGTCAGCTTCGGGGCCGGCATCGCGGTGCGCGGTGTCACCTTCGTGGGTCCGGACCAGCTGGATGCCAACCTGCGGATCGGGCCGCGGGCGGCGCCGGGCCCCCGCAATGTGACCGTCACCAACCCCGACGGACAGAGCGGCACGGGCGGGGACTGCTTCATCGTGAATTGACCGGGTCGGCCGCTGATCAACTGCCGAGGGGGAGGGTGGGGCGCTCCCCCTCGCGCTTTGCGGCACGGGGTCGGCGGGCGCCCGCCGGCCTCGGGCTTCTGCTGATCGGCCTGCTGACCATCGGCGCCGGTTGTGCGGACCGAGAGGGCGAGGCAGGGGCCGGCGGCTCCCAGGAGGAGGACGTGGAGAGGATGAGCATCGAGGAGGTGCTGCGCGAGCGGACGCCCGGCCTGATGGCCGTGCGCGGCGTGACGGGCACCGGGCTCGGCGACTGCGGCGGCGAGCCGTGCATTGTAGTGTTCGTGGCGACCGATTCGCTCGACCTGGCCGAGGCGCTTCCCGACACGCTCGACGGGTATCGGGTGGACGTCAGGGTGTCCGGTGAGGTGCGGGCCCGACGCGAGCCGCCGGACTAAAGCGAGAACCGGGGCGGCGCTTCGCCTGACTATCTGTGGAGCGGTGCTCCGCCCACGCCTACCTTCACTTCCCAGACTCGGCCCGTGCGGGTCGACGTCGCGTAGATCGCCTGGCCATCGAACTCGCCTTGTCCGAACGCCAGGCTCGCCACGCCGGGCATGCCCTCGGCGATGAGCATCGTCTGCCGGGTTGCCGGATCGATGCGCCAGATCTGGCCCGTGCCGTTGGCGGCGACGTAGACACGCCCCAGCTCGTCCAGCGCCAATCCATCGTTGGCCGCCCCCTCGCCCAACCGGGCGATGACCTCCGGCAGCCCTGCTGGCTGGCCGTCCTCCAGCGGTAGTGCCCAGACGCGGTCGTCGATGGTCAGCGGGCGTAGACTGCCGAAGATCTGCGCCACGTATAGCGTCGACCCGTCGGCCGAGAGCGCCAACCCGTTCGGGTGGCCGATCGCATCGGTGAACAAAGTCAGTCTCCCCTGCGGGTCGACCAGGAAGATCTCGTCGGTGGCATCGTCGGACACCAGGAAGGACCCGTCGGCGCGCACGAGTACAAAGTTCGGATCGCCGATCCCACCGTCCACGACCCGCGTCTTCTCGCCCTCCGGAGTGATCCGCCAGACGATGCCGTCGTCGTTGGGGCCGTGATTGAATCTGTTGGTCGGCCCGAAGTCGGCCATCAGGATGTCGCGTTCGCCGATAGGTGCGAGCCCGAGGTTCGAGTAGAGCTCGGCGATCTGCGTCACCTCGCCGTCGGTGCTCGCTCGCCAAAGTGCCCTGTTACCGGCGACGTACAAGTCGCCCTCGCCGTTGAAGGCGATGCCTTCACAGCGCTGGAACTTGCCGTCTACTAGGACCTTGGGTTCGACAGGAAAGGCGATCTGCTCGCCGAGCGCCTGACCTTGTCCCGCCAGCGTGGTTGTCTGTGTCAGCAGGCCGCCGATGGCTAGGGTTGCGGCGAGAACGTTGCGGCCGAGTTGCTTGTGGAGGTGCCTCGTCTCTGTACTCATCGCGCCTCGAATTGTGGTAGCGTCCCACCTGCCGCCTCGCCTTACGATCCCCAAGGGTGGCCGGTTTCAGCGGACGCCCTTAGAGGCGACGTGTTGCTGTAGGCTAGTCCGGGCGGCATTTTTCCCCGATCAGACGATGCTCGGCTGACCTGTGACCGCAACCGAAGGGAGCAACCGATGGCATCGCTCCTGCTCTCACGTGCCGTTCTCGATCGGCTGCTGGCGTTGGGCGGCGCCGTGGTGATCGTCGTAGAGTTCTTGACACTCGACGCGTCGCCTTTCCACATCCCGGTCATCGCCCTCGGGGCCCTGATGGTCTACCTGGGGCTGTGGCGGCTGACCGGCCGGCTGATCTACAAGCGTGTGAACAAACCGCTCCGCGCCGATGTCAATCATTTCATCTCGCTGGTGCGGCAGCTGAGTGCCCAGAAGGCGGGGGGCGAAGCGAAACGGATCGCCGAGAGCGAGGCTGCCTTGCGCGAGATGCTCGATCGCATCATCTCGGCCGCATGACTCACGCACCGCTGAGCGGGGGAAAGCTTCGTTCGCTGCCGTTGCGGTATCGCTTCGACGTCTTGTCGGATGCGGAGCTCGACGACGTCCACACTCGCACCACCGAGGTGCTCCACCGCATCGGAATCGAGGTTGGGTCCCGCGCGGTTCTGGAGCGGCTGGCAGAGCACGGCGCTGAAGTCGACTTCGAAGAACGGCGGGTGCGGTTCGCGCCGGCGATGGTCGAGTCGGCGATCGCCCGCGCCCCGCGTCGCATAGCGCTCGCTGCGTCAAGACCGGGCTGGGGCCTGGAGATCGACGGCGAAACAGGTTTCCTGGGGCTGGACGGCTGCGGCGCCGAGTTCGTCGACCCCGAGACGGGCGCCAGCCGACCATCGACCAAGGCCGACGTCGCCACGATTACGCGCCTGGCGGATGCGCTACCTCAGATCGCCTTCGTCTGGCAGCCGGTGGCGGCCCGTGACGTCTCACCCGAGGTGCAGCCGCTGCACGAGCTGCACGCCCAGCTGGCTGTCACCGGCAAGCACATCCAGATGATGACCGCGACGTCGAAGGAGACCGCCCGGGGTGTAGTCGAGATCGCTCGACTCGCTGCCGGCGGCGAAGCGAAACTACGCGAGCGGCCGATCGTCTCGAACTTCCAGTGCAGCGTCAGCCCCCTGGTCTACGAGGGCGGTGCGGTGGAGGCGGCGCTCATCTTCGCCGAGGCGGGTGTGCCGTGCGGCTTCGTCGTGATGCCTATCGCCTGTGCGACGGGACCGGCCACCTGGGGCGGCACCCTGGTACAGTCCAACGCCGAGGCGCTGGCCGGCATCGTGATCCTCGAGACCCTCGTGCCCGGAGCGCCCACTTTCTACGGCTCGTGCGCCACCGTCATGGACCTGCGCTCCGGCGCGGCGGCGTGCGGCGGCCCGGAGGACCTGCTGCTGCAGATGGCGTCGGCGCAGCTGGCGCGTCGCTACGACTTGCCCTCGAGCATCGGCACCTTCGCCACCGGAGCGAAGACACCCGACTGGCAGGCAGGGTTGGAGAACGGCCTGTCGGGCCTGGCCAGCACGCTGGCCGGTGCCGACATGTTGTGCGGCGCCGGTCTCTTATACGGCGCCCGCGTTTGTTCCCTCGAGCAGGTGATCCTCGACGCCGAGATCTTCGAGTTGCTTTGCTATCTGCTCGGTGAGCGGGCCGACATGGGAGAAGACTTGCTGGGCGTGCTGGGTGCGGTAGGTCCGGGCGGCGAGTTCTTGAGCCAGCGGCACACGCTGGACACGATGCGACGACTGTGGTTGCCGCGCCTGTTCGATCGGAGCGAGTGGTCCGAGTGGGAGACCGCCGGCAGGCCGGGTCCCCGGGAAGCGGCCCGTGCACGGGTGAGCGAGATACTCGACGGGCACCGGCCTCAGTATCTGGAAGAGGGGTTAGACGAAGAGATCCGCAGTGTTATCGCGCGCTACGAGAGGGAGGAAGGAGGAGGCGGCACGGATGGATGAGCTTCTTGGGGCTTTGCGGCATGCGATTCTGACGCAGGACGAGAAAGGCGCGCTGGAGGGGACGCGGAGTCTTCTGGAGTCGGGTGAGAGCCCGCGCGTCGTCCTCGAGTCGGGGCTCGCCGAAGCGATGCTCGAGCTGGGGCGCCGCTGGAAGTGCGGCGAAGCGTTCCTGCCCGAGGTCGTCGTCGCCGCCGACATCTTCGCGCGCTGCAGCGAGCTGGTCGAGCCGGCGCTGCTGGAAAGCCAGGAAGCTCGAGCACCGTCCTTCCGACTCGTGCTGGCCACCGTCAAGGGAGATCTACACGACCTCGGCAAGAACATCGTCGGCGCGATGGCGAAGACGGTGGGCTTCGACGTGCACGACCTGGGCAAGAACGTGCCGGTCGACCAGATCGTCGACGCCGCCCGGGAGCTGAGCCCCTGTATCGTCGGCTTGAGCGCGCTACTCACAACGACGATGCCACAACAGAAGAACGCCGTCGCGGCTCTCGAGGACGCCGGCCTGCGATCTGAGGTCAAGGTGATCGTGGGCGGCGCGCCCGTCACCCAGGAGTGGGCCGACGAGATCGGCGCCGACGGCTACGCGCCGGACGCGGCGAGCGCGGCCGAGCTCGCCCTCTCCCTGATCGACTGAACCGACATGGGGTCGCCGGAACTCCGGGTACGCTTCCAACCTTCGGGACGCGAGGCCCGAGTGGCGCCGGGGACGACGCTGCTGGCCGCCGCCCATTGGGCCGGTACCACAGTTGACTCCACCTGTGGTGGCTATGGGACCTGCGGGCTCTGCCGGGTAAGGGTATTGGAGGGCGACGTCCCCGCGTCGCCGGAAGACTCCCAGCACATCCCTGAGGGTGAGCTGGCCGACGGCTGGAGGTTGGCATGCCGGGCAGAGCTCGAGGGCGATGTCGTCTGCCAGGTACCCGCTCCCGCCGAGCAGCCCCGTTCCGTCGTCGAAGGGATAGCACGCGCCATCGCCGTGCAGCCGCGGGTGAGGATAGAGGATCTCGAGTCCGGCGACGAGGGTGGAGTCGCGAAGGCGATCGTCTGTGGCAGCCGGCAGCTCGATATCATGGCCGGCGACCGCCTGGCGCGGCCTCATGGCGTGGCGTTCGACCTCGGCACGACGACTGTGGCGGGCGCCCTGCTCGATCTCGTCGACGGCAAGGTCGCCGCGGCCGCCAGCATCATAAACGGTCAGGTCGCCACCGGCGCCGACGTGATCAGCCGGGCCGCTTACGCTCGGTCGCGCCCCGGCGGCGCGTTGGAGCTTCAGGGCATGGCCGTCGACACGATGAACGAACTGGTCGCGGAGTTGTGCGTCGCTGCCGGCGTCTCCCCCGGCGGCGTCTACGAGTGCGTGGTGGCTGGCAACTCGATCATGCTTCACCTGTTGCTCGGCGTGGACCCGTATCCGCTCTCCGTCGCGCCATTCCACACTGTCTTCGCTGAACCGCTCGAGGTGGCGGCGGCCGATCTCCGCGTCGATACAGTGGCGAAGGATTGGCGCGGTCCTCGGCTGGCGGTCCATCCACAGGCGCGCCTGCAGACTTTCCCGATGATCGGTGCCTACGCCGGCGGCGACACGGTGGCGGGCCTCCACGCCACCGACTTAGTGCGGCGCGATCGACCGCGTCTACTCATCGATCTCGGTACGAACACCGAGGTCGCCCTCGGCTACGACAGTAGGGTCGTCGTCGCTTCGGCGCCCGCCGGCCCGGCCTTCGAGGGCGGCGGCGTTCGCTGCGGCGTACCCGCCGTCGAAGGCGCGATCGCTCGAGTGCGGCTTCGCCCGGATGTGGAGCTGGAGGTGATCGGCGACGGTGCCCCCAGGGGCGTCTGTGGTTCCGGTCTGGTCGACGCCGTCGCCGAACTGCGCCGCGCCGGGCTGCTGGACCGTAGCGGCCGCCTCGCCTCCGCCGACCAGCTGGCTCGTAGTCCGCTGGTCGACCGCCTCGAGGAGATAGATGGGGCGCAGGCCTTCCGACTGGCCGACGGCATCTACATCGGCCAGCGCGACATCCGCGAGCTGCAGTCGGCGATCGCCGCGGTTGCGGCAGCGGTCCGCATCGTTCTGGACCACGAGAAGGTCGAGCCGCACGAGCTGGCCGACGTCTTCCTCGCCGGCTCGTTCGGCGCGGCGCTCGATCCGGGAAGTGCCCGGAGCCTGGGGCTGGTACCACCGGTCTCCGAGAGCGTCGTGCGGAGCGTCGGCAATGCAGCCATCGAGGGGGCGAAGGCCGCCTTGGTCTCCTTTAGAGAGCGTGAGGTCGCCTTCCAGATTCCGTTCCACACCGAGTACTTGGAGCTGTCCGCACGCCCGGACTTCAACGACACCTTCATGGCCGCGATGACGTTCCCCGATCTGGAGGGGTTGGCGTGATGCCGGAGCCTCAGCCCGCGCCGGTCGCGCTCGTGCTCTGTGGCGCCCTGGCCGCCGACGTGCGCCGCATCCTCAGCGAGCGTGACTGGCAGGCCGACCTGTACGGGATCCCGGCAACCTACCATATGCGGCCGGAGAGCATCGTCGCCGCCGTCGATGAACATCTCGAGCGGATTCGTGACCGCTACCGAAAGGTGATCGTCGTGTACGGCGATTGCGGCACCGCCGGCGAGCTCGATCATGTGCTGGAACGCCATCGGGCGGAGCGGCTAGCAGGCGAGCACTGCTACGAGATCTTCTGCGGTCCCCGCTTCTCAGGTCTCACCAAGCGGAGCCCGACGACCTACTTCCTGACCGACTTCCTGGTTCGAAACTGGGAGGAGGTCGTGGTCAGCGAGATGGGGCTCGGCCGCACCCCTTCGCTCAAGGCGAAGCTCTTCGCCGGCTTCACTTCGGTGACCTACCTGCGCCAGGCCCCCGACGCGGATCTAACCCGGAAGGCCGAAGGCATCGCGGGATATCTCGGCTTGCCCCTGGAGGTCGAGGAGGTCGGTACGGGCGAGCTCGAGTCGCAGCTCGAGCGCCTGTTGAGCGAAGTTGAGTGATGGAGTTACAGGAGGGGAAACGGGTGCCTGTGCCCTAGTTCATGCGACGCCGCAATTCCTCGAACCAATTGAGAACGACGATTAGGCTTGTCGATCTCTCGCCGCTGGTAATCATGACGAACCGGTCGCCGTCGGGGTGGATATCGTAGCTGGCAGCGGCCATGAACGACTGATACGGCCGTTCGAACAAGATCTCTCTGGTCCCGATGCTGAAGGCCGGCTCCGTTTCTACGGCAACCGAGATGAGCTTATCACCGCTGCGGTAGAAGAGCTCGCGGCCGTCAGGCGACCAGACCGGTTCTCGGCCACCGTCGGAAGAGACCATCCGGCGCCCACCCCCCTCGGGGAAGGGGACAACGTAGACCTCATCCTGGCCCGACTCGTCCGACACGTAGGCCAGCCAGCGCTCGTTCGGTGAGAGGGCGATCGCTCTCTCGTCAAACGGCGTTCGCACGAGAGGTCGCGCGTTGCGCCCATCGTCCAGCGGAACCGCGAGTATGTCTCGGCCGGTTTCCTCACCTACCTCCCTGTAGACCAGCCAGCGCCCGTCGGGTGAAAGGAGACCCTCCCATTGGTTGCCGTCGAGCGAGAGCAGCGGCTGCGCCTCACCGCCAAAATCCGCCGATTCCCAGAACAGGTCGCGCCCCCGGGATCCCGCCCGCACCGAGGAGAACAGCACGCGTGTCCCGTCCGCCGACCACTCTGGGTAGTAGTTCACCCCCTCGGAGGTCAGCCGCGAGAGAATTCGGGAATTCAAGTCCAGGATCCAGACGTCTTGTGTGCCGGCCCGCTGACTCGTGAGGGCGATTCGTCGGCCGTCTGGCGAGAATCGCGGAGTTAGCGGCACGAAGAGTTCTTCGACCAGGAGCTGCTCCACCCCCTGCCGGTCCACCAGCACGAGATCGCCCACCCCGGGAGCGCCGGAGAGATAGACCAGGGTTCCGTTATCGGAGATCGAGAACTCACCGGCCCCGCTGACGAGCTTGACCGCCAGATCATCGAGGATCGGGACGGGCGGTCCCGTGACCCGGAGTCTCGTCAGGTCGAACGGCACCGCTAGCAGATCGCCATCCGCCGTGCTGTAGAGCAGGTGCCCGGATTTCGCGTAGCGGGCGTGGGTCGCGCTCTCTCGCACTGGCTTGAGCTCGCCCGTCTCGAGCGAGAGCACGGCTATGCTTGGGGGATGAGCCTCCCTGGCGACTGTGACGAGGATGGCCTTCTTGCCCGGCAGGGCTACCGGCCAGCTGTGGGCGATCGTATCCGAGCCAGCATCGATCTGGGTGATCGGTTCTGCCGCTCCCCCAGCGGCCGGGACCCTCCAGAGACCCGATTCCGGCTCCGGAGCGAAGATGATGATGTCATCGACGGTCCACGTCGCTCCAGACTGCGACGGGTTCCCCGTGATCGGTAGCGGCGAGCCTCCCTCTAGGGCGACCTTCTTGAGCTTGTTCTCGGCGCTGAACCCGACCCAACGGCCATCGGGTGAAAAGAAGGGGTCGCGAGCGTCCTCTGTACCTGGCAATAGTCTGGCCTCGAGCTCGCCGATCGCTCGAGCATACAGGCAACGCCCACCCTGGCAGTCGCCTACGTAGACGAACCGGGCGCCGTCCGGTGAAACGGCGATCGACGTTCCGGCATGGCCGGCTGCTAGGGCCTGGTCGGGGGGGAGCGCCACGACGAAGCGGGCCAGCTGAGGCTCAGGCGCTGGCCGCAGCCACCCCCAGAGCGCGGCGATCACTGCGAGTGCGGCAACCAGCCAGCTGGCCGCAATCCGCCAGTCTGCCCGTGCGCGCGGCCGGCGCGGCCGCAGCGCGGGTTCACTGACGGTGCGTGCGGCCCGCTCCTCGGCGAGCGCCACGGCGGCGCTGGGGCTGGTCAGCGCTTCGGCGAACTGAGCGGCGCCGGCGAAGCGGTCGGCCGGGAGCTTCGCCAGCGCTTTCATCACCGCCAATGCCACAGCATCGGGCACCGTGTCGCGGACCGCGCGTAGGTCGCGCGCCGGTTCCATCACCAACTTCGCCAGGATCGCCTGGACCGTCGGACCCGTGTAGGGCGGCTCGCCGGCCAGCATCTCGTACAGTACGCTGGCCAGCGAGTAGACATCGCTCCGCGCATCGAGCGGCAAGTCGCCCGTCGCCTGCTCGGGGCTCATGTACTGCGGCGTGCCCAGCGACAGCCCCGTCTCGGTCAGTCTTTCGCCGCCCGCCGCCCGCACCGCCAGCGCGATGCCGAAATCGGCCACCATCGCCTCGCCCTCGTGCAGCAGGACGTTCTCGGGCTTGATGTCGCGATGGACGATGCCCTGCCGATGCGCGTAGTCGAGGGCCGAGGCGACCTGCCCGGTTATCTCCAGCGCTTCGTCCAGGGAGAGCTGCTTCTCGCGCTCGAGCTTATCGCGCAGCGACTCGCCCTCGATGTAGGGCATGACGTAATAGAGGAAGCCTTCGGCCTGCCCGGAGTCGTGGAGCGGTAGAATGTGGGGGTGACTGAGCTTCGCGGCGATCCTGATCTCGCGCAGGAACCGCTCGGCCCCGAGTACCGCCGCCAGCTCGGGGCGCAGAACCTTCACGGCGACCGAACGCTCGTGCTTGAGGTCCCGAGCGAGATAAACGGTGGCCATCCCGCCGCTACCGAGCTGGCGCTCGATAGAGTACCGATCGGTGAGGGCGGCACCCGGGCGATCGGGCTCGTCGGTCATGTCGTGTAAGATGGGGCGGTCTATCTGGGGATGCGAGCACCAGCGTGTGGGAGAATGCCGGGTATCCATTTGATGCAGGCTAGGCGCCGTCCCATCTTTGTCGCTGGGAACGACTCCCAACATGTGTATCCAGACAACGTCCCGGCGCGGAGGTTAGTTGTGCTTATGCACCAAAGGTTCCTATGGAGATTGGGCAGGCTCGCGTTCGCAGCCATGCTCCTGTCCCTGTTGGCGTGGTCGGGCGGAGTACAGGTCGAGGAGGGGCAACCGGAGGAGAGCCCGCCAGCCAACATAGAGGAATTGCAGGGGGCGATTCGCCGGGTGCTGGAGGAGACCAACACGCCGGGCGCGGGAATCGCCCTCGTCACCCGGGACTCAATCATCTGGGTGGGGGGAGTCGGCCTGGCCGACGTTGAGGCGCAGACGCCTGCCAGCGGCGAAACCCTCTTCCGGCAAGGTTCCATCTCCAAGAGCTTCGTCTCGCTTTCCGTGCTGCTGTTGCAAGAACGTGGCCTACTGAGCCTCGACGACAGGGTGAGTGAGCTCGCCCCCGAGATCGAGTTCGAGAATCGCTGGGAGGAGACGGCTCCGGTTCGGCTCGTACACCTCCTGGAACACACGAGCGGGTTCGACGACATCCACCTGACCGAGTATGTGAGCGGCACGGCGTCGACAACGCTGCGCGAAGCGCTCGACTACCATCCCGATTCGCGAACCTCGCGTTGGGAGCCGGGCACCCACATGTCGTACTGCAACTCCGGTCCGGCTTTCGCAGCGTACGTGGTGGAGAAAGTCGCCGGGCAGCCCTTCGAGGAATTCGTACAGGCGAACCTGTTCGACCCGCTGGGGATGACGACAGCGAGCTTCTTCCTGACCGACGAAGTCGAGGAGAAGCTGGCCAAGGGCTACGGCAGTGACGGCGTGACGGAGCTGCCCTACTGGCACATCGGCATGCGGCCGTCCGGAGCGGTCAACGCCTCCGCCCAGGACATGGCCCGACTGCTGCAGCTCTTCTTAAACCGTGGCAGCGTCGGCGACACGACGCTCCTCAGCCCCGCCTCGCTCGAACGGATGGAGACCCCTGGGACCACCCTCGCCGCTCGAGCAGGTATCAGGGCCGGCTACGGACTGGGGAACTTCACGAGCGCGAGGGACGGGTTCCTGTTCCACGGGCACGACGGCGGGATGAACGCGTACCTGGCCAGCTACGCTTACCAGCCGGACGCGGGGGTCGGCTATGCGCTGATGATCAACAGGGCCAGCGGAAGGGCGCTGCGCGACTTACGAAAGATTCTCCAGCGCTATCTCATCAGAGATCTCGAGACACAGTCGATTCCGATCGCGGAACCGACGGTCGAGGCGTTGGCGACTTTAGCCGGCTTGTACGAGCCGCTCACACCGCGCGTTGAGATGTCGCGCTTCATAGAACGGGTGACGGGATTAACCCGGGTCGAGTTGCGGGAAGGCCGGCTATGGATCCAGCCCGCCTTGGGAGGCGAGGCGGAGGAGTTGATACCCGTAGCCGAGGGGCATTTTAGAGGGGAGGACGACCCGGTCGCCACCGTCGCCTTCATCGACGATGTTGACGGTCGGACGATCGTACAAGGATTTGGCGGCGCGTTGGTCGGAAACTACGGCTCCATCTCAGCGGCGGGCGTCTGGCTCCGCTGGATCGTATCGATTCTCTCGATAGCCTTGATGGCGAGCGCCGTGGCCTTCGCTCTCGTTTGGGTACCGCGAAAGATGTTGGGTCGCCTGCGAAAGGCCCGGCACCTGAGTGTGCGTGCCTTCCCCTTGATAGCAGTCCTTTCGCTCGCGGCTGCTTTCGGCGTTCTGATGCTGTCCATGGACGACCCGCTGATGAAGCTCGGTCGACCGACGGCGCTGTCGGTGGGATTCTTCCTGCTGACCCTAGTATTCGCTGCTGCGGCACTCGCCGGACTGGTGCAAGCGGTGCGGGCCCGCAAATGGGAGGTCCACAGAGGCGTTTGGCTTCACGCGCTGCTAGTCTCGCTGGCGAACACCGTGGTGTTTCTCTATCTGGGTTATGGTGGCGTCATCGGGCTCCGGCCCTGGGCCTACTGACTGAGGGTTGTCGTTTTCGCCGGATCGGCCGACGCATCCGGTGCGGCCGTGCTCAGTGGCGTTCGAGATAATCGAGTAGCACCGCCGCCATCACTTTCGCGCCGACGAAGATAGATTCCTCATCGGCCACGAAATCCGGACTGTGTGGCGTACCGGCAGTGCCGGCCGCGCTGTTCGACACGCCAAGCCAGTACATCGCGCCTGGAATACGCTGCTGGAAGTAGGCGAAATCCTCGCCGAAGTACGGCGTTATCTGGTTGATCTCGAGCAGCTCCTCCGGCCCGACGACGGAGCGAATCGCCGGTAGGGTGCTGCGCACGAGTTTCGGCTCGTTGACCATGTCGGGGAGAACCTGCTCTTCGTAGTCGAGCTCGTAAGAGACGCCGTCGTGGCTGAGCGCGGCCAGCTGTTCGGTAATGCTCTGTCTGGCGCGTGTACGAGCTTCGGGGCTCCCGGCTCGCACCATGCCCGTGATTACCGAGGCGCCGCGCTCTGGGTCTGCCTGTGGTCCGCCGATCATCGCCAGAACGTAGTCGGTGGGGGCGACGGCATCGCCGGTGCTCACCGCACTGATGGCCCGGGCGTAGTCTCGAGCGGCTCCACTCAGGTCCCCCGCACCCCGCAGCGTCACGGTGACCCGGTCGAGACCGGGTAGCGCCGGCCCTTCCACGCTTCCGATCTGACCGACTTCGAGTGGCGCGGAGTGGAACGCGAAGATCGCCTGTGGCACGGGGTCTTTGAGTACCCCGTCCTCGATCATCGCCAGGGCGCCCTGAATGTTCTCCTCGGCGGGCTGAAAGATGAACTTCACCGTCCCCGGCAACTCGTCACGGATGGCCGTGAGGGCCTCGGCGACACCGAGGGCAACGGTCGTGTGTATATCGTGTCCGCAGATATGCCGGGCTCCGGGCGTCTGGGAGGCGAAGGCCACGGGATCAGGCGCATTCGAGTAGACCGCGTCCATGTCGGCTCGGTAAGCGACTGTGGGGCTTGGCCTTGCGCCTTGCAGAACCCCCACGACGCCATGACCGCCAACGCCTGTCTGCACCTCGAGACCCAATGCGCGCAGCCGCGCCGCCACGACCCCGGCCGTCCGCTCTTCCTGGCCGGAGACTTCCGGGTGACTGTGGATGTCACGGCGAATCTCTACGAGATCCTCCCGCACGTTTTCCAACCGGCGCTCGATCTGCTCCATCAGTGTCCCGCGCTGAGCGTATGCGGTTGTCACAGACCACGTCAGTATCAAGAGAATCAGGGTTCCGGTGCTCAACGTGCGGCATGTGCGGCCCATGGCAATCGTCTCCAGATAGTGTCGGTCTCCACACTACGATCGGCTGCGACTGCCGGTTTCGTTCGCAGTGCGTTCCGGCGACGGTCGTGTTGCGTAGTGCAGAAAAGGAACGGGTGTTTAGTGTTCCTAGAGGGGTCTACAGGAGCGGCCGCGCGACCCGGGTCACGAGTACCTCGCGAGCTTTCTCTCCAGCTGTAAACCTGCCATTTTGCAGTGACTTACGGCGTTGGCCGGGTCCTGTCAATAGTGGCCCTGCGAGCAGTTCTTGCCACACGTATTTTCGCCTGGCGGGAACGTGTCGACAGCTCGCAAATCATCTCATCTTATCATCGTCAGGACCGTTCGCACGAGTGCGGGGTATTGGTCAACGAGCGCCCCCTCCTCGTGCTCACCGCCGCCTTTCCCTCTCCACACATCTCCTTGCCGAACGGAATGGGCATTCGTCCTTTGCCGCGACAAGCACCACCCGCCAGGAGAAGAATAAGATGCTCCGCGCTGTTTCCCTCCTCGTAGCGATTGCCATCGCTCTCGCATGCTCGGCACCGTCGTCTTCCGTGCGACCATCTCCTTCCGCCCACGTATCGGCCGACACGACCTGGCTCGATCACCCCAGGCCCGTGATGACCATGGAGGCTCTCGAGCAACTTGTGGAGCTGTGGGTCGAACGGAGGTATCCCGGCGCCTGCCTGGTCGGGGGGGTAACCGCTCGAGACGGTGTCGGCAGAGTCGCCGAAGTCACAGAAGTGGCACCGGCCATCTATCCAAATCGTTGCCCCACAAGAGGATACATCGGAGCGGTCCTCTTCTTCGACGCCGCGCAGGGCCGACTGGCCGAGAAGAACAATGTAACCTGCCGGATCCTGACGCGGCATCCCGAGTGGGGCGTCGTGGGCGCCGTTAGCGGGCTTACATACACGATTCTCCGCGACACCGAGGGTAACGTCGTCGGCGAGGGGCCGGCCCCGGTCGCTTGGTTCTGCGGCTGGATCCGCAACGGACCGACCGTTGCAACCACGGCTTCCACCTCCTGAAGGTGATACAGCCCTGGCGCGCAGTTCCCCTGTAAGCTAGTTCAAGCATCAGTATGTCTGTGTCGTAGCCCACTGACCAGCGAGTCGGTTTGTGTCCTAAGCGTGTGGTCGTGATGGTAGTGTGTCTGCAAGAGGAGATACGGCTATGAAGCTCGGTCGGTCGAAGAAGTCGTGCCTGAGTCTCGGCTCGGTGGGACTGCTCGTGTGTCTGTTGCAGCTGCCCTGTGTCAGTCCGGTCGACGCGCAGACGGCCCGCACGGAACAGGCGCGTCCGCTCAGGATAGTCATCACCAACGATGATGGTGTCGAGGAGCTCGAGGACCGGGTGGCCCCGCTGGCGCGTACGCTGGCGGCTTTCGCGGAAGTGTACGTCGTCATCCCGGCCCAGAATCGCAGCGGCACGACGCATCACATGAGCCTCTCGATGGGTAAGCGATCTCTGGAGTCCGAGCTGGTCTGGTCGGGGCGGTTTGAGGAGGACGGCAGGCGCGTCGAGGTGCATGTGGTCGACGGCTACCCCGCCGACTGCGTGGCTCTGGCGCTGGGCGGCATCTTGAGGGACGAGCCGCCCGACCTCGTCATCTCCGGCCCGAACGGCGGGCCGAACCTCGGCCTCTCATGGTTCGGCTCCGGCACCATCGGCGCTGCGCGCATCGCGGCGGTCTTCGGCGTCCCAGCGATCGCCATCTCCGGCCTCGACGACAGCGAGGAGGAAGCGGTGCAAGCGCTGGCCGCCTGGGTCGCCCAGCTGGCCCGCAGCGAGCTGGTCCTGGGACTGGAAGCTGGGCAGTACCTGACGGTCGCCCTGCCGCGGAAACTGCCGTCCGAGATCAAGGGCATCCGCGTCGCGCCCCGCGCCTCCGGGCTCGGTGGCCGCTACTTCCAGAAGGCGCCGCCGTTGGTGGGCGAAGGCGACGAGGGCCCGCGGCAGGTCTGGCTGCTTCAGGTTCCAGAGATGTCCGAGCTGCCGCCCGCCGACAGCGACATCATGCTCTACATCCAAGACTACATCGTCGTTACGCCGATGCGAGCTGACGAGCACGACTACGCGTTGATGGACGAGGTGCGAGAGAGGCTGGGCGAGCTACCGGCCTGGCCGCCGCAACGGCAGCCCTAGACCACAGCGTCCGCGAATGCTCCCCTGACGGCGGGATCATAGGGTCCCGCCGTCAACGTTTCCGACCCTAGAACCCTGTCCTCCGCTTGATTCCCACTTGATGACGCCTCGCCAAAGTATGTCTAGCGAATTCCGCGCACTTCGGCCGTAGGAGCGAGGAGGTAGCCGGCCGGAGGGAGCGTACCGAGGGACGGAGGCGCCGCCCGATGAACGATGCACGAGACAGGTACTTCCGCTGGTTGGTCGAGCACCGGATCGAGGTGCTGGCGCTCAACGTCGCCCTGTTCCTGGTTGTCGCGGTCGGCGCCGGTCGCGTGCCGATCGACTATACCATGGAGCAGTTCTTCCCCGGTTGGGGGCCGGAGCGGGAGGGCTACGATCGCTACAAACAGAGCTTTCCCAAAGAGGACGCGCAGATCTCAGTCTTCTGGAAGGACACGCGTCGGCCCGGCCTCGCTTTCTATCGGGACCTAGAACAGGCGGCCGCCTATTTCGAGGAGGTCGGGCTTCTGGACGTTCAGTGGATAGGGAGCGTGGAGGTGGCGGAGGTCGTGGAGGTAGAGGGCGAAAGCATTCTACGGGTCCACGCTCTGATTGAAGAAGAGCGGCTGAGCGACGCGTACGTGCGGGGGGTGCTGGCCGAGCACCGGGACGACGATCTCTACCGAGGCTACCTGTGGAACGCCGAGCAAAGCGTGTTCGCGATCCACGGCACTCTCGATCCGCGCGACATGGAGGACGACCTGAGGCGGCGCGAGATCGACGAGACTCTGCAGACGAAGTTGGAGTTGCTGGCCGGCGATAGAGCGGAGTTCGTGTTGAGCGGCGTTCCCATAACCCGCTCACGCATCCCCAAACTGCTCGACGAAGATCAACGCCTGTTCGTGGGGGCCGGACTGCTGGTCTTCTTGGCCGTACTCTTCTTCTTCTTCCGTCACCTCGGTCAGGTCGTGTTGTGTCTGGCTTCTGTCGTGCCGGCCTACCTGAGCACGGTGGCCCTAATAGGCCTGACGGGCAAGCCGGTCACCGTCTTGACCGGCTTCATCCCGATCATCGTCCTGGTGGTCGGCGGCAGCGATATCGTTCACCTGCTGTCGCGCTATCGGCAATTACGTGTGCAACGAATCGGCAACGCTGACGCGATCGTATCGGCCTTCTCCGAGTTGCTGACACCCTGCTTCTATACGTCGCTGACCACAGCGATCGGGTTCTTGAGCCTGGTGGGCACCCGCATCGGGATCGTGATGGACTTCGGCGTTTTCACCGCCGTTGCGATCTTTCTGACCTACGCGTTCAGCATGACCCTGCTCCCTGTGCTCCTCAGCTTCTATGCGAGAAGGCGGTTCAACGATCGGGGGCTTCAGGCGGTGTGGGCTCGAGGGATCGTCGATGCCGCGGCGGGGCTGGCGGTGCGGCCGGCACGCAAAGTGTTGGCCGCCTTCGCGGTCGTGGGGCTCGTCGGCATCGGTCTGGGGCTGTCGCTGCGTGTCGACTCTTACCTGATCGACGATCTGAAGAAAGGTGCGGGGGTCAGGCGCGACCTGATCTGGGTCGAGGACAACGGCTTCGGGATCTACCAGGTCGTGCTGTTCCTGCGCCAGACGGACGGGCGGCCGCTCCATCATCCCGACGCGCTCCGCTGGATGGAGGGTTTTCAGGAATACGTGGCCGGCGAGTCTGCCGTCGTGAATTCATACGCGCTTCCCGATCTCCTCAGGCAACTGCGTCGCGTGGCGCTGGACGGTGACGGCGCGAATGAGGGGCTCCCCGAGACGGTCGAGGAGGCGAGCCAGCTCATCTTCCTGGCCGAGCTTCAGGACGCCGATTTCTTCACCGAGGTGTACCGCGAGCTGGACGGCGAGGGACAGGTGATAGTGATGGTGCGGGACGCCGGCTCGCGCGTCATGCTACCGTTTCTGCGCAGGATTGATCGATACCTGGAATCGAATCCGCCGCCGGTGGGGAGCGCCTACTCGACGGGTACGGTGAAGTTGATCCAGAACTACTCTGCCCAGGTACTGACGAACTTCGGCCCCAGTCTGGTCATCGCCATCGTCCTCATCTTCGCGGTGATGAGCTTCATGTTCCACTCGTTGAGGCATGGCCTACTGGCGCTGATCCCGAACTTCTTCCCGCTGCTGGTCCTGCTGGCCGTGATGAAGATCGCCGGCTTCGCTCTCAAGCCGTCCACGATCCTCGTCTGCTCGATATCGTTTGGGCTAGCCGTCGACGACACGATCCACGTTCTCAGCCGGTTCCGGCGCGCGATGGGAGAGGGGCTGCGGCTGCGGACCGCGCTGCAAACCGCCGTCCGCGATACGGGCCCGGCGATCCTGATGACGACGCTGATTGTCAGTGCGGGCTTCTCGCTGCTGATGGGCTCGCGCTTCGAAGTTCTCTTCCTTGTCGGCTTCATGACGATTGTGAGCGCGATCGCCGCGGTCACCGCCGACCTGTTCGTGTTCCCAGCGATCATCGCTGCCGCCTGGCGGAGATCTGAACGGCGGTCACACGCGTCGAGAAAGACGCAGGAGGCATTCGGTTATGAACATAGATACATCGAGGTTGCGGATGCTGAGCCGCTTGGCTTGGTGCGCCGTGTTGGCCCTGCTCCTGGCAGACTCGTCACTGGCCCCGGCCCAGACGCCGGAGGAGCGTGGGCTGGCGATCGCTCGGGAGGCCGAGCGGCGCAGTAGCGGCTACACAGACTACTCAGCGCGCCTGACTATGGTGCTGCGCACTCGCGATGGCAGGGAGCGGCTGCGTGAGATGCGGGTGAGCGGCCTGGCGATGAACGGTGACGGCGACAGGGTCCTGATCGTCTTCGAGGATCCCCGGGACCTGGCGGGCACGGCCTTGCTTACTTACAGCCACCCGCAGCAGAGCGACGACCAGTGGCTGTACCTGCCGTCGCTCAAGCGGGTCAAGCGGATCGCGGCGGGCAACCGAGCGGGCTCGTTCATGGGAAGCGAGTTCGCCTACGAGGACATCGGCTCGCAGGAGGTTGACAAGTTCACATACCGCTACGTGGGCGACGAGATACTGGATGGCGAGCAGGCTTTTGTTGTGGAGCGCCGTCCCGTGGACTCGAGCTCGGGCTACTCGCGCCAGACCGTGTGGGTGGACCGGGCGGAGTACCGGCCGCTACGCATCGACTACTACGACAACAATGGCGAGCTACTGAAGACGTTGCGCTTCGTCGGCTATCGCCAAGTCGCCGGCGCGTACTGGCGAGCGGACCAGATGACGATGGCCAACCACCAGACGGGGCGGACCACGACGCTGACCTGGAGCGACTACGCCTTCGACACGGGGCTGCACGAGCGAGACTTCAGCCCCAGCGGGCTGGCGCGCGCGAGGTAGGCATGTCCACCGCGGTTCGAGTCGGGCTACGGGCGTGCGGCGCGGCCGCCCTAGTGCTGACCGGGGCGGTTACGGGGCTCCGTGCGCAGTGGCGTGCCGAGGTCACCGCCGAGGGCCAGCTGTTCGGCAGGGCGTACGAGACGGCGCTCCTATTGGATGTCGAGTTTCACCACTCGTGGGATCGCGGACGCCAGATGTTGAGGGTCGAGCCGTACGTGCGCTGGGACCCGAGCGGTGAGCGCAACCGCATCGACTTCGTTGAACTGAGCTGGTCGTACCTGTGGGAAAGTTGGGAGTTACGGGCCGGCCTGCAAGAGGTATTTTGGGGCGTCAGCGAATCGCAGCACCTGGTGGACGTCATCAATCAGCGGGATCTGGCCGTCGACGGTCAGGGCTACGTGAAGCTTGGGCAACCGATGCTCGCGCTGGCAACCGTACAGAGCTGGGGAGTCGTCGAGTTCATCCTGATGCCGTGGTTCCGGGAGCGGCGGTTCGACGGCCGCGCAGGGCGACTGTGGTCGCCGACCCCCGTGGACGCGAGGCAGCCGGTCTACGAGTCGGGTGCAGGACAGAGCCATCTGGACTGGGCGGTCCGCTGGTCGCATACGATCGGCGACTGGGACTTCGGCTTCTCGCACTTCTCGGGGACTCGACGCGAGCCGGGCTTTCTACCCGGAGAGGGTGCGTCCGGCAGAGCGGTTTTGGTGCCCTACTATGATGTGGTGGACCAGACCGGCGTCGACGTTCAGTGGACCAGGGGCAAATGGCTGTGGAAACTGGAAGCCGTTACCTTGGACCCGAGGAGCGGCCGTTACCTCGCGGCGGCCGGCGGGCTCGAGTACGCCTTCGCCGACTACTTCAGTCTCTTCGCCGAGTATCTGTTCGACAGCCGAGGTGATGCGGCGACGACGTCGTTCGCCGATGACCTCTTTGTCGGCGCGCGGCTGTTGCTCCAGGACGGTCAGCTGCAGGGCGGTGCTTTCGTCGACCGCGAGACGTGGAACAGCGTGCTCAGGCTGGCGCTGAGCTGGCGGCTCGGCTCGTCGGCGATGCTGGCGGTGGAAGCTGGGACCTTCCTGGGAGACGAATCGCTCGAGCCCGCCTGCGCGCCACGCCAGCACGACTACCTGTCCCTTGCTGTGACGCGGTACTTCTGAACTCGCCGTGGCGCCTGAGGCGTCCTATCTTGTAGCATATCCCAGTCACATTCATGCACGTTCAGGGGAGGCCGCCATGCGGTTAACAGTCTGCCTGATCGCACTCGTCGTCGTCCCGGGGCTCGCCGAGGCGCAGACGCAGCTCTCGCGACAGACTCGGGAGTACGTGAGCGTCGATGCACCGGTCGTAGCGCTCGCCGACGTCCGCGTGATCGACGGTACCGGGGCGCCGGCGATGGAGAATCAGACCATCGTAATCCGTGACGGCGTGATCGTCGCCGTGGGCGACGCCGCGACCGTGGATGTGCCCGACGGTGCCGAGGTACTCGACCTGTCCGGTCGCACCGTGCTCCCGGGCTACGTGATGCTGCACGAGCACATGTTCTACCCGGCGGGCCGAGGGCACTACAACCCACAGGCGTACAGCTTCCCGCGCCTCTACCTTGCCGGCGGCGCGACGACGGTCCGCACTGCGGGGAGCATGGTGCCGTACGTGGATCTCAACCTGAAGCGGGTGATTGATGCCGGTGAGATTCCCGGACCGCGAATGGACATCACCGCTCCCTATCTGAACGGGCCGGGCTTGGGTCTCCTCGGCGTCCAGGCTCTCACGGGTCCTGAGGACGCGCGGAAGATGGTGGCCTATTGGGCGGATGAAGGTATGACGTCGTTCAAGGCATACATGCAGATCTCGCGGGCCGAGCTCGAGGCCGCTATCGACGAGGCGCATGCGCACGGTTTCAAGCTGACGGCACACCTCTGCTCGGTGACATTCCGGGAGGCGGCGGAGCTCGGCATAGACGACCTCGAGCACGGGTTTCTGGCCAGCACCGACTTCGTGGCCGACAAGGAGGAGGACAGCTGCCCGCCGGGTAACGCGCGGAACGCGTCACTGATGGATCTGGACGTCGCAGGCCCCGAGTTCAAGGGGTTGGTTCAGCACCTGGTCGACCACGGTGTTGCGATAACGTCCACGCTTCCCGTCTTCGAGACGTACGCGCCGGGTCGGCCGCCTGCGGCGAGCGGAGCAATCGACGCGATGCTGCCGGAGGCACGAGAACAGTACCTGCGGACGCGAGTCCGCATCGCCAGCCAGGAAGAGAGCGACTGGTCGATACTATTTAAGAAAGAGATGGAGATGGAGCACGCGTTCGCCGAGGCTGGCGGCCTGCTGGTCGTCGGCACCGACCCGACTGGATACGGCGGCGTCGTGGCGGGCTACTCGAACTGGCGAGCGATCGAGCTGTTGGTCGAGGCCGGGTTCGCGCCGGTCGAGGCGATCGAGGTCGCTAGCCTGAACGGCGCGCGCTATCTGGAGATGGACGACCGGATCGGCAGTGTCACCGTCGGCAAGTGGGCGGATCTCGTGGTGGTTCGCGGGGACCCGTCGACGGACATCGCCGACGTGCGGAACGTCGAGCTGGTCTTCAAACACGGGATCGGCTACGACTCGGCGAAGCTATTCGCGTCGGTCGTTGGCACGGTGGGCCTACGCTAGCCGACGCTAACGTCTTCAGACGCGCTCGACCGGGAGTACGAGACAGCTGGGACCGCCGGCGCCCTTCCTGAACTCGGACAGGTCGAGGCCGTGGACCTTCACGCCGCTGCTCTCGAGCTGGGCGATCACCGGCGCGTTCTCGGCGGCGTTCGCGATGACCTCGTCCTCGGCCAGGCAGATGACGTTACCGGTCGACGGGCCCAGCGGCTCGACCTCAACGGTTTCGAAACCGCTGAGGAAGTCGTGGGGGAAGACGCCGCGGCAGCAGAGGACCCGCTCGGGACCGATGGCGCTCATCGGGCCGCCGATGTGCATCCACTCGCTATCCAACCGCGCGACCCGCATCTCGTAACCCACCTCGCTCAACATTCGGCTGAGCTGTCTGATGCCCTGGTCGTTGGTCCTGCCTGTGAGCCCGACGAAGGCTACCCCGCCCATGAGGATGACGTCACCGCCCTCGACGGTGCCGGGAGCTGTGATCTCCCCGATACACGGTTCTCCCAACGCCTCCAGCGCTCCCGATATCCAGGCTTCCTCACCGCGGCGGGCCTCTAGCCCCATCCGCAGCTTGATGTGACCGTGAGGTGTTGCGAGCGCCATGTCCCGGGTGAAGACCGAGTTCGGATCACCGGCCAGCTCCGGTAGGTCGATGACTTCGCAGCCGAAGTCCCGCATCGTCGCTTTTAGGGCGTCGTGCTGCTCGATCGTCCGCTCGCGATCGGCGAGCTCCGGAATGTTCGCGCCCTCGTGGGTGCTGACATCGAAGTAGGCGTCGTGTGGAGTGGAGACCACCACCCGCGTCAACCTGTCGCCCTCATTCCTCAACATGCTCGAAGCGGCTCCCGATCTAAACGGTGCGTTGCGAACTTCTGCGCCAGTGGTAATAGACGGGGATCCCCACCAGGGTGAGCCCGAGCCCGGCCAGCGATTCCACCGGCCTGGCGAACAGAGTGTTCACCAGAATCGCCGCCATCGTGATAATGAACACCAGCGGCACTACGGGATAGCCCCAGGTCTTGTACGGTCGCGGCAGGTCGGGTTGGCTTCGTCTGAGGACGAAGACCGCTGCGGTGGCTGCGATCCAGAAGATGAAGGAGACGAACACGACATATGTGAATAGCTGTTCGTAGCTGCCGGTCAGCGCGAGGAGTCCCGCCCAGGCGGCCTGGAGGAGAATAGCGAGGGCCGGGGTCCGGAATCGCGGGTGCACCTCGCCGACCTTGCGAAAGAAGACTCCATCGCGCGCCATCGCGTAGTAGACCCGCGGGCCGGCGAAGATCGCGCCATTCAGCGCTCCGAAGATCGAGACGATCACGGCCGCCGAGATGAGGCCGGCAGCCACGTCACCGTGCAGGGCGGTGGCGGCCCGTTCGGCGATTCTCACAACCCCTACCATATCGCCGACGGGCAACGCCGCTAGGTAAACGAAGTTCACCAGGAGGTAGAGCGCCGTAATGATCAGCGTGCCGACGACCAGAGCGATGGGCAGGTTGCGTTTCGGGTTCTCGATTTCGCCGGCGACGTAGGTGATGTTGTGCCAGCCATCGAAGGCCCAGGAGACGGCGATGATGGCGACGCCGAAGCCGACGAGCAGTCCGCCGGCGCTCAGGCCCGTCGGGTTGAGCGTGTAGTCGATCGGCGCGGTCCTGCCGATCGTGAATCCGAGAACCACGAATGCCAGTATCGCGCCGATCTTCACCACCGTGAAGATGTTCTGGATGATCTTGCCGAAAGCGACCCCAACGTAGTTGAAGGCGGACAGGATCAAGATAACTGCGACCGCGACCAGCTGTCCCACCGAAACGGTGAACGTGTGATCGCCACCGAGTATGCCTGGCTCGGCCGAGAAGATGATGCGCCGGGTCGAGAGGGCGGGGAAGAAGTAGCCCGTGTACTCGGCGAAGCCCACTCCCAGCGCGGCGATCGATCCACCCATCGAAACCAGAAACAGGATCCACCCGAAGAGAAAAGCGGAGAGGTGGCCATAGGCCTCGCGTAGGTACACGTACTGACCGCCGGCTTGCGGCATCGCCGCCCCGAGCTCGGCGAACGTCAGGGCGCCGGTGAGGGTGAGGACGCCGCCTACCAGCCAGGCCAGCAGCAGCAAGCCGGCCGACGGTATGCTCTGCGCCATTATTCCGGTGGTCAGGAATATGCCGGAACCGATGACGATCCCCACCATCATCATGATGGAGTCGAACGTGCCCAGCTGGCGGATCAGGTCGCCCTCGGTCGTTCCGTCGAAGTCGGCGTCTGCAGAGATCGTTCTCCTACCTCCCCGTACTTTCCGTGGGCCCACGTTAACCTCCGCGCCTGGTTGTAGTCCAGGCGGCCGACTCGTGTCTCTTGCGGTGACCGTTAGTCCGACCAAGCTTCCCATCACAACGCACAGGCGAAAGAGGATGGGGAAAGGCACCTGCGTGGGCTTCATGGGGGGCGATTACCTTAAGACCCCGGCCAACGAAAAGGAGAACTGAGAATGAATCCGGCCACGAGATTCGCATCGACAGTGCTGGCTCTGTCCCTGGTGCCGGTGATCGCATCGCCGGGCGCGGCCCAGGATGCGCTCACCACGCAGGACTACGGCAAATGGGAGAGGCTCGCCTCGGCGACGCTCTCTCCCGACGGCGAGTGGTTCGTATACCGGGTCACCCGTAACAACGAGGAGAACGAGTTACGGATCGTCAGCTTGGCCGACGATGCGACGTGGGTGATCCCATTCGGTTCGACCCCGCAGTTCTCCGAAGACGGGGCCTGGCTCGCCTATCGTGTCGAGCCGTCGGAGGATGAGAAGGCGGAGCTCCGAGAGGCCGATAAGCCGGTCCGCAACGCGCTGGGGCTCTTCAGGGTCGCGGCCCGCGACACGCTGACCGTCGCAGAGGTGGCATCGTTCGACTTCAGCGACGATGGCGGCTTCCTGGCCATGGGGAAGTACAAGAGCGAGGAGGCGGAGAAGGACGTGGGCTCGGACCTGGTAGTCCGGGACCTCGAGAGCGGGGCCGACATCAGCTTCGGAAACGTCTCCGAGTTCGCCTGGTCGGACAAAGGGCATCTCCTGGCTATGATCCTGTCTACCTCAGGTGGCGCGGGTAACGGTGTGCAGCTTTTCGATCCGGCCAGCGGCGTACTGAGGCCACTGGACTCGAAGAGCGTCGAGTACGGCAACCTGTCGTGGCGCGAAGATGAGTACGACCTGGCGCTGCTCCGCGCCGAGCCGGATACCATACACGAAGATACGGCGCATGTCGTCCTCGCCTGGAGAAGTCTCGACTCCGCGACCCCGCAGGAGCTGATCTACGATCCTGGCGAGGAAGAAGGCTTCCCCGAGGGGATGCGGATAGTCGAGTACCGGAGCCCGAGCTGGTCGGATGATGGTGCGACGGTGTTCTTCGGGATTCAGCAGCGGAGGCCGAATGCCGAGCGGGAATTCAGCGTTCGTGACTCGTCCACCGTAGAGGTCTGGCATGCCGGCGACGTAAGGGTGATCCCGCACCAGAAGATGACCGACCGGCGGCTGCGGGAGGATAACTTCCTCACGGCGTGGCATCTCGACTCCGCCAGCTTGGTGCGCTTGGGTGACGAGCTCACCGAGGAGGTGAGGCTGGCGAAGGGGCAGCGCTTCGCGCTCGGCTTAGACAACACGCCCTACGAGGCGTACGGCAGGTTCTTCCCCGACCCTGATGACCTCTACCGCATCGACGTGGCGACGGGAGAAAAGACGCTGCTCCAGGAGCGCGTTTTGTCATTCTACCTGAGCAGCTCCGGTCGCTACGTCGGGTATCTGGAGGACGAGCAGTACTGGACCTATGAGTTCGACACCGGTGAGCGGGTGCAGGTCAGCGCCGAGGTCACAACGCCGCTGGTGAATATGGAAGACGACCATCCGCGGCCCGAGCGGTTCCCGTACGGCATCGCCGGTTGGACGGAGGACGATAGCTCGGTGGTCGTCTACGACCGGTTCGATCTGTGGGAGCTGCGGAGCGACGGCTCGGGAGCGAGGAGATTGACGGCGGGAGCGGAGGATGCGGTTCGGCACCGTTATGTGCGGCTCGATCCCGAGGAGGAGTTCGTCGACCTCTCGGCAGGGGTCTATCTCAACGTTAGGGGGATCTACTCGAAAGAGGGAGGCTATGCCCGGCTGCGTCTCGGTGGACCGCCCGAGCGACTGGTCTGGCAGGACAAGTGGGTGGGTGATCTCGAGAAGGCCAAGCAGGCTGAGGTCTACTTGTACATGGCCGAAGGGTTCGACGATTCGCCCGACTATTTCGTCGGCGACGCCTCGCTGGGCAACGCGCGGCAGATCACCGAGACGAATCCCTTCCAGGACGACTACGACTGGGGCCGGACCGAGCTTATCGAGTTCGACAATCCGGTATCTGATGCGCGCCTCCAGAGCGTGCTCGTCTACCCGGCGGATTACAGACGCGGCCGGCAGTACCCGATGGTGGTCTACATATATGAGCGGCTCTCGGATCGGCTCCACCTCTACCGTGTGCCGTCGGAGCGCAGTGCCTACAACCCCACCGTCTTCAGCAGCCAGGGTTACTTCGTGCTGATGCCGGACATCACGTTTGCGAAGCGTGATCCGGGATTCTCGGCTTTGCGGTGTGTGGAAACCGCGGTGACGAAAGTCCTCGAGACCGGGATGGTGGATCCGGAGCGCGTCGGGATCATGGGTCACTCTTGGGGTGGCTACGAGACGACGTTTATCGCGGCGCACTCCGATCTGTTCGCCGCGGCGGTGGCCGGCGCGCCGCTTACCAACCTGGTGAGCATGTACGGGATGATCTTCTGGAACACGGGGATCCCCGAGACCGGTCACTTCGAGTACGGCCAGGAGCGGATGGAGGTCGCACTCTGGCAGGACCCAGAGGCCTACATCAGCAACTCCCCCGTCATGGCCTTCGATCGGATGGAAACCCCGTTGCTGATGGCGTTCGGCGATGAGGACGGCAACGTGAATTGGCACCAGGGAATCGAGGCGTACAACTTCGCCCGACGCCTGGACAAGGACTTCGTGCTGCTGGTCTACCGCGGCGAAAACCACAGCAACGCGCAGAAGGCGAACCAGATCGACTACCACCACCGGCAGCTCGAGTGGTTCAACTACTATCTGAAGGGCGAGGCGCCCCCGCCCTGGATTACAGAGGGGGTCACCTGGGTCGAGCAAAAGGCGAATCGCGCGTCAAAGTAGTCTGCTCGAAGTGCGCCGGCGTGCGTTGGCCAGCTATCGGAGCGTACTCGACGCCGAACACTTCAGCGGGACCCTGCAGATGGGGCAATACGACATCGGCCCGGTCACCGCCAAGGAATTGGCGGCTGAACGGATTGACACGCCGTTCGTTCGAAGGAACTAGGTGGCGGACCGGCGCGACCCCGTGTGTGCCGGGCGGGCTACTCGGACGTCAGCGCCGTAACCGGGTCGACTTTCGTAACGCGTCGCGCCGGGACGTAGCTGGCCAGGGCGCCGGTGAGCGCCAGAGCGAGGACGACGAGACCGAAGACCGCCGGGTCGCGGGGGTCGCCTCGATAGAGCAACACGGCCAGCGGGCTGGCGGCGAGCGCGGCGATTCCGATCCCCAGCACGATTCCGAGGCCCATCTGAGCCGCCCCTCTCCGCATCACGAGGCGCACCAGGCTCGGGGCGTCGGCTCCCAGAGCCATGCGGATGCCCATCTCCTGGGTGCGCCGGTTGACGGCGAACGACATCACGCCGTACAGGCCGATCATCCCCATCATCAGGGCGATGAAGCCGAGCGCCATGAACACATAGCCGAAGATCCAGAAGAACCAGGTCTCCTTGGCGATCACGTCCGTCATCGACAGCACTTCGTAGATGGGAAGATTGCGATCGAGCGACTCGACCGCCGTCCGCACATCGGATGTGATCGCCAGCGGCGCGCCGCGCGTGCGAATAGCGATGCGGACAGACGTGCCGATGGGGCTCTGGGCGATGGGGATGTAATAGCCGGCCGGACTGGCCTGGAAGTTGTCGATACCTTCCATCTTCATATCGGGTACGACGCCGACGACCGTCATCCACTCCGATGGCCCGTCGGCCAGAACCATGCGGAGGCGCCGGCCCAGCGCGTCGCCGTCCGGGTAGAAGCTGCGGACGAAGCTCTCGTTCACCACAGCCACCGGCGGGCTCTCGCGCCGATCCATGTCGGTGAACGCCCTACCCTGAAGTACAGAGACATCGAACGTCTCGAAGTACCCGGGTGTGACGATCCCCTCGCGAGGGGCCGGGTAGTCCTCCTCTGTGGCGTACGAGGCGCCCTCTATCTGGATTACGCGTGTTCCGTTGCCGGCCGCCGGTAGGCCGTCCGATAAGGTCGCCGCCTCCACTCCGGGTATCGCCCGTACCTTCGGCAGCAGTTCCTCGTAGAAGCGGATACGGCTCTCCGCATCCGGATAGTCTTCCTCGGGCAACACCAAGCGCGCCGTGAAGACGTTCTCTGTCGCAAACGGGAGGTCCTGGCCCTTGAGCTCCACGATGCTTCTGATCATCAGCCCGGCGAGTATCAGCAAGCCGCAGGAGAGCGCTATCTCAGTGACAACGAGCCCACCGCTCAGTTTGCCGATACGCAGGCTCGAAGAGCCACGAGCTTCGTCTTTCAGCGCCTCGTTGATGTTCAGTCTGCTCGCCCGCAGCGCCGGCACCAGTCCGGAGATCAGGCAGGAGAGCAGGACCGTAGCGATCACGAAGAGCACGACGCGGTGGTCGAAGCCGAACGTGATCCAGAACGGTGGCGGCTCGATGTTGGTGACCCTGTCGAACCAAGTAATCCCGACGTGACCTAGTGCAACACCCAGAACGCCGCCAATGACCGACAGGATGAGCACTTCAGTCATCAACTGGGCTATGATTCGGCTGCGGTTGGCGCCGAGCGCGTTGCGTACCGCCACCTCTCGCGTCCGGACGGATGCACGCGCCAGCAACAGGTTGGCGACGTTGGCGCAGGCGATGAGCAAGACGCCGAGCGCCGCAGCGAGCATAGTGTAGATCATGCCGGCGAACTCGGGGCCGACCACGAGCTGGGAGAACGACATGGCGGTCGCGCTGACGCCCTCGTTGGTCGCGGGGTACTCGCGCTCGATACGGCGGGCGATGGTGGCGAGCTCGGCGCGCGCCTGGTCGAGTGAGACACCGTCCCGCAGCCGACCCATGGCGAAGAGCTCCATGCCCTCGCCGCGCGCCGTTGCGTTGGGGTCGAGCTCCAGCGGAATCCAGAGCTGCTCTCTATCGGGAAAGGCGAAGCCCTCCGGCGCCACCCCGACGATCGTCCGTATTTCGCCGTTGGCGCGAACCGTCGCGCCTATCGCCGCCGGCGAGCCGCCGAAGCGGTTCTGCCAGACGTCATGGCCGATTATGATCACCGGCTCCGCGCCGGGCCGGTCGTCGCCCGCCTGGAAACCACGCCCCAGGATCGGGCTCACCCGGATGACGTCGAATAGATTGGCTGTCGTGATCGTCGCCGTATAACGCTCCGGCCGACCCTCGCTGGCCGCCAGGTTGACCGTCCGGATATTGAATCCCGCCAGCTCGTAGAACGTCGTCTGCTGCTCGCGCCACTCGACAAAATCGTGAACACCGACGGTCCCGAACCGAACGTCGCGGGCCGGCTCGGCAGTGCCGACGATCATCACACGGTCCCCGTCCGGGAACGGCAGCCCCTTGTACATGGCGCCGTTGATCATGCTGAACACCATGGTCGTGAGGCCGATGCCGATACCGAGAGTGAGAACCACGATCAGCGATATTCCAGGGTGCTTGAGCAGCATCCGGACGGCGAAGGCGAGATCTCTTCGTAGGTGGTCCATGATACCCGAGAGCTGAGTCGGTGTGGCTGGGGCCCTTCTGTCGCCACGGTTACACTACGGGTGGGCGCGCTGGTCTGTTTCCGGGTTGGAAATCGGCATTCCATGACTACTTGAACAATTGAGCAATAGAATACTCGAAATCAGAATGGCCGCGATTCGAATCTCGAGTATTCTATGGTTCTATTGGTCCTCTTGATCATGGGTTCCCGGGTTCCCACACACGGATCCCTTGACCGCCCGTGGGCCAGCCCTTAGTTTGGTCCGCCTCATGAGCATGCACTACTCCTATCGGTATGCCCGGGAGGGCTGGTGGGGCTGGTGGTGGCCCTTGCCGCGGGGAGTGGTGCGCGGATTCCGGGGCTCGACGACCTAGAACGAGATCCCTGGAAGAGCCCGAGAAGCGGGCGCGCTCTTCTCCCAGCCGAGAAGACCGCGCCCGCTTTCTTTTTGGCCTGCAGCAGGAAGGGGGCAGGGTTGTTCAGTGAGACGTTGAAGCCGTCGTTGGAGGAGGTGTTGGCGGCGCCGACCGACGCGTCGATCCCGGTGTGGCGCGCCCTACCATCGGATACCGAGACCCCGATATCGGCATTCTTGAAACTGCGGCGCGGCGGAACCGGCTTCCTGCTGGAGAGCGCGGAGCAGGACGGGAGTCTGGGTCGCTACTCGTTTATCGGTGTGGGGCCCGACGCCGTGCTGCGCGCCGACTTGGATCGCGGCACGGTGGAGACGCAGAGCGGGATCGCTTCCTACGAGGCGTCGCCGATCGCGGCGCTGCGGCAGCTGGTGGGTAGCGCGCCAGTCCATCAGATCGGGGACGAGTTGCCGGGGTTCGTCGGCGGCGCCGTCGGCGCACTCGGGTTCGACCTCGTCCGCAGTATCGAGAGGTTGCCCAGCGTACTGCCTGACCCGAGCCCTTTCCCGGCCGCCGTTTTTGCACGCTACGCGACGACGCTGGTGTTCGACCATCTGAAACAGCGACTGCTGGTCGTTTCGGTCATCGCGCCCAATGTGTCGCGTGAGGAAGGCTATCGCCGGGCCTCGGCACATGTGGAAGAGGTAGTGGCGGCGCTCAGGCAGGCGGCGCCGGCCCCGCCGTTCGAGACGATGGGTAGCGCTGAGGGCGCCGACCAGTTGTTGCAGAGTGCCGAGAAGACACCCGATGACAACAAGTTCCTGGATGCTGTCGCCCGGGCCCGGGAATATGTCTGGGCCGGCGACGCGATCCAGGTGGTGTTGAGCCGTAGGCTCACCGTCCCCGTCACCGGCGACCCCTTCCGGCTCTACCGTGCGCTGCGGGTTCTCAACCCGAGCCCCTACATGTTCTTCCTCGAGTTCCCCGAGGTAACACTCGTCGGCGCGAGCCCCGAAATGTTGCTGCGCGCAGCCAACGGCGTTGCCCAGGTCTGTCCTATCGCCGGCACTCGACCGCGAGGCAAAGACCCCGACGAGGACGCCGCCCTGGAGGAGGACCTCCGCAACGATCCGAAGGAGAAGGCGGAGCACGTGATGCTGGTGGATCTGGGTCGCAACGATCTGGGCCGGGTCTGCCGCGTGGGCAGTGTGCACGTTCCCACGCTCATGACGGTAGAGCGCTACCGCAACGTCATGCACCTGGTCTCCACGGTGACCGGCAAGCTACGGGATGATGTAGATACGCTCGCCGCGCTGGAGGCGTGTTTCCCGGCGGGTACGGTGAGTGGAGCGCCGAAGATAAGGGCGATGGAGATCATCGAGGAACTGGAAGCGCTGCGTCGTGGCGCCTACGCCGGCGCCATCGGTTATATCGGATTCGGCGCGACAAGCCTCGATACCTGCATCTCGATTCGCACGATCGCGGTACAGGGTGGTCGCGCCCACGTGCAGGCGGGCGCCGGGATCGTGGCCGACTCGGTGCCCGAGAACGAGTTGGCCGAGACGGAGGCGAAGGCGAAGGCTCTGTTCGCGGCATTGGCATTGGCCGGTGTCGACGATCGGCCGGTGAACGGAAGTCACGTCGCCACCGCGGTTGGCGGGGAGGTGAGACCGTGATCCTGGTAATCGACAACTACGATTCCTTCACCTACAACCTGGTGCAAATGTTGGGTGCGCTGGGGGCCGAAGTGGAGGTTCATCGTAACGACGGGATCACAGCCGACGAAGTGCTGGCCAGGGAGCCCGCCGGCGTGGTCATCTCACCTGGTCCCTGCGGTCCGGCCGAAGCGAAGAACGCTCCCGATGTGCTGAAGAAGGTCGGGCCGCTGTGTCCGGTGCTGGGCGTCTGCCTGGGCCACCAGATCATCGGCGCCGTCTACGGCGCGAAGGTCGATCGGGCGCCAGGACCGATGCACGGGAAGGTCAGCCGAGTCGAGCACGACTCGAAGGGTGTGTTCACGAACCTGAGCAACCCGTTCGAGGTCGGCCGTTATCACTCGCTGGCCGTGATCGAGGAGACACTGCCGCCCGAGCTGATCGTCACGGCCCGCAGCTCTGACGGTGTGATCATGGGACTGCGACATACGGAGCATCCGGTAGAAGGCGTTCAGTTCCATCCCGAGTCGATACTCACGCCGGACGGCGAGATGATTCTGTCCAACTTCTTGCGTGTAGCAACGCACCCGACTGCCGGGTGGCGGGCGCAGTCCGGTGTGCAGTAGTCGGTGTGCGGTATGCGGTGGCAGGCGATCAGTGATAGGTGGCCAGTGAACAGTAATCTGCGACAACAGTGGTGCGCGACTATGACTGTGAATGCGAGTGACGAGTTCCGAACGGTGTTGAGCGAGTTGGCGATGGGAAACGACCTGAGCCGGGAGCAAGCGGCGGCGGCGATGGGGACCATCATGGAGGGCGGTGCCACGGCGGCGCAGATTGGCGGCTTTCTGATGGGACTACGTGCCAAAGGCGAGACGGTCGATGAGATCACCGGTTGCGCCGAGGCGATCCGCTCGAAAGCGCTGCAGGTGCCGCACAAGTACCCGAAGCTGCTCGATACCTGCGGTACCGGGGGCGACGGATCGTCCACGTTCAACATCTCGACGACCGCGGCGTTCATCGCCGCAGGCGCCGGGCAGAAAGTGGCGAAGCACGGCAACCGGGCGATCAGCAGCCAGACCGGGTCGGCCGATGTGCTGGAGTCGCTCGGGGTTGAGATCGACATGGCGGGCCCGGAGGCGGCGGGTGCCCTCGATGCGGTGGGGATCACTTTCCTGTTCGCGCCGACGTTTCATAGCGCGATGAGGCACGCCGGGCCGCCGAGGCGCGAGCTAGGAATGCGCACCGTGTTCAACGTGCTCGGTCCCCTCTGCAACCCCGCCGGCGCAACGGCCCAGATCATGGGCGTCTTCGAGGGTTCGCTCGCCCCGAAGCTGGCCAGGGTGCTGGGCAACCTGGGTGTGGAACGGGCGCTGGTCGTGCATGGCAGCGATGGCCTCGACGAGCTGACGATCACCGGGCCTAGCCTGGTCGCCGAGTGGACGGGGAGTGAAGTGAGAGAGTACACGGTCTCCCCGGAGGACGTCGGCTTGGATCGCGGATCGGCAGCGAGCATCAAGGGCGCCGACGCGTCGACGAACGCCGGCATCTTGCGGGCAGTACTCGAGGGGAAGGCCGGTGGCCCGCGCGACGTAGCGCTGCTTAATGCCGGTGCGTCGTTGGTCGCCGCGAAGGTAGTTGCGGACATCAGGGAGGGCGTTGAAAGTGCGCAGCAGGCAGTCGACTCGGGTGCGGCGCTGGCTAGTCTCGAGGCGTTGCTGGACTACTCGCGGAGGCTGCGCGAGCGTGAGGGCGCCAAACGCGTGACGGGGGAGAAGGTGGAAGGCGGCATGCCCGGATGGGGGCAGAGCTGAGAAGTGGGCGCGGGATACCTGGACCGAAAGGCGTGGGAGGTGCGCGCCCGCCGGGCCGAAGAAGCGCCGGCCGGCGAGCTGCTGGCGGCGCTCAGAGATCGCGCCGCCGGCAGGGACGGGCTCCCATCATTCGCCTCGGCGCTGCGCGGCGCTGGTCGCGTCGCGCTGATCGCCGAGTTCAAGCGGCGTAGCCCGTCGGCCGGTACCCTGGTCGCCGGCGAAGCGCCGGCCGACGTCGCTCGACTCTACGAGCGTGAGGGTGCCGCAGCGGTCTCGGTGCTCACCGACGCCGAAGACTTCGGGGGTGACCTGGTCGACCTGGAGGTCGTGGGCGCGGCGGTGAAGCTTCCGGCGCTGCGCAAGGATTTCCTGGTGGACGTCGCCGGGCTGTACGAGGCGCGCGCTGCTGGCGCGTCGGCCGGCCTGCTGATCGCGGCCATCCTTACGCGGGACGAGTTGAAGAACATGCTGCGGGCCGCTGATGAGGTCGATCTGGAGTGTCTGGTGGAGGTGCACGACGAGAGTGAACTGTCCACCGCGCTGGAGGTCGGAGCCACGCTCATCGGCATCAACAACCGAAATCTGCGTACGCTGACGACCGACCTCGGCGTTACCGAGCGTTTGGCGCCGGCGGTTCCCGAAGGTGTCACGCTGGTGAGCGAGAGCGGCATACAGGGCTCCGACGATGTGCGGCGCGTTCGCGATGCGGGCGTCCACGCCGTCCTCGTGGGCGAGTCGCTGTTGCGTTTGCCGCCGGCGGAGCGAGGCGACAAGGTCGCCGAGCTATCAGGAGTCGTGCGATGATCGTGCGGTTGGGCGCGAGCGATAATCAGGACGTGGGGACGCGCGTCAAGATCTGCGGTCTGACCCGGCCGGTCGACGCGGAGTTCGCCGCGCGGCAGGGAGCCGATGCGCTGGGGGTCGTGTTCGCCAGCGGTCCGCGCCGGCTGGACATCGTGCGCGCGGCCGAAGTTCTGGCCGCGGCGCCGGTGCGCGTCCAGCGGGTGGGCGTCTTCGCGGATCAGGCGCTGGAGTTCATACAGGAGGCGACGGAGCGCTGCCGGCTCGATTGGATTCAGCTGCACGGGCACGAGAGAGCGGAGTTGGCTGCCGCGCTCACGGCGAAGGTGATCAAGGCGGTGCGCGTGGCGGGCGCGGCAGATCTCGAGCGGGCGCGCGATTACCCGGCGGACGCGTTCCTGCTCGATGCCCCGGCCGCGGACGGCCGCTTGGGCGGTACCGGAGAGGTCTTCGACTGGTCGGAGGCGGAACACCTTCCTTGGCCGCGAAGCAAGGTAATAGTCGCCGGCGGCCTGAACCCAGGTAACGTGGGTGCCGCCGTCGAGCGTCTGCGGCCCGGCGGCGTCGATGTCTCGTCGGGGGTCGAGTCGGCCCCGGGAGTAAAGGACCACGCGCTGACAGCAGCGTTCGTCGCTGCGGTGCGCGAAACTGATGCGCGGATTGGAAGCTGATGGCGAAGAACGATGAGATGAGCGGTAACGATCGACGCGGCTGGTTCGGCGAGTACGGGGGACGCTACGTGCCGGAGACGCTGGTCCCGGCCCTCGATCAGCTGGAAGAGACGTTCGAGCGGCTGTGGAACGACAGTGGCTTCCGGGCGGAGCTAGACGCGTTGCTGGCCGCCTACGTCGGCCGACCCACGCCGCTCTACCGGGCGCGCCGTTTCGGCGAGCTGGCGGGCGGCGCCGCGGTGTTCTTGAAGCGGGAAGATCTGGCCCATACCGGCAGCCACAAGCTGAATAACGCGCTGGGACAGGCGCTGCTGGCCCGGACCCTGGGCAAGCAGCGCCTGATAGCCGAGACCGGGGCCGGCCAGCACGGCGTGGCCACGGCAACCGTCGCGGCGCTGCTCGGGCTGCCGTGCCAGGTGTACATGGGCTCCATCGACATGGCGCGGCAGCAGCTCAACGTGGTGCGGATGGAGCTGCTGGGTGCCGAGGTGATCCCCGTCGATAGCGGGTCGAAGACGCTGAAGGACGCGACGAGCCAGGCGATCCGTGACTGGATGGGGTCGTATCGGGACACTCACTACGTGATCGGCTCCTGCGTCGGGCCTCACCCGTATCCACTCATGGTTCGCAGCTTCCAGAGCGTAATAGGGATCGAGGCGCGTCGGCAGATTCTCGAGGAGTGTGGTCGCCTGCCCGACGGTCTGGTCGCCTGTGTGGGTGGCGGCAGCAACGCCATCGGACTCTTCCACCCATTCTTCGATGACGACGTGGAGATGGTTGGGGTCGAGGCCGCCGGTGAAGGGCTGAGCAGCGGTCGGCATTCCGCTTCACTGGTCGCCGGCAAGCCGGGCGTACTGCACGGCTCGCGCTCCTTCATCCTCCAAGATGACGACGGCCAGGTGGCGCCCACGCATTCGATCGCGGCGGGCCTGGACTATCCGGGCGTCGGGCCGGAGCACGTCTGGCTGCGGGAGACGGGTCGCGCGCGTTATCTGTCGGTCACCGACGATGAGGCCATGGACGCCTACGCCGCGTTGGCGAAGAGCGAAGGGATCATCCCGGCGCTGGAATCGAGTCACGCGCTGGCCTATACGCTCGAGTGGGGAAGCGAGTTGGGGCAGGATGGGGTATTGCTGGTGAATCTTTCCGGCAGGGGTGACAAGGATGTGGTGCGGGGCGACGAAGAGATCCGCGGGCGATGACGATTGAGAGGGGAGCGTGAGCGGAGAGAGTATCGGGGAAGCGTTTGCGCGGTGTCGCAACGAGGGGAAGGCAGCGCTCGTCGCCTACCTTGCCGCTGGCGATCCCGATGTCGAGAGGACCGTAGCGCTCGCCGAGGCTTTGGGCGAGGCGGGGGCAGATGTGCTGGAGCTGGGGATTCCCTTCAGCGATCCGCTGGCCGACGGTCCGATCATTCAGGCGGCCTACACCCGGGCGCTGGCGGGCGGGGTCAGCGTGAAGAGGGTCTTGGAGTCGTTGCCGCGTATCGCCGAGGGTTCAGGCCTGCCGGTCGTAATGATGACCGCGCTCAACCCGGTGCTCGCCTACGGGTCGGACGAATTCTGTAGGGACGCCGCGGCGGCGGGGGCGAGTGGAATATTGGTGCCGGATCTGCTGCCGGAGGATGCTGGGAGCCTGCGCGCCACGGCCGTCGCCGCCGGTCTCGATACGGTCTACCTGGGAGCGCCGGACACGCCGGACGGGCGGCTGGCCGTCGCGGCGCAGGCGTCGACGGGTTTCTTCTACTTGATCAGCCGCCACGGCGTGACGGGCCCGCAGGGCGGAATCGGCGCCGGGCTGGCCGAGCAGGTCGAGCGGGCGAAGCGGTTCAGCAGAGTGCCGGTGGCGGTGGGCTTCGGTGTTACAACGGCGGACGATGCGGAGCGGGTGGCCGAGGTCGCCGACGGCGTCATAGTGGGCAGTGCCTTCGTACGCGAGGCGGCGGAGGCGGCAAGCCGTGAAGCGGCGGTTGGGGCGGTGAAGCGCAGGGCAGAGGAACTGAAGCGTGGCATTCACCGGGCAGCAACGGAGCGCAGGGAGGCCAAGACGTGATCGTACTGATGGAAGCAAAGGCTAGCGCGGGCCAGATAGCCGATGTGGTCGAGCGTGTCACCCAGGCAGGGTTCAGCGTCCGCCGCTCGGGCATGGAGCGGGTGGTGTTGGGAGTGACGGGTGCAGGTCGGGCTCCCACGCCCGACTTGCTGGACGGGCTGACCGGCATCGCCGAGATCTCCGTCGATGGCCCCGAGTACCGCCTGGTGAGTCGTGCATTTCAGGCCGAGGACTCGCAGATCGACGTAGGCGGCGGCGTGGTCGTCGGCGGCGAACGGTTAGTGGTGATGGCGGGGCCGTGTTCGGTGGAAGATCCCGAAACGGTCAATCAAGTGGCGGCCTCGGTCGCGGCCGCCGGCGCGCACATCCTGCGCGGCGGCGCCTACAAACCGCGCACCAGCCCTTACGCCTTTCAGGGCCTCGGCGAGGAGGGGCTGTACCTGCTGCGCCAGGCGGCTGCGGCGCACGGCCTGTTGACGATCAGTGAGGTCATGGAGCCCTCGCAGATCCCGCTCGCTGCACACTACTGCGACATCATGCAGGTGGGCGCTCGCAATATGCAGAACTTTACGCTGCTCCGTGAGCTCGGTCGCTCGCGCCGACCCGTGATGCTGAAGCGAGGGCCGGCTGCGACACTCGAGGAATGGCTCGCGGCCGCCGAGTACATCGCCGCCTGCGGCAATCCCGACGTGCTGCTCTGCGAGCGCGGCATCCGTACGTTCGAGAGAGCGACACGTAACACGCTGGACCTGAGCGCCGTGCCGGCAGTGAAGGCGCGCAGTCATCTACCGATAGTCGTCGACCCGAGCCACGGGACAGGCGTTCGCGATCACGTACTCCCAATGGCAAAAGCCGCAGTGGCCGCCGGCGCTGACGCCATCATCGTAGAGGTACACCCAGAACCCGAGCGCGCCGTCTCCGACGGGGCTCAGTCGCTCAGGCTCGAGCAGTTTGACCAGCTGATGGATGAGCTACGTCCCGTGGCGGAAGCTGTCGGTCGGACCGTGTAGGGAAGCTTAGTGGGCCGCGGTGCGGCCCACGACCTACTTCTTCGGCTGGTCCTGATACTTGGAGGCGGCGGAGATGATCCGCTCGACCGACTCGCGTAGCGCTGCCTTCGTCGAATGGAGCCGCGCGCTGTCGCTGTGCGTTCTGTGGGTATAAAGGTCGCGCGCCAGCGTGATGAACGTGTCTATCTCCTCGCGCAACAGGATATTCATGCGCCTGTGCAGCAGGCGACCGACGAGCCGCCATGTCCCCACGTATATCAGCAGGACGCCGAAAGCCAGGAGCAGAACGTGATAGGGCGATTCGACCAGGATGTAGATCTCTAACACGACGATTGCCACGCCGGCCAGAGCCAACACCTTGTCCATCAGGTTGCGCGTGGGCGCGTAAGAAGCTGTCATGGCTCCCCCCTGCCTGTTCCTATTACTGCTTGCCCACTCTGCCCGCGACCTTGGGCCGCTTCGGACGGAACGAGTGTGGGACGCTTGGTCCGCCCTCAGTCGCGTCACGGGTGCTGCCCGGGCGCCGGATCTACGAGGGAGTCGCGGGGGCGGCAAGGAAAGGTAACACGGCTCACATCCTGAATGCCAGTATACTCACCTGCTGGGCGATTGTTCCTCCCGGCTAGAACTGATAGCCGAGATCGACCGACAGGTCGGGCCACTCGGCGAGGGTCGTTTCGGCGATGGTGGTTGTTATCGGGCCGAAGGGCGTTCGCACACCGAGCGTCAATCCGTAACCGACCAGGTAGCGGTCCGGATCGAAGTCCCAGTGCTCGGGCGTGTCGCCGGCGTTGAGGCGAAGGATAGCGAAGAGACGTTCCGCGAACTCGACCTGCACGCCAAACTGGAAGCTCTGGACGTGTCTGCCGCGGCGTTCATGGGTCTCGAGCCCGAAGAACGGGAACTGGCGGTCGGGGAAGACGAAGTACGGGCTGGAACCGCCGAGGAAGAAGAGGTAGTGGGTGGGAAGGTCGTCACCGCCGGACGAGCTACCCAGGGTGGCGCGAAAGATCAGCGAAGCGTGCCGGTGGATCGGAAGATAGAGATCGGCGTCGAGGACGTTGTGCGAGAAGGAGTGGCCGCTACCGACGGAGCGGTCGGCCCATTCCGACTTCAACAGCAATCCGAACCCGCGGCTGGGAAAGGCGGCGCGGTCGTAGGTGTCGGCCCGGACAAGGGCCGCTACGCTGTAGAACGTGTCTTTCTCGTCAAACGTGTCCGCGGTAATCGTCGCTCTGTTGTGTGCATACTCGCCCTTCAGGAGGACGCCGGCGAGCGCCGTGTTCCCCAGGGCCATCCCGACGAAGCCGGACAGGTTCACGACGTCGACCCGGAGTTCGGCAACGCGACGTCCGTCCTCGAAGAAGTCTAGCGGCGCTTCACTCCACTCGGCCCTCGCTCCCAAGCTCAGTGCGTTCCCCGGACCGGAGCGACGGAAGTACTGCCCGCCCACCTGGATTTGCTGGCCCAACCGCATGTCTAGCCGTGTGACGGAACCGTACTGCAAGAGGTTGCGGAGGGTCGTCGACATCAGGATCGAGGCCTTGTAGCGCGTCTCGTAGCGGAAGCTGAACCCGAGCCGATCACGTTTTTCTTCCTGGAATCGTATGGCGAGTGCCGAGACCAGCGAATCTCCACGCTGCGCCCCATCCAGCCGATAGGTGACGCTGGCGAAGAGCCCACTGCTGTAAGCGCTGCCGATCGCCCGGTCCACTTCCTCTCTGGTGACCCAGCCCGGAACCTCGAGGTCGAGCGCCCTGGCGACGGAATGGCCAGAGGCGAGCTGTAGACCCTCGAGCACGAGCTCGTCTACGTAAGTCGAATCGATGCGGACGAGCGGGACGTGCCGTGATCCGCGGGCGCGTGCATCGCCGGCCAGGGCACGGATCTGCGGCAGGGCTGCGCGAGCCGCCGCTTCGCCCCGTGCGATCCACTCAGCCGCCCGGTCGAAAGCGATTGCCGAGAGCCCTTCGATGTCTGGCTCGATGATCACGTCGCACAGCCGGCGCTGCTCCTCGGTGGAAGCCGTCGTTCGAAACGAGATCGATTGATCGAGGACGTCGAGCAGTGTCCGGATGCTGTCCGCAGGTGCGAGCGGGTCGGACACGTCGACACAGATAATGACATCGGCGCCGAGCTCGACGACGTTTTGCGCCGGCAGGTTGCGTGACAGGCCGCCGTCCACCAAGACCCGGTCTCCGATCCGGACCGGGGCGAACACGCTGGGAATCGAGATGCTCGCCCGCATGGCTCGCGGCAGGAGCCCCTTATCGAGGACCACCGCCTCACCGGTCTCGAGGTCGGTGGCCAGAGCCACGAAGGGAATCGGGAAGCTGCGGAAGTCATGCACCGCGTGGGCCGACCAGGTCAGCCCGGTGAGAAGCTGCGAGATGCGCTGGCCGGCGACGAGGCCGGCGGGCAGTTGCGGGCGCTGCCCGCGGATCGGCAGCTCGAGCATGTACTCCCTGGCCAACTTGCTCTCGATCGTCCAGCCCCGCCGGTCGTAGCTGTCGGTGAACAGTGTCTCCCAATCCTGCTCGACCGTGAACTCCTCCAGCATGTCGGGCGTGTAGCCGATGGAGTAGAGGCCACCGACGAGCGCCCCCATGCTCGTGCCGGCTATCGCATCGATTGGGGTTCCGGCCCCTTCGAGCACGCGGAGGACGCCTATGTGGGCGAAGCCCTTGGCGCTGCCGCCGCTCAAGGCGAGCCCGATCGAAACGTCGGGGTCCGGTTCAGGTAGGCCCGCTCTCTGGAGGGCGGGCGGCACCTGCAGCAGGGCTAGGACCAGGAGCCAGGTCATCGTCTGATTTCCAACGGTCGGGCAACATGGTTGCCGCTCGGCGTGTATGAATTGGCCTCGGATTACGGTCGAAGTTGGGCGTCCGGGCGGCGTGCATCAAGACAGCCCGCGTGTACCTGAGTTACGTGCTCAGGGCCGGGTCAGTAGGTCGATGGTGTGCCAGAGGTAGGCAGGTAGGACTACAGCTGCTGTGGCGAAGACCGCTGCCAGAACATACCCGAACCGCGCGCGTGCCCGCGCCGGCTCGCCTGTCACTGTCGTGCGTTCCTTGATAAGACGGGTGCCCGGGGGAGGGAAGCATCCGGCTCTAGCGGAGCGGAGCGAGAAGTGGAAGAGCCAGGCTGAAAAGCCCGCCAGAAACACTCCGAGGGTCAAGGCGAGCAGCTTGATGGCCATGCCGGCCTGCTCGACCGCCAGGCCGGGATCGGCCCACGCCAGTTCTTTGAGGTCCGTGACGAACCGGTCCGTGGCGAAGTACGCGACCGTGCCCAGTAAGCTGAAAACGAGAAGCAGGATGGCCGCGTTGCGCCGAGCACGAGGGTCAGCGGGCTGAATCACGCTGATCCCATCGTCTGGCGCTGCAAGTCGGCTTCCGTGCCGTTACCCGGTTCCTTCTCCACACCGGCGACGGCGATCACCCGCTCCACCGTCTCCCGCAGCTCGGAGCCCGTCTCGAAAGCCGCCGGGAAATCACCCGCGGCCCGCTCGCTGTTGAGCCTGCGCACAAGCCGGATGAACTCGTCGACTTCCTCTCGCAGCGGCATGTAGACGCGCCGATTGGGAAGCATGTGGCTTACTAGACGCCATATGCCCACGTAGATCATCAGAACGCCCAGGACCACCACTGCGACGTGGATCGGGGAGTAGGCGAGCAGGAGGAGCTGTGACAGGACGAGCAGCACTCCGATGAGCGCTACCGCCTTGTCAAACGTTGCTCGTGATTTGATCTTCATGATGACTACCTCGTCGAGAGACCTCGGTCGCGCTCACTACTTTCTGCCTTTGCCCAGCTTGGGCTCGCACTCCATGGCGCCTTCTTCGATCGCCGGCTCGTAGATCTGTATCAATCCCTCCACGTGGCCCACGTACATCGCGCAGCGGAAATCGTTCCGCTTCTTGTGAATGGTGCGGGCGCTCCAGCCCTTCTGATGACCGACCATCTGCACCAATACGTGCTCGCTCACGTTGAAGTTGAGCTGGGTCAGATTCGGCGCGTAGCTTGGCCCGCCCGGCTCGTCAATGCTGTCATGGAAGTAGGCCTCCTGGGCGGTCGCCACGTTACGCAGGTCCGACGCGATGACGGCTACGTAGGCCCGCCTCCTGCCGTCGGCGACCTTGAGGCTGATGGCTGCCAGGATCCCCAGGATGACTATGGAGACCAGCAGCTCGAATAAAGTGAACCCAAATATGGACTTAGGGTGTTTGGCCATAGCATTGTTTCCAGCGGAGCCGGCTTGGGGGGATGGGAGCGAGGGCGGGTAACGCAGGCTACGTTTCCACAGTAGTATACGCAATTGCGGGGTTCTTGTTCCAGGGTGTTTTATCATACGAAAAGGATCTATATGAGAGTCCAGTTCTGGGGAGCGGCGGGGACCGTCACTGGCTCGATGCACCTGCTAGAGGCAAACGGCCGCAAGATCTTGCTTGACTGTGGGCTATACCAGGGACGGCGCAAGGAGGCGTTCGAGCGCAACCGCAGCCTGCCGTTCGCTGCCTCGCAGATCGACGCGGTCGTACTCTCCCACGCCCACATCGACCACGGCGGCAACCTGCCGTCGCTGGTGCGGGCCGGGTTCCGCGGCCCCATCTACTCCACCTCGGCGACGCGTGACCTCTGCGCCTACATGCTGATCGACTCGGCCCACTTGCAAGAGAACGATGTGAAGTACGTGAACAAGCGGCGACGGAAGCAGGGCAAGAAGCCGTTCGAGCCGCTGTACACGAAAGAAGACGCGATGAAGACGTTGAAGTCGTTCCACAGCATCGATTACGGTCAACCGTTCGAGCCGCTGCCCGGCGTGACGGTTCGGTTCCGCGACGCCGGGCACATCCTCGGGTCGGCGATCGTGATGGTGGAGGCGAACGAGAAGGGTAAGAAGTCGCGCCTGGTGTTCAGCGGTGACATCGGGCGCAAGGGGCTTCCGATCCTCCGCGATCCTCGCGTCTTCGAGGGTGCCGACTACGTGATCATGGAGAGCACGTACGGCGACCGGCTGCACGAGAGCAGCGGCAATGCCAAGGCGCTTCTGCGCCGTACGGTCGTCGAAGTGATAGACGCCGGTGGGGTGCTGCTCATTCCCGCCTTCGCCGTTGGCCGTACCCAGGAGATCGTCTACCGCCTGAACCAGCTCTGGGAGGCGCGTGAGTTGCCACCCATCGATGTCTTCGTCGACAGTCCGCTCGCCGTGAACGCGACCGACGTCTTTCGGGTCCACCCCGAGTGCTACGACGATGAGTATTTGGAGATGCTTGTCAGCGATAGCGACCAGGATCCGCTGTGCTTCGACGGACTCAAGTACGTGAGGAGCACCGAGGGCTCGCGGGCGTTGAACACCCGCGACGAACCAGCCGTCATCATATCGGCGTCGGGCATGTGTGAGGGCGGGCGAATCCTCCACCACCTGAAGCACCACGCGACCCGGCGGGAGTCGATCGTACTGTTCGTGAGCTTCCAGGCCGAGCACACGCTGGGCCGCAAGATCATGAACGGTAAGAGCCCCGTCCGCATCTACGGCGATGAGTACGAAATGACGGCGCAGATCCGAAAGGCTGAGGGTTACAGCGCCCACGCGGATCGCGCCGGGCTATTACGCTGGGCATCCCGAGTTCAGGAGAAAGGAGACGTGAAGCAGATCTTCCTGGTTCACGGCGAGCAAGAAGGGCTCGCGGCGCTCGCCGCAGGGCTCGAGGAAGACGGTGCAGCCGACGTGCGGATCCCCGAGCGCGGACAGAAGTTCGATCTGTAGCGGTTGACCGGGCACAGGCAGGGTGCCATCCTGTCTCCCGAGCACAACCCGACAACCAAGTCCCTCGTGCGGGGCCCCGTACACGGAGTGTGCCGATGGATCCGGTTCTCCTCTCGCGGATCCAGTTCGCCATCACCGCCGGCTTCCACTTCATCTTTCCGCCGATCAGCATCGGCCTGGCATGGCTGCTGGTAGTTGTCGAGGGCCGCGCCTGGCGCAGTGGTGATCCGGAGTCTGTCCGGATGGGGAAGCTTTTCGGTAAGCTGCTTGCCTTCACTTTTGCGGTGGGCGTGGCGACTGGGATTCTCTTGGAGTTTCAGTTTGGCACGAACTGGGCGCGCTACTCGAAGTTCGTGGGCGATATCTTTGGTGCGCCGCTGGCGGCCGAGGGTATCTTCGCCTTCTTTCTCGAATCGACGTTCCTGGGCCTGTACCTGTTCGGGCGCGATCGCGTCCCCAAAGCGGTCCACTGGTTCTCGATCTTAATGGTAGCGGTGGGCGCGACGATCTCCGCCTTCTGGATCATCGTCGCGAACTCGTGGCAGCAGACGCCAGCAGGTTACGCCGTGCGCAACGGTCGGGCGGAGCTCGAGAGCTTCTGGGGTGCGGTCTTCAACCCATCGACGCTGCCGCGCTACTTCCACACGATTGTAGCCACGCTGGTCGTGGGCGCATTCGTGATGGCAGGGGTCGCAGCGTATCGACTGTTGAAGAACCGAGAGGACGAGGTCGGACAACGGGGCTTGAAGCTGGCGGTGCCCTGGGGCCTGGCAGCCGCGATACTCGTGGCCTTTCCGTTCGGCCACTGGCACGCGGTGCAGGTCGCGGAGACCCAGCCGGCGAAGTTCGCAGCGATGGAAGGACTCTACACGAGCCAGGAGGGCGCCCCGTTGGTCCTCTTCGGTCTGGTGCACGTCGAGCCGCCCGAGTTGCGGGCGAAGCTTGAGGTTCCGGGGCTACTGAGCTGGCTCGCCTTCGGAGACCCGCACGCCCCGATCCGCGGGATCGACGAATTCCCCGCGGATGAGGTTCCGCCGCTTTGGGTGACCTTCGTCTCGTTCCACAACATGGTGATCCTGGGGGGTTTCTTCATCATGGTGATGGCCTGGGGCGTCTTGCAGCTGTGGCGGCGGCAGCTGTTCGAGAGCCGGCGCTTTCTGAAGCTGCTCGTTTGGGTCGTGCCGCTGCCGATCATCGCCTGTCAATTCGGGTGGGTTGCGGCTGAGGTCGGCAGGCAGCCCTGGATCGTGTACGGGCTGTTGCGGACAAGCGATGCGCACTCGGAAACGGTGGCAGCCGGTGAGGTTCTGTTCTCGATACTTCTCTTCGGAGCGATCTACTGCTTCCTCGGCGCGCTTTGGGTCTACTTGATGGTCAAGGAAGCGCGGCATGACCTCGAGCCGGCGCATGGTAAGGAGGTGACGGCGTAATGGACCTGCCTACGATCTGGTTCCTGTTGGTCGGTGTCCTGATCATCGGCTACGCCGTCCTGGATGGATTCGACCTCGGAGTAGGGGTACTGTACCTGTTCGCGCGCAGCGAGGAGGAGCGGCGCATCTACCTGAACGCGATCGGCCCGGTTTGGGACGGCAACGAGGTCTGGCTGCTCACCGGTGGCGGCGCGCTGTTCGCCGCGTTCCCGGTCGTCTACGCAACGGTGTTCAGCGCTTTCTACCTGGCGATGATGCTTGTGGTCGTGGCGCTGATCGCGCGGGCCGTCTCGTTCGAGTTTCGCGGCAAGCTGGAGGGCCCCGGCTGGAAGCGACTCTGGGACTGGTGCTTCGGGGTTGGCAGCCTACTCGCAGCGGTTCTCTACGGTGTGGCGGTAGGGAACGTCGTCGGCGGGATCCCTATCGATGCCAGCGGCACGTTCACCGGGTCGTTCCTCGGACTGCTCGATCCGCTGGCGCTGCTCTGCGGGCTGATGAGCCTGGCGATGTTCACGATGCAGGGCGCCGCCTATATGTGTCTGAAGTCGGAGGACGAACTGCGGGAGCGGATGCGCGGCTGGACGATGCGCGGCTGGCTGCTGTTCGCCGCACTCTACGCCGTCGTGACCGTGCTGGCGATCTTCGCCGCGCCGCACGCCTTCGAAGGCGTTCTTGCCAATCCGCTCTTCTGGATTCTGCTCGTGCTGTTCGCGGCGTCGGCGACTTCGGTGCCGCTGAGCAACAGGCGCGGGCGCTACGGTCGGACGTTTCTGGCCACGTCGGTTACGATCGCGTCGCTCGTCGGCCTCACTGCGGTGGGCATGTTCCCAAGAGTCGTGGCGTCGAGTATCGATCTGGCGAACAGCTTGACGATCTACAACTCGGCCTCCACACCACGTACACAGACCGCAATGCTGATCATAGCACTCATCGGTATGCCGATCGTGCTCGCCTACACCGCGTACGTGTACAAGGTGTTCAAGGGGAAGGTCGTATTCGACGAGGCGAGCTACTAGGACGGTAGTCGGTAGTCGGTAGTCAGTAGTCGGTATTCACCGACCACCGGCCACCGACCACCGACAACCTGCTATTTCGCCCGCAGCACTCTAGCCGCGCGAGCATAGTCCTTCGGCTTCACCCAGAGGATCATCCCGTAGCGCTTCTTGCCCGCTGCGACTGCGTCGGCCGCAGTAATATTGATCTTGCTGGCCGCAAGCTTGTCGATGTGGCGATGAACGGCGCCAACCGTATCGGACCCCTGGACCAGGAAGCCCTTCTTCGGCTTGCTCAGCCGCCAGCCCTTCTTCTTCGCCACGCGTCGCAGCTCTGACATGCTCTCCGGTATCATGTCGAGCTGGGCCTTGCCGCCCTTCCCCGGGAACCCGGAGTAGGCGAGCAGGTTGACGCCTGCCTCCCTCAGCTCGCCGAGCACCTTCGCCCCCTGGCCCGCGCGGTTCGGAACCGTCACGTATACGTAGTTGACCTTCTTCACTCGGTCCGCCATGAGAACCTCCTTGACGCCTCAACGGTCTTGCACGTTCGTGCAGCGATCGCCATCGACTTGGGCTTTCTCATAAGATGGCGCGCACGCCCCGGGGACGCGAGAGCTTGCGGACGCGGGTCAGGGTCGGCGCACCAGGGTGAACCGTGCTTGCCCGCCGGGCGCGCAAATCGCATAATGCAGTCCGAAACCTCACACCCCAGCCCGTTACAGAACAACATTTGTTTTCTTTAGGCGAAGGAGGTAGCGGAATGCGCAGGCTAACCGTCATCTCGACGCTGGCACTGCTGGCCGTCCTGCCGGTGCTGCTGTCGGGGACGTTCGGCGATCGAGGGTTGCGCGGCTCGGGCTTCGCGACGTGCGTGGAGTGTCATACCGAGGTCACCCCAGGCGTCGTTGTGGATTGGGGGGCCAGCAAGCACAGCAGCATGGGCGTCGAATGCTCTGTGTGCCACAGCGGCGATCATACGAGCGCCGATGACGTTGGGGAGGTGAAGATCCCGACGCCTGAAACTTGCGGCATGTGCCACGCGGAGCGGGTTGAGCAGTTCAAGAGTGGGAAGCATGCAATGGCCTGGGCGGCGATGAACGCAATGCCGACCACCCACTGGATGCCCATGGCGCTGACACAGGGGATGAAGGGTTGCGGCGGCTGCCACAAGATCGGCCTGAAGACGGAGGAGGAGATGGCGGCGCTCAAGGAGGACGGTGCGGGCTTTGGCGTGGCATCGTGCGATGCCTGCCACACGCGGCATCTCTTCTCGGCGGTGGAGGCGAGCCAGCCGCAGGCCTGCCAGACGTGTCACATGGGGTTCGACCATCCCCAGTGGGAGATGTACTCGGCCTCGAAGCACGGCGTGCGCTATCTGCTGAAGCAGAACGGCACGCTCCCCGAGAACGTCGCGGCACCGACCTGCCAGACCTGCCACATGCAGGCTGGTGATCACGAGGTCCGAACCGCCTGGGGCTTCCTGGCCGTGCGGTTGCCCATGCCGGATGACGATGTCTGGGCCGCGGATCGCGCGACTATCCTGCAGGCGCTCGGTGTGCTCGATCCCGACGGTAACCCGACAGGCCGGCTAGAAGTGGTGCGGGCGGCCGACGTGGCTCGGCTCACCCAGGAGGCTTGGGAGGCGGAGCGCGAAAAGATGATCTCGATCTGCGGTGGCTGTCACTCGGAGAACTTCGCCCGCGCCGAGCTGGAAAAAGGCGACGAGATGATCAGGGAAGCTGATCACCTGTTGGCCGAGGCGATCCGTACGGTGGTCGCCCTCTACGAGGACGGGATCCTCGAGCAGCCCGATTACTACTCCTACCCGTACCCCGACCTGCTCACCTTCCACGACGCGCCGACCGCCATCGAGCAGAAGCTCTTCGTCATGCACCTCGAGCATCGCATGCGGGCGTTCCAGGGCGTCTTCCACGCCAACCCGGACTACGCCCTTTGGTACGGCTACAGCGAGTTGGTCAGGGACCTGCAGGAGATCAAGGAGATGGCTGAGGAGTTACGCAGGCACCAGGAGCACCACGGGGAACAGTAGACGGTATGCGGTGTGCGGTAGGTTCGAGCTTGGATAGCCCGAATTCACCGCATACCGCAGACAGCTTACCGCGTCCCGATAACCGCTTGCGTCCAGCGAACCACCCCCTATTTTCGAATAATCAGTATCCTTATTGATTGGCCCGATCGGGGGTCCTGTAGCTCCGTCTGCCTACCGGGCCGCGATTCCCGGTAGGTCCAGCCCCAACCAGGCCTGCCTTGTAGGCGGGCCAGCAACCGGGAGGTAGAGTTGAGAACCTCGAGGTTGAGTTTCCTCGTGCCTGTCACGTCGTTGGCCCTGTCGCTGTCGGTCATCGCTGGCTGCGATGACGAGACGTCTGGGTTGAACGGTGATATCGACCCGGCGACCGCGGCAGCGCTCGTCGACGGCATCATCGACGGCCTCGGCAATGACAACGAGTCACTGGGAGCGTTGATCGGCGGCCTCGGCGACCTGATCACGGACCTTACCAGCATCCAGGATCCGCCGCCCCTGTCGGCGGATGCGGTTCCGCAACTGATCCCCAGCGCCCTACTGGGATCGACCTGCGCCTGGGACTTCACGGGAAGCAGCTGGTTCGACGACACGAGCCGGACAGGAGCCCCGGAAGACGGCATCCGCTTTGTGCTGTACCGGGTCGACGCGATGGGTATGCCGATGAGCGCGGGTGAGGAGTTTGGTGACATTGACATCCGGGATTTCACCTCGGGCGACAACATCGATGTCGACATCACCGCCCGCGAGGCCAGTACGACCGTAATGGACTACGGTGTTGGTGGGACGCTGGGCCAAAGCAGCTACAACCTGACGTCGTCCGGCTTCGTCTCCGACGGCACGGCCAACCGGGATTTCGATGTCTCGGTCACGGGTTCGGCGGCGGGCTCGAACGTGAGCATGAGCCTACAGGTTGGCACGTACGATATCACACTCGGCTCGACCTCCGACGCCAGCGGGTTCACCAATATGGGGTCGATCGTCGAGACTGCCTCGGGTTCGTCGCTGGCAATTGAGTTGATCTTCGACTTTGAGAGCGGTGTGGACCCGAGTAGTGGTGTCGAGCTCAACGGTGTAAAGGTCGCCGAATTCACAAGCGACGAGCGCCTCGTGGCCGTCGAGGGAAGCGGGCTGACGGCTGCTGAGCTCTCTCTGCTGGAAGGCCTATATGACGGGTTGGGCGAGGTTTTCGACCTGGTCGGCTACCTGTTCCTGTTTGGGCTGGACAACACGGGACGCACGCTGCCGATAGGCTGAGCGCGCCGAGATTCAGGCGTGTCTGACGGGCGGCCCACTCGGGTCGCCCGTTCTGTTCGGCTGTGCTTGACGAACCCCCGACCGGGCGCGACAGTTAGCGGTGTGGCCCCCCAAGAGTTCGATCCGAAGGAGCGATGATGGCCGATACGTATGGAAGCCACGGCGAGTTGGCGGTAGGAGGAGACAAACATCGTATCGCCCGGCTCGAGGCGCTGGAGAGAGCGGGCTTGCCGGTGGCGCGTCTGCCCTTCGCGCTGCGCATCCTGCTTGAGAACCTGCTCAGGCACGAGGACGGGAACACGGTGACGGGCGGCGACATCGAGGCGCTGTCCAAGTGGGAGGCCAAAGCGGATCCGGCTACCGAGATCGCCTATCGGCCCGCCCGGGTGCTGCTGCAGGACTTCACCGGTGTGCCGGCGGTGGTCGATCTGGCGGCGATGCGTGAGGCGATGCGGACCCTGGGCAGTGACCCGCGCAAGATCAATCCGCTGCAGCCGGTGGAGCTGGTGATCGACCACTCGGTGCAGGTCGATGCCTACGGCACGGCCGATGCGCTCCTGTTCAACGCGAAGAGAGAGTTCGAACGCAATCGTGAGCGCTACGGGTTCTTGCGTTGGGGCAAGGAAGCGTTCGAGAACTTCCGTGTCGTACCGCCGGAGACCGGCATTGTCCACCAGGTGAACCTCGAGTATCTGGCGCGCGTCGTAATGACGGACCGGACTGGCTGGGCCTATCCCGACACCCTGGTTGGCACCGATTCCCACACGACCATGATCAACGGGATCGGAGTGCTGGGTTGGGGGGTCGGCGGAATCGAGGCGGAGGCCGCCATGCTCGGCCAGCCGGTCACCATGCTGATTCCGCAGGTCGTCGGCTTCAAGCTGCGCGGCGAGCTGCCCGAGGGCGCCACCGCGACCGACCTCGTACTTACCGTGACGCAGATGCTCCGTGAGAAGGGTGTGGTCGGCAAGTTCGTCGAGTTCTACGGCGCGGGGCTGGCGAATCTGCCGTTGGCCGATCGCGCCACCATAAGCAACATGTCGCCGGAGATGGGATCGACCTGTGCCATCTTCCCGGTGGACGCGGAATCGCTTCGCTACCTGAGGTTCAGCGGGCGGAGCGACGAGCAGATCGCGCTGGTGGAAGCCTACATGAAGGAGCAGGGGCTGTTCCACACTGCGGACAGCCCGGAGGCTGATTACACCGACACGCTGGAGCTGGACCTGGCACAGGTGGAACCGAGCCTCGCCGGTCCCAAGCGGCCTCACGATCGGGTACCGCTCACCCGGGCGAAAGCGGATTTCAAGCGCGTGCTGCCCGACCTGGCGCCGCAGGGCGACGGGGGGAGCGCCGACGAGCTGATCGCCGGCAGTGCGACAGCGGTTTCGAGGAACGGCGAGCGCTTCAACCTGAGTCACGGGTCGGTGGTGATCGCCGCGATCACGAGTTGCACGAACACGTCGAATCCTTCGGTGCTGGTCGCCGCCGGCCTCGTGGCGAAGAAGGCGGTGGAGAAGGGGCTCACCACGAAGCCGTGGGTGAAGACGAGCCTGGCGCCGGGCTCGAAGGTCGTCACCGAGTACCTGACGAAAGCCGAGCTTCTGCCGTACCTGGAGGAGTTGCGCTTCAACGTCGTCGGCTACGGCTGCACGACCTGCATCGGAAACAGTGGCCCCCTCGATCCCGAGATCTCCGCCGGCATCCAGCAGGGCGACCTCGTGGCGGTCTCGGTCCTCTCGGGTAACAGGAACTTCGAAGGACGTGTCCACTCGGAGACCCGCGGTAACTATCTCGCTTCGCCGCCGTTGGTAGTCGCCTACGCGCTGGCCGGCCGTATGGACGTCGACCTTTACAGCGAGCCGCTGGGCACTGGCAGCGACGGCCAGCCGGTCTTCTTAAAGGACATCTGGCCCAGCCGCCGTGAAGTGCAGGAGACGGTGGAGAGGGCGCTGCAGTCGGAGATGTTCCGTAAGACCTACTCCGAGGTGTTCGAGGGGGGCGAGCAATGGAAGTCGATGCCCGTTCCGGAAGGTGTCCTTTATGAATGGGACCCCGAGTCCACCTATGTAAAGCACCCGCCCTTCTTCGAGGGGCTAACCGCCGAGCCGCCGCCGGTCGGGGCGATCGAGGGTGCGCGGGTACTGGCCTACCTGGGCGACTCGGTGACGACGGACCACATCTCGCCGGCCGGCGCGATCAAGAAGGACAGCCCGGCGGGTCGCTACCTGATCGAGCACGGCGTCGAGCCTGTGGACTTCAACTCCTACGGCTCGCGGCGCGGCAACCACGAGGTGATGATGCGGGGCACGTTCGCCAACGTGCGGCTGCGCAACAAGCTGGTCCCGGGCGTCGAGGGTGGATTCACTCGTCAGATCCCGAGCGGTGAGCAGATGGCGATATACGATGCGGCGATGAAGTACCAGGACGAGGGTACGCCGCTGGTCGTGCTCGGGGGGATAGAGTACGGCTCGGGCTCGTCGCGCGACTGGGCGGCGAAGGGGACGCGCTTGCTTGGCGTCCGCGCCGTCATCGCCCAGAGCTTCGAGCGCATCCACCGCAGCAACCTGATCGGGATGGGCGTGCTGCCGCTCGAGTTTCCGAAGCGTGAAACCGCCGAGTCGCTGGGGCTTAGCGGCGAGGAGACGTTCGCGATCGAGAGCCCGGAAGGTAAAAGGCGAGTAAAGACAACGGCCGAGAAGCCGGACGGGTCGAAGGTCGAGTTCGATGCGACCGTGCGGATCGACACGCCGCAGGAGTTCGAGTACTACCGGCACGGCGGCATCCTGCATTACGTGCTCCGGCAGCTGGCCGGGAGCTAGAGTCGATCCCTGAGGGAAGCCGGTCGGTCTACCGAGGCCGCCCGCATCAAGGCGCGGGGTGGAACATCCGGGAGTAGTTGGGTAGTATTGTAGCCTATGAAGCGTACACTGGCTCTACTGCTAATGATGGCTCACATGGGGCTGTTGACCGGCTCCGTTCTGTCGCCGCATCGAGATGCGTCCGGTGACCGTGTGGACTGTCATAGTATGAGCGAGCCGGTCATCCAGTTGACCGTCGGTCCGGCAACCGACTGCGCGCATTGCCCCGTAGATGAGTGTGCCAGCATGGCGAGGTGCGCGAGTACCGTGACGGCAATGGTCGCGACCGCGCACGCTCCGTTTGTGGAGGCATATGCCCCGGCATGGGAAGGCGAGCAGCCCTCCCGCGAGATCACTGCAGCAGTACCCCCTATCCTACCGCCACCTAGAGCCTAGTCTTTCTCTCTACAGTTGATAGTGCAGCGCCGCGGTCGGTTCGGCGGGCGGTGGCCAGTCGTGCACGCGCGGCATCACTGAGAGGCGAAGGATGCGCAAAAAATACAACACGATCATGCTGGCTCTGCTCTTGGGGCTGCCGACGGCGGCCGCCGCCCAGGCGCCCGCCGATACGTTTCGGCTGGCGGACGCCGTGTCGCTGGCCCGCGAGGCGAACCCTATGCTGCAGGCCGCGCGCTTACGCGCGGACGTTGCCGAGCAGCGGATACCGCAGAGCGGCGCTTGGCCCGACCCGCAATTGTCGTTCGGCTTGATGAACCGGCCAATAGACGACCTGGGAAGAACCGATCAGCCGATGACGATGAATTCGGTTTCGCTGATGCAGCGGTTCCGATGGCCGGGTAAGCTGGGGTTCGCCGAGGAGCGTGCCGAGCATCTAGCCGCGGCGGATTCTCTCGATGCCGAGGAGGTCGAGCGCCGTCTGCTGGCCCGGCTGGAATCGACATACTACCAGCTGGCCTTCATCGATCGCTCCTTGGCGATCATGCGCGATACGCGCGGCCTGCTCCGCGATTTCTTCGAGGTGTCGTCGGCTCGCTACGCGGTCGGCTCCGGCTTGCAGCAGGACGTGCTGCAGGCCCAGGTCTCCATCGCACAGATGACTGAAGACATCACAGTGATGCAGCAGGACCGGGTGGCGATGGCAGCGCGACTCAACGCCTTGCTGGGCCGGGCGGCGACGGCGCTGGTGGGGGCGCTCGAGCTGCCGGGCCCCGGCGGCGAGCTGCCGCCTGTTGCTCGGCTAATGGAACTGGCGGCGGAGGGGCGACCGGGCCTGCAGGCGGCGCGCCGGCGCGCCCTGGCGGCCGAGGCGGGCTACAAGGCGGCACGTCGAGCCCTCTATCCCGACATCACGGTCAGCCTGAGCTACGGTGCTCGGCCTCAGTTCGATGACTTCGTCTCGCTGATGTTCGGGATCAGCATCCCTATCTTCGCCGGATCGTACCAGCTGCCGCTGCGGCGCGAGATGCAAGCGATGCAGAGGATGGAAGAGGCCCGGGAGCTCGATCTCTACAACGAGACGTTCGCGCAACTCGCCGAGCTGCGCGCGCAGGCCGAACGGGCCCGCAGCCTTTCGAGACTCTACGAGACGTCGGTGTTACCCCAGGCGCAGGCGGCGGTCGAGTCCGCTCTGTCGGCGTATCGTGTGGGTCGCATCGACTACACCACGCTCGTCGTCAACGAGATGACGGTCAATCGATACAGAATAGAGAGCGTACGCCTCACCGCTGAGTACCACCGCGCCGTAGCGCAGGTGGAGGCGCTGGTGGGAACTACGTTGGGAGGTGACCGATGAGATACACAACGATCGCGACGCTCTGCGGTATCTACCTGCTCGCCGCCTGCGGCGGCCAGGAGGAAGAGTCGCCGATGCCCGGCATGACGGCTGAAGAGCACGCTATGCATACCGGCGGCGGCAGCAGCGGGGCCACCGACAGTACGGGAGCCGTCATGCGATCAGCCGTCCACCTGACGGCTGCCGAAGAGCGCGCCCTTGGGATTGTCTACACGATCGTCGAGGCTGGGCCGCTGGCCCGTACGATACGAACGGTCGGCCGAATCGAGGCGGCGGAGCCCCGAGTCGCCGACATCACGCCGAAGATCGAAGGGTTCGTCGAGCAGCTGTTCGTCAGCACGACGGGCGAGGCGGTGCGACGCGGGCAGCAGCTGCTGACGCTCTACAGCCCGGCGCTAGTCGCCGCACAGGAGGAGCTGCTCACAGCGAAGCGGCTCGCCGCGCAGGTCGACACTTCCGCCGGCGAGGCGTGGCAGAATGCTCAGGCGACACTGGAAGCGGCGCGCCGACGGCTGGCCTACTGGGACATTACCGACGAGCAGATCACTCGAGTCGAGAGAACGGGTCAGGTCACGAAGACGCTGACGCTGGTCTCGCCGGTGAGCGGCATCGTGCTGACGAAGAATGTGCTGGAAGGTCAGCGGGTGATGCCGGGTGAGCGACTCTACCGGATCGCCGATCTGTCGACGATCTGGGTGGAAGGCGACGTGTTCGAGCAAGATCTCCAGTTCGTTCGGGAAGGCCAGCAGGCGCACATCGAGGTCGCGGCCTATCCCGGCGTCCACATGATGGGGCGAGTCAGCTTCGTCTATCCGACGGTGGACGAACGGAGCCGCACCAACCGTGTGCGGCTGACCGTGCCGAATCCGGAGCAGCGACTCAAACCCGGGATGTTCGCGACGATGTACCTCGATGCCGAGATCGGCGAGGACGTCATCTCGGTGCCCCTCGACGCGGTGGTAGCGACGGGCGAGCGCAACCTGATCTTCCATCGTCACGAGGATGGCTCGCTCCACCCGCACGATGTCGTGCTTGGCGCACGGGCTGGGGATCGCGTGCAGGTGCTGGCCGGCCTCGAGGAGGGCGAGGTGATCGTGGCATCGGCCAACTTCCTGATCGATGCCGAGTCCCGACTCGCCGGTACCGGCGGCGACATGCCGGGCATGCAGCACGCCGGCCACGGCTCGGCGATCGAGCCGGAAGGCGAGCACACGCAGCACGCCGATACTATGTCGAGCGGTGGCGGCGGAGAGGAGCATCGCCATGATTAGCAAGGTCATCGAATGGTCGCTCCGCAACCGCGTCCTCGTTCTACTCGCAAGCGCGGCGATCGTCGGTGGTGGCGTGTGGGCGATGCGCACGACGCCGCTGGACGCGATCCCCGACCTGTCCGACGTGCAGGTCATCATCCAGACGGACTTCCGCGAACAGGCACCGCAGATCGTGGAGGACCAGATAACCTATCCGATCACCTCCGAGATGCTGAAGGTGCCCGGCGCTCGCGTGGTGCGCGGCTACTCGTTCTTCGGGCTCAGCCTCGTCTACGTGATCTTCGAGGACGGCACGGACATCTATTGGGCGCGCTCGCGGGTGCTCGAATACTTGAATGGAATCCGTCAGCAGTTGCCGCAGGGCGTCGAGCCGACGCTGGGTCCGGACGCCACTGGAGTTGGCTGGGTCTACGAGTACGTGCTGGAATCGGACAGCCTGGACTTGGCGCAGCTGCGCACGCTCCAGGACTGGTACATCCGCTATCAGCTCACGGCGGTGCCGGGCGTTTCGGAAGTAGCCAGCCTGGGCGGATTCGTGAAGCAGTATCAGGTGGAAGTAGACCCCGAGCGTCTGCGTGCCTTCGATATTCCGGTGACCCGGGTGGCGCAGGCCATCGGGTCGCACAATATCGACATCGGCGCCCGGGTCCTGGAGATGGGCGGCCGCGAGTACATGATCCGCGGGCTCGGCTACCTGGAGAACGTAGAGGACATCGAGAACGTCGCGGTAGGCGCTACGGCCAGTGGGACGCCGATCCGGGTGGCAGACGTGGCCCGGGTCCAGGTGGGGCCGGCGCCGCGCCGCGGGGCCGCCGACCTCGACGGCCGCGGCGAAGTGGTGGCGGGCATCGTCGTGATGCGTTTTGGGTCCGACGCGCTGAAGACGATCGAGCGTGTGAAGGAGCGGATCGCGGTGATCCAGCAGGGGCTGCCGCCCGGCGTACACCTTCGTGCGGCTTACGATCGTAGCGACCTGATCCACCGGGCGATCCACACGTTGCGCGAGAAGCTGGTGGAGGAATCGCTCATCGTCGGGTTGGTCGCCGTGCTTTTTCTGCTGCACGCGCGCTCGGCCCTGGTTGCCATCGTCACCCTGCCGCTTGGAATACTCATCTCGTTCATCGTCATGCGGCTCATCGGCGTCAACGCCAACATCATGAGCCTCGGCGGCATCGCCATCGCCATCGGCGCGATGGTCGACGCGGCGATCGTGATGATCGAGAACATGCACAAACATCTGGAGCGTGGTAGTGAAGAACGCGACCGCTGGGAGGTCGTGCTGGAGAGCGCCAAGCAGGTCGGGCCGCCGCTGTTCTTCTCGCTGCTCATCATCACCTTCAGCTTCCTGCCGGTCTTCTCGCTCGAACAGCAGGAGGGCCGGCTGTTCAAGCCGCTGGCGTACACCAAGACGTTCGCCATGGCCGGCGCGGCCCTGCTGTCGATCACGCTGGTGCCGGTGCTGATGGGCTACCTGATCAAGGGGAAGATCAAGCCGGAGTCGAGAAACCCCGTGAACCGGGGCCTGCGATGGGTCTACCGGCCGGTCATCGGGTTCGTGGTTCGAAGGCCGTGGGTCGTTATCGCCGGCGCCGCCGTGGTGCTGGCGCTCACCGTCATCCCTTGGCGGCAGCTGGGCAGCGAGTTTATGCCGCCGCTCAAGGAGGGGTCGATCCTCTTCATGCCGACCACGGTGCCCGGCGTGTCGATCGCCCAGGCCCGTGAGGTGATGCGCCATCAGGACAGCGTGCTGGCCGCGCTGCCTGAGGTCGAGATCGTCCTCGGTAAGGCCGGCCGCGCCACCACCGCAACCGACCCGGCACCCCTCTCGATGTGGGAGACGACGATCACGCTGAAACCGGAAAACGAGTGGCGGCCCGGTATGAGCTACGAGCGTCTGATCGCCGAGATGGACCGGCTGACCCGGATGCCGGGCGTCACCAACTCCTGGACCATGCCGATCAAGGGACGGATCGACATGCTGGCCACCGGCATCCGCACGCCGGTCGGCATCAAGATCTTCGGTCCCGACCTCGATACCCTGCAGATGCTGGGTGAGCGGGTCGAGGGAATCGTCCAGCAAGTACCGGGCACCCGCAGCGCCTTCGCCGAGCGCGGCGTCTCGGGCTACTACGTCGACATCGACATCGACCGGATCGAGGCGGCTCGTTACGGGCTCAACGTAGGCGACGTGCACCGTGCGATCATGGCCACCGTGGGTGGCTTCACCGCGGCCTACACCGTCGAAGGCCGCGAGCGCTACGCGGTGAACGTCCGCTACCCGCGCGAGCTGCGCGACGACCTGGCCAAGCTACGCGAGGTCACCATCCCCGCTATGGGTGGCCAGCTGCAGATCCCGTTGGGCCAGGTGGCCAGCGTCGAGCTGACGCAGGGCGCCATGGCGGTGAAGACAGAGAACGCCTTCCCGGTCACCACGATCTTCGTCGACAACGGCGAGCGCGACGTGGGGAGCTATGTGCGTGACGCGCAGCAGCTGGTCAACGCGCAGATCACCATGCCGCCCGGCTACACGATGATCTGGAGCGGCCAGTACGAGTTCATGCAACGGGTGCGCGAGAAACTCGAGGTTGTGGTTCCCGTGACGTTGGGTATCATCTTTTTGCTGCTCTTCCTCAACTTCCGTGGCGTGGCCGAGTCGCTGATCGTCATGCTGGCACTGCCGTTCTCGGTCGTGGGCGGCATCTGGTTCCTCTGGCTGCTGGGCTACAACACCAGCGTCGCGGTCTGGGTCGGGTTCATCGCGCTGGCCGGCGTTGCGGCAGAAACGGGTGTGGTGATGCTGATCTATCTCGACGAGGCGTTTGAGCGGCGCAGCCGGGCCGGCCAGCTGCGCGAATCCACGGATGTGGCGGTGGCGGTGCGGGAGGGCGCACTGGAACGCCTACGGCCGGTTATCATGACGGTCACCGCTATCATCATGGGCCTGCTGCCAATCTTGTGGAGCGCTGGCACCGGGGCCGACGTGATGAAGCGGATCGCCGCTCCGATGGTAGGTGGCATGCTCACGGCGACGCTGCTCACCTTGGTGGTGATCCCCGCGATCTACTTGGTCTGGCGTCGTTGGCAGGTGCGACGAGAGGCGCGGGAGCCGGTGTCGGAAGAGCCGCTTGCCGAGCCAGCATTGGCCTCGCTGAAGTAACACGACAAAGGGTCATTCACTCAACCGAAGGAAGGCACTCATGAAGACACGGACGTTGATCTGGATCGTGGCCGGGGCTTTGGCGTTGCCCACAACGCTGGCCGGCCAGGAGCATCACGAGCGCCACGGCCAGATGATGGAGCAGGGCGCCACGATGATGCATATGGGCCAGGAGCACGGGACGATGGGCGTAGGGATGATGATGCACCCCGGCCCCGATTTCCTGCTCGAGCAAAAACAGGCGCTGAAGCTGAGCGACGAGCAGGTGCAGCGTCTGCAGGAACTCAAGAACGAGTTGTCGACATTTCATCGGGCTCACATGAATCGGGTGATGCCGCTCCGGCAACGCGCGACGGAGGCGCTGCACGCCGAGCAGCCCGATCTCGACGCCTACGAGACGGCGCTGGAGGCATGGGCGGCGGAGCATGTCGAGATGCAGGTCGCGATGGCGCGCTATTGGCAGCAGTCGCTGGCCGTGCTCGGCGACGAGCAGCGGTCGAAAGTGCACTTCGGCCTCCATCTGTTACACCAGATGCGGGGCGAGATGGGTGAGGGAATGATGCACGGCCGTGAGATGGAGTCTCACGAGGACGGCGGTCACTAAGAGGACGGCCATCGTTGGCTCACGATCACCACGGACAGAGCGGTCACGACCACCACGCCCACATGGTGGCGGACTTCCGACGTCGCTTCTGGATCTCGCTCGCCCTGACCCTGCCGGTCCTGGCGCTGGCGCCGCTCATTCAGCGCTTCCTGGGGATCGAGGGCCTCCTGGCGTTCCCCGGCGACTCCTACGTCCAGGCCCTCCTCGCCACGGCTATCTACTTCTACGGCGGCTGGCCGTTCCTGAAGGGCTTCATCCGCGAAACTGGGAACAAGCAGCCCGGGATGATGACGCTCATCGCCCTGGCCATCACCGTCGCCTACGTCTACAGCGCTGCCGTGGTGTTCGGGCTGAGCGGCGAGGTCTTCTTCTGGGAGCTGGCCACGCTGATCGACATCATGCTGCTCGGCCACTGGATCGAGATGCGCTCGGTGATGGGCGCCTCCCGGGCGCTGGAGAAGCTGGTCGAGCTGCTGCCGGCGGAGGCCCATCGCCTGAAGGACGACGGCTCGGCCGAAGA
>JABAOC010001579.1_pt2 | contig 150598 bp, 124 predicted proteins | sample 7062161 | NCBI WGS metagenome assembly JABAOC01 (sample SAMN14538625, study PRJNA623070) | marine sediment metagenome | biome: marine biome [ENVO:00000428]; feature: marine pelagic biome [ENVO:01000023]; material: deep marine sediment [ENVO:00002113] | place: India: Gulf of Khambhat ... | reverse complement strand
GCCCTCCGGCGCCAGCGAGGCCGCATCGGAATCGAAGCTCACCCAGGGCTGGGCGATCTTCAACTTGACGTTGTCCTCCGACATGATGAAGTAGACGGTGCCCACCCCGCTATCGTCTTCGACCACCAGGTCCATCGCCGTTTCCTCTGGTGACGTGCCGCGCAGCGCCGCGACCTCGGCGAGGGTCATGCCGGTGAGTGGCTTCAGCTCATCGTTCTTGAAGCCGACGAGGAGAACGTTCTCGGCACTTCCCGCGGCCAGGTAGAGGTTCTCCCATTCGTCGGTGGGCGTTCTCATCTCGATCAGCAGCTGCTCGCGGATCGCCGGGTCCTGGAGCCGCTCCACCCACGCCTCGTGTCCACCTTCCTGGACCCAGGGCGGCATCGCCGCACCGAGTCCCGTGGCGCCTGCTGTATAAGTGTACATGTCGGCAGTGATACTCAGGCCCTCGGCTCGAGCCGCTTCCACCCGCTCGATCACCGCATCCAGCTTCTCCCAGTTGTTCTGGCCGGCGGCTTTCAGGTGATAGATCTCAGCCGGGATACCTGCCTCGCGGGCGACTGTGATCAACTCCTCCAGCGCCTCGAGCAACTGGTTCCCTTCGCTACGCATATGCGAGATGTACATGCCGTCGTACTCGGCGGCGACTTTGGCGAGCTCAATCAGTTCGTCAGTGTCGGCGTAGAAGGCAGGGGGGTAGATCAGCGAGGACCCGAGTCCCACAGCTCCCTCTTCCATCGCCTGGCGCACGAGGCTACGCATCTCCTCTAGCTCGGAACGGCTCGGCGCTCGGTCCTCGTAGCCGAGCACGTGGATGCGGACGGTCGTGGCACCGACAAAGGACGCCACGTTGGTCGATACGCCACGGGCCACCAGGTGGTCCAGGTACTCCCCCAGCGTCGTCCACTCGATGTCGTATCTGATGTCGCCTTGCCGCTCGAGCGCCTCCTGCTTCATCCGGTCGTTGAGCGGGCCCATCGACCACCCTTCGCCGAAGACCTCGAGTGTCACGCCCTGGCGGATGTCGCTCTGCGAGCTGCCGTCCTCGATCAGCGACTCCGTCGCCCAGCTGAGCATGTTGATGAAGCCCGGCGCCACGGCCATGCCGGTGGCATCGATCTCCACACGCCCGCTGGCATCCGCCAGCGCGCCGATCGCCGCGACGGTGTCACCGGCTATGCCAACGTCAGCAACGGTTGGAGCGCCGCCGCTCCCGTCATAGACCGTCCCGCCCCGGATGACGATGTCGTAGTCGGGGGAAGCGCAGGCGGCTACGAAGAACGCCAGAAGCAAGAGCCTTTGCTTGATCACGAGTCCTCCTTTATGGGGAATTGGGCAATCTCGATCGCTATCGGGAATTCTCGAATGTCGAGCAAGGGACCAGTGCAGCAGGGGAGGTAGGGAGGTAAAGAAGCGTTCGGCTTCCCCGCCTCCCCTGTTGTACTGGTCCCCGAATCGATATTCGAGAATTCCCAAGCGATTTCCAAACTGTCAGTCCCTACTCCTACGCAAGTACTCGTCCACGACGCCAATGAACTCGACATTGGTCATGTCGGCGCCCGAGCCGGAGGGGCTGTAGCCGATCCAGCAGTGCGGTTTTCGCGGCCCGTATTCGAACGAGGCATCCGCCGGCGGATCCTCGACAGCACCGAGGAACTCCTCCAGCCGATGGACGCCGTTGTTCAAGTAGAACGAGTCCATGTCGCCGACGGCGAAGTGGAGCTTGCCCGAGAGCTTCGGTCCCAGCCTCGACCAGTTGCGGCGCAGAATGTCGTGCAGGTCGTAGTGCTCACGCCAGTACTCGGCGACGTCGTGGTCAATGACGCCGGTCACGGGATCCCAGATAGGCGCCGGGTAGCCGTCGGCGCCCACAGGACTGTAGAGCGCTTCCCAAATTGCCCACTGGCCGCCGGAGCGGCCCTTCGGTCCGACGGCCAACTCGTACGTGTTCTCCTGGCGCATCGTCATTTGCACGTTACCGTCGGTGCGTCGTTGCGCCGGGCGCTCGACCTTCATCCACCCGCTTCCGAACTCGTAGGCGTTCTCGTCCTCGTAGACGTCGACGATTTGGTAGTAATGGAAATCGACCGGGTCGGGGCACCAGCCCCAGGCGCCGCCAAAGAAGTCGGGGTAGAAGATCTGCATCGCCAGCGCTTCCCAGCCGCCGGTCGAGCCGCCGGCCAGCACCCGTGCCCAGGGCTCGGCGACGATTCGGAACTCGCTCTCAAGATAGGGGATCAGCTCTTGAACCAGCGCATCGCCGTACGGCCCCACGTTGGCCGAGTTCACCGAATACGAGGTGTCGTAGAACGGGTTCGCGTCGCGGAAGGACACTACGACCAGCTTCGGCGACTCGGGCGAATCCCAAAACTCGGTGAAGCCGGCGCCGCGGCCGCTGCCGCCCCGCGCTCCGTACCCGAACGGCACCCGCCGGCCCGGGAAGTGCCCCTGATAATAGATGACCGGGTACTTCCGGTCCCGGTCTTCCCAGTAGTCGGACGGCAGCAGAACGTTGGCACCGATGTACATGTCTCGCCCCCAAAACTGCGAAACGAGATCGCTGCGGATCTTCACGAACTCGACCAGCTCACCCTCGTCCCTCGGGTTCCCCTGCTGCAGCGACTCGCCGGGCTCCAGCGCCTCCACCGGCGGTATGACCTCGCTCAGCTCGAGCCGGACCGTGCCACTCCCATCGGGGTCGAGACGGATCCGACGCACCGGGCTGTAGGCGTTTCCCGGCGCTCGGAACGGGCTCTGACCAGCACCAGAGTTCAGGTGCATCTCGACTGCATGCCCGTCGGACCGAGCGAACCTGGTGTACACGTTGAGGAACGCCTGCACGTAGTACTCGCCCGCCGGGATGTCCGCGATGGATGCCAGCGGGTGGCCGATGACCGAGTCGTCCGCGCTCGACAGAACCACATGGTCCCCGCCGGAGAAGTCACGCACGTCCTTCCCCCAGAAGGGGACGCCCCGGGGTCGCGCCAAGAAGCGCGGCTCGCGCCGGTCGTCACTGGATATGACGACGAACACGCGTCCCACGGCTGGAACGTCGAGTCCCAGCTCGGCGATGGCGGACGCCGCCTCCGCGCTGAACCGGACCTCGAAGCGTAGCGACTCATCCGGGCGGCCCGGTGAACCCACCAACGACACGGTGACCAACGCGAGGAGGCCCACGAGAGCTGCCGCGACGCTCGGTCGCCTCATCGCCTCCCTCCAGATATTCCGAACTGTGAAGGTGCAACTGCAAGAGTTCCCTAGGTCTAACGCAGATGGGACCAGCAGGCAACCCGGACTATTTGCCTATGCAGAACTCGCCGAACACATGAGCCAGCACCTCGTCCGGCGCGATCACGCCGAGCAGTTCCTCCAGCGCGTGTGCCGCGGCGCGCAGGTGGGTTGCCGCAACCTCTGGGGCTATCGAAGAGGAACGGGCATCGAGGAAGGCCTCGAGCTCGCCGCGAGCGCGGCGCAACTCGCGGGCGTGCCGCTCCCGGGTAACGAGCGGTGCCTCGGCCTCGAGAGCGAGGCTCCCGGAGAAGGCGGTTTCCACGAGCCGGTCGCTCAACTCGCCAAGCCCCTCCCCGGTCACGGTGGACACCGGGACCTGGGGCGCGTCCAGCTCGGCAAAGGGCTCTCGACCCGCTGTACCGACCAAGTCACTCTTGGTGCGAACGAGTACGGGAACGCCACCCTCGAGCCCGGCCAGGAAATCGAGCTCGTCATCGCTCGGGTGACGTCCCGCCTCCACGCAGAACAACACAATGTCGGCGCCGGCCAGATAGCGGCGCGCCACCTCGACGCCGAGGCGCTCTACCTTTCCCGCCGCTTCGCGCAGACCCGCCGTGTCGACCAGCCGGAAGGGATACCCGCCCAGCGAAACCAGCGCCTCGACCGCATCGCGGGTAGTTCCCGGCTCGTCGGTGACGATCACGCGTTCGACACCACAGAGCGCGTTGAACAAGCTCGACTTCCCCGCGTTGGGCCGCCCGGCGATGACCGTGAGCGCGCCCTCGCGCAACAGCTCCCCTTCAGCTGCCGTCTCCAGCAGTCGCTCGATTCTGCTCAACACCTCACGCGCCGCCCCCTCGATCTCCCAGCCCGGGACGGGCCCATCGTCCTCTTCCGGGAAGTCGATATCGTAGACCAGGAGAGCTTCACAACGCACAATGGCTTCGCGGAGCTCCTCTATCCTCCTCGACAGGCCGCGCTCCAGCTGGTGCACCGCGGCCCGGTGCTGGGCTCGCGAGCGGCCGTCGACCAAGTCGAGGATGGACTCCGCCTGCAGCAGATCGAGCTTGCCGTTGAGGAACGCCCGACGCGTGAACTCGCCTGGCTCGGCCTGACGAGCGCCCGCGGCGAGCAGCGCATCGAAAGCGAGCTGCGGCGCCAGCGGCCCGCCGTGGCAGCCGAGCTCCAGGACATCCTCGCCGGTATAGCTCTGCGGGGCAGGGAAGTACGTGGCGAGCACGCGGTCGACCCGCTCGCCACTTTGCGGGTGCCTCAGCCAGCGGAGCAGCGGCCGGCGTTCGGGTAGAGGCTGTCGCATCGTGCGCGAGATGATGTCGGTGACCTGAGGGCCGGAAGCGCGGACGATGGCGATGGCCGAGCGGCCGGGTGCCGTGGAGATCGCCGCTATCGTGTCCACGCTCAAAGGGTGATCGGGCCGGCTACGTCTTCTTGCCGCTCGGTTGAGATTTCCCGGACATCTTCCGCCGCTCCTTGTTCAGGTAGAGTTGCTGCGGTATCGACGCCAGGTTCATGGTCGCGTAGTAGAGGTTGAGCCCCGAGGCGAACTTCAAGAAGAGGACGACAAGCATCACAGGCATGATCCACATCATCATCTTCATCTGCGGGTTCGTCTGGGGCATCGACCGCTGGCCCAGCCACTGCATCAGGAAGAGCGAGGCACCCATCAGCAACGGGACGATGTAGAGCGGGTCGGGCTGGGAAAGATCGGGCAGCCAGAGGAACGGCACGCCGCGAAACTCGATCGTGTCGCGGAAGACGAAGAAGAGCGCGATCAGGATAGGGAAGGGGAGGAGCATTGGCAGGCAGCCGCCCAGCGGGTTCACCTTCTCCTCCCGATAGACTTTCATCATCTCCTGCTGGAGTTTCTGCGGGTCGTTCTTGTACTTCTCCTGTATCTCTTTCATCAGGGGCTGCACGCGCATCATCGCCATCTGCGAGCGCATGCTCTTCTGATAGAGCGGGAACAGCACGACGCGGATCCCGATGCCGAACAAGATGAGGACCCAACCGTAGCCGAGTCCCATAACGCTGTGGGACCAGACGAGGATCGCCGTGATGGCGCCTGCCAGGGGGCGCAGGATGGGCTGCAACCACTTGTAACCGTACGGGACGACCCGATCGAGCTCGGGGCCGGCGGCGGCGAGCTTGCCCGGATCCTGGGGCCCGATGTAGAGGTGGTAGTGGAACCCCCCTTCGCGGCTGACTGGGAAGCTGGCGATCCCCTGCGCCCGATATGGGTCCGGGCTCCCGGCGATCATCAGGCCGCCGAAACGCGCCTCCGACTCCACCTCCAGCGGCAGCGCCAGAGCGGCAACGAAGTACTTGGTTCGAACGGCCACCCAATCGAACGGACCGTCAAGCGTCACCCGCTCACCCGGCTCGATGTCCCCTATCTTCTGCGACTGCACGCCCTCGGGCCCGCCGCCGGCAAAGGCCAAGTTCGCCCTGTAGTCCTGTTCCGGGTCCCACTCGCTGCTTTGCAGCCCGTCACCCAACCCCACCTGCCACCATCCGGTGGCGGGCACGCCGCTCAAGCGGCCGTCGAGGTGCACCGTGTAGCTGTCCGGGTGGAAGGTGTAGGTCAGCTCGACTCGGAACGGCGACCGCGGGTGCTGGTAGGTCAGCGTCAGCGGCTGGGCTGCTCCGCCCTCGGCCAGCCGCAGCTCGGGCGACTCGAATTCGAAGTGCACACCCCGCAGGTCCAGCGTGTCGTCGCCGATCACCCACTGGTGCGATAAGAAGTTCGCCGTTCCGGCGGGCACGAGCTGCACCGGCTCGCCCCTCGTTCCATCAGCCAGCGACTCGAACCGCATCATCTCGGCCGATGCCAGACGGGCGCCCCGCTGGGCAAAGCCCAACCGATAGAGCGGGCCGCTAACCCACGCGGTGTCCTCATCCTGCAGCTCGGCCGCCGGCGTCAGCACTTGCAACGCCGGCTCCTCCTGGAACGCAGGGACCGGCTCGGCCTGGGGGATCTCCTCCACCGTCGGCGGCAAGGCTTCCTGGCGCGCCACGGCCGTGTCTGGGCCGACCTGCGGCTGCGGTGGCCGCGCAGGTGGGAACAGCAGGTTCACCACGAACACGGTGGCCAGCATCAGCACGATCGCCAGAACCAGTCGCTTCTCGGTATCCATCTCAGGGCACCGGGTCGTGGCCGCCCGCTCGGAACGGGTGGCACCTGGCGAGACGGCGCGCAGCGAGCCAGGTGCCCTTGAGGGCTCCGTGTCGCTGCAGCGCTTCGATGGCGTACTGGGAGCAACTGGGCGTGTACCTGCACGCCGGCGGCAGCCAGGGCGATATGACTAACTGGTAGCCACGGACGATCATCACGAAGAACTTTGCGAGCATAGCAATTCCGCTAGTTCGCGGATCTCATCTCTCAACCGCTGGAACCCGGCCTCGTAGGCGGGCGGCCGCGCCCGAATCAGTACGTCCAGCTCCACCCCTCGATCCAGACAGCGGGGCAACAACTCCAGCCGGGCACTCTCCCTCAAGCGCCGCTTCAGCCGATTGCGCTCGACGATCCTGCGACCGTGCTTAGGAACGACCACGGCGAGCCGCAAACGCAAAACGGGGGACTCGGCGACGAACACGTCCAGGTGGTCCGTCCGTCTCCGCTTCCCCCTGCGATAGAGATCTCGAAGCTCCGATCTCTTCCGGATCCGCGCGTCGCGCGGGAACCGGAAACGCCCGCGGCCCGCGCCTTCTACTTCTTCGGTATCGTCGCCGCCAGCCGCTTGCGGCCCTTTCGACGGCGTCGATTCACGATCTGCCGGCCCGCCCGGGTTCTCATTCGAGCCCGAAAGCCGTGCTTGCGCAGACGCCTGCGATTCCGAGGACGATATGTCGGTTTCATGGGGAAGTCCCCCAGATATCGTTGCCAACCAAAGACTTCTCACGGTTAGAAAAGGGAGCCCGAATATATTCGCTACCACCCCACCGATCAAGCCGCCGCCGCCCTCAGAGCCCCCCCAGAGCGAGGGCCAGAGAGCGAACCCCCAGCATCGCCGCTATCACTACGGCCAGCGCACCCAGAAGGTTTGAGGCCCGCCCGTTCGCCCAGGACCCAAGCAGGCTGCGGTCGTTAGCCAGATACAGTAGGAAGACGGCAACCACCGGCAAGAGCACGCCGTTCGCCGCTTGCGCGAAAATGATCGCCGGTATCGGCCTGAGGGCCAGCAACGAGAAGCAGACCCCCGCCGCCAGCACCGGAATCCAGACCCCACGCGCCTTTGCCGACCTCAGATCGCCCTCCCACCCCAGGACACCACAGGTCGCATAGGCCGCCGCAAGCGGCGCGGTGATCGCCGAGGACAGCCCGGCCGCCAGCAGGCCGAACGCGAAGAACGCGCCCGCCCAGCGGCCGAGCGTCGGCTCCAAGGCCTGCGCCATGTCCCCCGCGCTGCTCACCCGCAACGCCACCGGCAACGCCGCCGCCGTCACCAAGACCGCGATGGATATCGCGCCGCCCAGCGAGATCGAGATCACGGTATCCGCACGCGCGGGCCCCAGATCTCCCACGCCGCGCCAGCGCTCCCGCACCGCCGACGCGTGGAGGAACAGGTTGTAGGGGACCACGGTCGTCCCCACCAGCCCCAGCGCGGTGAGCATGGCGCGCCGGTCCCCGAGTGCGACTGGCACGAGGCCGCGCACCAGCTCCAGCGGATCAGGCCGCGCCGCTATCGCTGTGGTCAGGAACACCGCGCCCATCACGGCCACCAAACCCACCAGAACCCGCTCGACCCATTTGTACCGCCCAGTCCACAGCAGGGCGAAGGCGACCAGGCCCAGGGCCGCAGCCCACAAGCGCCCGCTGCCACCCAGCAACTCCTGCAGCCCAAGCGACCCGCCCAGCAGGTTGCCGGTCTCATACGCGGCGTTGCCGATCAGAATCGCGCCTATGACCAGCGCCGCCGACAGCACGCGCCCGGCACCGCCCGAGAACCGCCGCCGCATCGCTTCACCCAGGCCCATACCGCCGACGACGCCGAGCCGCACCGCCATCTCCTGGAGCACCAGCGCCGCCAGTACCGAGAAGGCCAGCGCCCAGACGAGAGTGTACGCGTAGTCCGCTCCCGCCACCGTCGCCGTCGTGACCGTACCCGGCCCAATAAAGGCCGCTGCCACGATCACGCCGGGGCCCAGCCGAACATCTCGCAGCCTCATCGCGTACTCCTAACTCACGCTTGCTTGACTTAGTCGATTCGCCCATCTAAGATGGCGCGCGGCCTACCTCACCGGCTGCACTCCAACACATCTGTGAAGCGCGCTAACCCCGCCAGCGTCCGGAGTCGATGGAACTGACCGCAGAAGAAGCCTGGTCGAAAATCCTAGAGAGCGCCAGGGCCACGCTTCCTGAACAGACTTGTCGCACCTGGCTAGACCCGACTAAGGCGCTGGCCCTATCGAGCGACCAGCTAGTGGTCGGCGCTCCCAGCGACTTCGCCGTCGAGTGGATCGAGGGGAAGTTCGGCGATCTCCTCACGTCGCTGGCGCAGGGGCTCTTCGGGCCGGAGTTCCGGGTCACGTTCGAGTGTCGTCCTCGGGAGGGCGACACACCACCACCCTTCCACCCAATGCCCGTAGTCGGGCTCGAAGAGCTGCCGCATCCTAGGGGGCCTGGGTCGCCTGAGCCCCGGCCTGTTATAGGGACCCTCAACCCGCGCTATACGCTCGAGAGCTTTGTCGTCGGCAGCGGCAACGAGCTAGCTGCGGCAACTTGCCAGGCTGTCGCCGACGCGCCGGGCCGCGCGTACAACCCGCTGTTCATTTACGGTGGCGTGGGCTTGGGGAAGACGCACCTCATGCATGGTGTCGGCAACGCCGTGCTGGCGAAGTTCCCGGGCAGCCGGGTCGCCTACGTACCGACCGAGCAGTTCACCAACGAGCTGATCGCAGCCATCCAGGCCCGTCAGACAACGCAGTTCCACAATCGCTATCGGCGGATCGACGTTCTACTGGTGGACGATGCACACTTCCTGGCGGGCAAGGAGGGCACGCAGGAGGAGTTCTTCCACACCTTCAACGCCCTGTACGACGCCCAGCGCCAGATCGTGCTAACCAGCGACCGTCCACCGAAGGAGATCCCCGGCCTACAGGAGCGCCTCATCTCACGGTTCCAGTGGGGGCTGGTAACGGACATTCTGCCGCCCGACTTCGAGACGCGCGTGGCGATCCTGCAGTCGAAAGCCGCTCAGGACGGCCTATCCATCCCCAACGAAGTCCTGGCCTTCATTGCTGAGCGCTGCCACTCGTCGGTCCGCGAGCTCGAGGGAGCGATTATCAAACTCCTGGCCTACAGCTCCCTGACGCTGCGGGAGGTTTCCCACGAACTGGCCCGCGAGGTCCTCGGGGGAAGCTTGGGCCCAGTGCGCGAAGTGACCCCAGACCGGATCGAGGCCGTAGTGGCCGAGGCCTTCGGGGTCTCCGTCGCGGAGCTGTACTCCAAGAAGCGCCAGCGCCGGGTGACGGACCCACGCCAGGTCGCCATGTACCTGCAGAGGCTCCTGCTGGACCTTCCGTACACCCAGATCGGCCGCCGCTTCGGGGGCCGAGACCACTCCACGGTGATCCACTCCATCCAGAAGGTCGAAGAGCAGCTCGCGAAGGACGCGGAGTTCCGCAAGCGCGTGAACAGCTTACGCGCCAAGCTCGAGTAGGACCACCGTTAGCGGACATCCCCCAAGCCGCTGTGGAAGAACCGTGCACCCAGTGTGGACACCGACCCCACTACTCCACGGCGCCGCCCGCCTCACCCCAACCTGCCCCCCTCGCCGGCGCACCCTCCCCAGCCCTTCCACATCCCCGGCCCCACCACTACCGAGCGGCAGCAGCCAAAGGCTTCCCCGCGAGACCACTTGCCCACGAATCCACACCCCTACTACTACTACTCTAGACTATTCTATTAGAGACAGTAGAATGATTTGGGTCCGGGGAATCCGGGAGACCTCAACTGACAGGTGATCCACGATGAAGGTTACGGTCACGCGGGAGAACTTCCAGAGAGGGTTGTCCGCTGTAGCTGCGACGATCCCCACGCGCACCACGCTGCCGGTACTCTCGAACATCTTGGTGGAGACGCTGGAAGACGGGCTGCGGGTGAGGGGTACTGACCTCGACATCTCAGTGAGCGTGCAGACGCCGGCGGACGTGGAGCGCCAAGGTGCGATTACTGTGCCGGCAAAGAAGGTGGCCGACATAGCGCGCGAGCTGCCAGACGCGCCCGTGCAGCTTGAGTCGGAGGGTGGCCGTGCGGTGCTGGTCTGCGGGAAGTCGCGGTTCCGCTTGAATACCCTTCCGAGTGAGGAGTACCCGTCTTTCCCCGATGTCCCTTTCCAGGAGGGCTGGAAGCTGCGGGGCGGGGAGCTGCAGACTCTGAGTGCGCATACGAGCTTCGCCGTCTCTGGGGAAGAGACACGACCGGTGCTGAACGGGGTGCTCTGGCAGGTCCGTGGAGAGGAGATGCGCATGGTGGCCACGAATGGGCATAGGCTCGCGAAGATGGGGCTCCAGCTCGGGGTGGGGGCGGGGGAGGAGGACCTGATCGTGCCCCCGAAGGCACTGCAGCAGGTGGAGCGGCTGTTCGACGCGGAGGACGAGTTGGACATCGCGCGTTCCGAGAGTCACCTCGGCTTCCGCACCGCGCGCACGGAGGTCTACACCCGCCTGATCGAGGGTCCGTATCCGAACTACGAGCAGGTCCTCCCGAAGAGCCACGACAAGGAGTGCGTCGCAGACCGGGGCGAGTTAACGGCCGCGATCAAACGGATGGCGATCATAGCCTCCGACCAGACACACAGGGTCCGTTTAAGCTTCGGCCCCGAGAAGCTGGCCTTGGCCGTGCAGACCCCGGACCTCGGCGAGGCGGAGGACGAGCTGCCCATCGCCTACGAGGGCGCGCCGATCGAGATCGGCTTCAACGCGCAGTATCTCCTCGAAGTGCTCCGCTATCTCGGCAGCGATGAGGTGAAGGTAAGCCTCAGCGCCCCGGAGCGCCCGGCGACGTTCGAACCCGTCGGCGGCGACCAGGACTATGTGTGTCTTGTCATGCCACTGCGCTTGATGGAGTGAGCCGAGCGGCCGAGCACTGGGTAAGGGAGGGGCGGGCTCTTCGATCTGGGCCCGCCCTTTCTGTGCCTTCTGGCCTCAGCCGTCTCTGACCTTACTCGTAGCGCAGGGCGACGATCGGGTCGAGGCTGGCTGCCCGCCGTGCCGGGTAGATCCCGAAGAACAGGCCAACCCCTGCCGCGAAGGCCAGCGCCAAAACCACCGCGGCCGGCGCCACCGCCGTGTTCCAGTTAGCGAAGTACGACAGAGCCAGCGCTGCCCCAGCTCCTGTGAACAAACCGAACACCCCGCCGAGCATACAGAGTGTGAGTGCCTCCGCCAGGAACTGGAAAAGGATATTCCGCTTGGTAGCACCCATCGCTTTGCGCACGCCAATCTCACGGGTCCGCTCGGTCACCGAGACCAGCATGATGTTCATGATTCCGATGCCCCCGACCATCAGGCTGACGAGCGCGATCCCGGCCAGCAGGACGGAGAACGTTCGCGTCGTCTCCTGGAAGGTCGTGATCAGGTCGGTGCGGTTGCGGATCTGGAAGTCGTTCTGGTCGCCGGGCCCCAAGCGGTGCTCGCGCCGAATGAGCCGCTCTGCCTCGACCACCGCCTGGTCGACCAACTCCGGCGAGACGACTTCCAGGGTCAGCGACGAGAGGCGGTCGCTGCCGCTGATCCGGTAGCGGGCGGTTGACAGTGGGATGACGGCCCGGTCATCGACGCTGAAGAAGCCCCCCATCTCTCCGGAGGACGCCAGGACGCCGATGACTTCGAACGGGATCGCCCGGATGCGGACGGTCTGTCCGACGATCTGGTCGGGGTAGTCGGTGAGCCGCGCGGCCAGACTCGACCCCAGTACAACCACCGTCCGGCGGGCCTGCATGTCTGGTTGGCTGAAGAAGCGGCCGTACTGCATCTCCCTGCCGTGCACTCTGGTGTACTCCGGCACGGTCCCCATCACCCGGACGCTGGCGTTACGGTTGAGCAGCTCGATCTGGAGCTCGGTGCTGGTCTCGGGAACGACCGCCGAGAGCAGCTGGGCTTCGGCGGCCAGCGCCTCGTAGTCATCATACCCGACGAAGGTGCCCCCAGCGGCTCCCACACCACGGTGCATCCGCCACCCGGACGAGACTGTGAGCTGGTTGGTGCCCAGGGACTCGATCTGCTCCTGCACTGCGCGCTGCGCACCTTCGCCCATCGCCACCACCGTGATCACGGCCCCCACGCCGATGATGATCCCCAACATGGTGAGGAACGACCGCATCTTGTTGGCGCGCAGCGCCGACAGCGCGACCTTGATGGTCTCCCAGATCATGCGGCTAGCTCCCCTGTCTCTGCATTCCCGGGACGCCGCTTCCGCGGAAGCGCTGGAAGCGTTCGAGCATCTCGGCCTGTTCCCGCAGGAGCGACGCGGTCGGAAGCATGCAGACGGAGTCGCCTTCCTGGAGGCCCGAGAGCACCTCAATGTTCTCCCAGTCCGTCACGCCCACCTTCACCGCGACAGGGACGATCTCGAGGCCCCGTAACACGAAGACGACGCCGGCCATCTGGCCGTTGTTCCGCCTCTGCGAGCCCTGGCCCCTGCCCTGCCCGCTCTCGAACTGGCGGCGCAGCTCGTTCACCTGCCGCTGCTCCTCGGGGGTCAGCTGCTCGCCGTTACGCATCTTTTCCATGAGCGCACGGGCCTGCTCGCGTGATATACCCTGTTCGCCGTGGCCGTCGGAACCTGCTGGCTGCCCGCCCTGCGCGGCGGCTTCCTGGGGTGTGTTCGCCGCCAGCAGCCGCTCGAAAGACTCGCCGTCTATGCCGAGGGCGAGAGCGGCGACGTCCCTGGCGTCGTCGGTGGGATGAACGGCTTGGGTGGGGACGGTAACGGCATTCTCGGTCCCGGCGACCTCGATGACCACTTCGGCGCTCATACCGGGCTTGAGCAGGCCTTCGCGGTTCGCGATGCGGATGATAACCGGGAACATGGTGACGTTCTGTGATACCTCGGCCTGCGGCTCGATCTTGAGGACCCGGCCCTGGAAGGAGCGGTCGCGATAGGCCTCGACGGCGATGTCGGCCAACATCTCCGGCTGGACACGGCCGATGTCGGTCTCGTCCACCAGGGTGCGCACCTGTACCTCGCTCAGGTCTGCCATCGTCATGAGCAGCGTGCCGCCACCCACGACCTGGGTCGCTGAGGAGATCACGTTGCCCACCTCGACGGTCCGGGCGATGATCGTACCGGCGATCGGCGCCCGGATAGTTGTCTCAGACATCCGCTCCCTGGCGGTCTCCAGAGCCGCCTCCGAGCGGACGAGTTGCGCTTTGGCGTTGGCGTGCTCCAGCTCGGCCTGCTCGTAGTCCTGGTCGCTGATGATCTCCTGCTCGAGCATCCGATTAGCGCGCTCGAGCTGCGACTCGGCGATCTTGAGCCGGGCCCGCGCCACTTCGAGGTCCGCCTGTGCCTGGGCCAGCCCCTGGCGCGCGTCGACCCGGTCGACCTGAACCAGCAGCTGCCCCTGCTCGACCACGTCGCCGGTCTCTACCGGCAGGTCGAGGATTTCGCCGGAGGCCTTCGACTTGATCTCGACGGTCGTTACGGGCTCGATGATGCCTGCGGCCTCCGCCGAGACGACGAGCGTCTGGATCCTGGCGGCCACTACCTGGAACGGGCGGCCTTGCTCTTCCTCCGCGCACGCCGCCGCGATCAGTGCAATCAGCGCCGCACCGATCGTAAGCTTGCTACGGGTCTTCATGTCTTATCTGTGGTCCTTTGAGTTGTCGTCTCGATCTCTATCGTCGCGCTCGCGACGCTGACGCTGCCTCTCGAGTAGCGCGTCGTAGGAGGCTGCCTGCTCTTCCGTTAGCACGCCGCGGATGTCGGCCCGCACCTGCTCCTGCAGTTCGTCGTACCGGGGACGCCACTCCTTCCAGAGGTCGGAGACTTGCTCCCGGTGCCGCTCTAAGATCCCCTGCACTTCCGTGCGCTGCTCCTCGCTCAGCGTCAGCTCGTCGGCCAGCCAGTCCAGGTAGCTGCGCCTCCGGTCACGGTCCCCGCCGGAACGCCCACGCTGGCCCGACGAGACCTCGCGCTCGCCGACCAACATGCGGTCGACCGCGGCGCCGGCGGCTCCGCCCACCAGGAAGACGGCGACCAGCAGGGCGAGCGCCCAGGCTCTAGACTTCCCGTTCATCTCCGTTCACCGCTGTTCGACGTTCTCGGGAATAACGCTTCCGTTACCGTTTCTTTCAAGTAGCGCCGCGGCGGCCACGGCGTCGAGGTCGGGCTCGCTGTACGCCACGAGCAGCGCCGGCACCCCTTCGGAGTCGCCGGCTCCCCGGATCACTTCTTCGAGGACCACGGGTTGGGACGGCTCCTGCTGCCAGGCGCGCCACGGCTGGAGCGAGCCGGCCAGGATAGCTAGGGCGATGCTCGCCGCCACCAGGCCGGGGCGGCCCCAGGCCCCCAAGACCTGCCACGAGGTGGTCGGCTGCCCGCGCTGTGCCAGCGGCAACTCCGCGCTCGCCAGGATGCGCTCCCTGGCGGCCCGCCGTTGGGCGTCGGAGCGTCGGGGCGCCTTTAGCGCCTCGAGCCCCTCGATCGGCCTGTCGCTTCCGGTGTCAAACATGGTCCCGCCTAGTTCGCTCAGCCGTGATGCTGGTACTCCTTCAACAGATCCCGCAGCATGCGCCGCGCCCTCGATAAGTGGGACCGGCAGGTCCCCTCCGGGATCTTTAGGACGCGAGCGATCTCCGGGTGCGTGAACCCCTCCAGGTCGTGGAGGATCACGATCGTCTCGAGTTCGGCCGGCAGCTTGCTCAGCGCCCAGGTGAGCCGGCCTCTCAATTCGGCCCTTTCCGAGTCGAGCGCCGGGCTCGCGCCGCCGGTCGCGGTGATCGGCACTTCTTCCATGCGCCGCCGTGCCAGGTACTTGCGCCGGTTGAGGGCGGTATTGACCAGCAGGCGGTAGAACCAGGCCCCGAACGAGCTGCCCGGCTGGAGCGAGTCGATCCGCTCCAAGGCCCGTATGAAGGCGTCGTGCACGAGGTCCTCCGAGTCCTCCACGTGCTGGAGCAACCCGTAGGCGACGGCGAACGCCTGATCGGCGTAGCGTTCCACGAGAGCGGCGAACGCCTCGCGGTCGCCACGCGTAGCGCGGGCGACGAGCTGGGGCTCGTCGCTGACCGGGCTTAGAGCCTCGCCCGAGGCGGCCATCGATCGCGCCTACTCATAAACACCTGGTCCACGAGGAGCGTTGGGCGGACGATCCGCACCTCCAGTTGGCAACCCCTGTAGTTTGGCCTAGGTTGAAGGATATGGCGAACCGGCCTACAGGCCACCCCCAGGCCCGCGAAGATGTGCTGTTTCGGCAGGTGGACGACGAGTGGGTCGTGTTCGACCCCGCCGCGAACGAGCTGCACGTCCTCAACCTCTCCGCCGCCCTCATCTGGAGCCACTGTACCGGCGAGCATTCGCCGGACGAAATCGCCGAGGCCCTCCGAGAAGCGTACGGGATAGAGGCGGAGCAGGCGGCGGCGGACGTCGGGGCGGCGCTCAACCGCTTTCGTGAGGCCGGGCTCCTCGATCTCGGCGCCTAGTCGTATGGCCACCCTTGATTACCTGCACTTTCTGGCCGATGCCCCGCGGGTCGACGCCTTTCGGCGCGCCATAGAGGCCGCGGTCGAGCCGGGCCAGTTGGTGCTCGACCTGGGGACCGGCATCGGGACCTACGCCATGTTCGCGGCCCGCGCCGGGTGCCGGGTCCTGGCGGTGGAGGACGATCCGGTGATCGACGTGGCCCGGGGGCTCGCGGCCGACAACGGGCTGGCCGATCGGATCACCTTCCTGGCCGGCCGGACGGAGCGGCTGGAGCCGCCGGAGCTCGCCGACCTCGTCGTCTTCGAGGACTTAGCGCCCTACCTCTATCATTCAGAGACGGCCGAGATACTCCTCGATGTTAGGGCGCGTTGGCTGAGGCCGGGAGCCACATCGATCCCACGGTCGATTAGACTGTTCGCAGCGCCCGTCTGTTGCCCGGACACCTACCGGGCGCTAACACCTTGGCCTGATGACGCGGCGTACGGACTGGACATCCAGCGCTTCTCCAGCGAGCTGCTGAACCGGCTCCATGCGGCGGCCTGGGGCCCGGACATCCTGCTGGGCGAGCCGGTGGAAGTGGCGCGAGTAGAGCCGCTGGCGCTCGACCCGTTCGGCCTGGATCGAGAACTGCGCTGGCCCGTCTGGAAATCCGGCACGTTGCACGGGATCGGACTGTGGATGGACCTCGATCTGGCTGACGGGGTGCTGTACTCCAACGCTCCGTCGGGTCGGTCGAGCGGGTGGGACCAGCAGCTTCTCCCTCTGGTCGAGCCGCTCGAGGTGGAGGCCGGAGAGGAGGTCTCGGGGCGGATCATAACCCTCGGACCGTCGCCGCGGAGGCCCGAGTGGTGGAGCTGGCGTGTGACGGCACGGAGCGGTAGGCGCGAGGGAAACACGTTCCGTGGCACTTCTTTGTCGTCGTCCCGGCTGCGGGATGCGCGCCTCGACGGACGGCCGCGTCTCACGGCCCGGGGCCGGCACTGCCGCGATGCTCTGGAGCTGATGGATGGCAGCCGGACCATCACGGAGATCGCCCGGGAGCTGCTGGCTCGCTACCCGGAACTAGGCGGCGAGGCCGAGGTGTATAAATTGGTGGCTGGGGAGCTGGATGCGGCGCGCGCCGAGCCGGCACGCCAGCAGACGGAGGCACCGGCGGAAGTGAGGTCGGGGAAATGAACCGCCAGGATCCCACTCGCAGAGAGTTCCTGCTCAAGCTGGCCCGCGGCGCGGGGTATGCCGCACCGCTGGTCGCCACGTTCGCCGTGGCCCCGGACCTCTTGGCCCAGGCCGGCTCGCTGCCCGGTCACCACCACACGATGCCGATGCCCGCGGCGCAAGCGGCCGCGGAGGAGCCCGGCGCGCCGGCGCCTTCCGAGAAGCACCCGCCGCCCAGCCAGAAGCAGCCGGTCGAGAGGAAGGAGTAGGAAGGCCCCGTCGCCGTGTCCGCTGAGTCGATTCTCCACTATCGGTTCCCCGATGGCGGCCGGCCGCTGGCCGTTCGGCTGTGCGTCCCCCGGCTGCGAACCCTGCTCGAGAGCTTCTACCACCGATACCGTGCCGCTCCCAGCGATGCGGTCGAACCTACGATCTCGCTCGCGCGTGAGGATGGTTCTTATCGCCTCACCGGTCCCAGCGGTGACTGGGAAGCGGCGGATGAAGGCGAAGCGGTGCTCTACTATGAGTCGGAACTGACGGGGGCACTGCTGGAAGGCGCGGGCGCCTTCGTGCACCTGCACGGTGCAGCCGTTTGTAACGGTGCGCACTGCCTGCTGCTCGTCGGTCCGTCGGGCGCAGGGAAGTCGACGCTGACGCTCGGCCTGTATCTCCGTGGCATGAACGCCCTCGCCGACGACGCGTTGCTCATCGACCCTGCCAGCGGCGAGGTCCACCCATTCGATCGCTCGATCCGGGTGCACGAGACGGGCCTGGAGAGCTTGGGGGTGGGCGCCGGTGACGTTCGCGGCGCGCGGTTCTGCGAGCCCTATCTCTGGCTCAGCCCGGCGACGGCGGGCATCGGTGATGCCGGCCCGAGACGGCCGACGGCGATCGTGTTTCTCGAGAGCGCTGACGTCACGACGCTGGATCGCATCGGTGCGGCGGAGGCCCTACGGCGACTGCTGCTGGCACGGCTGGGTGATGCGACGCGGAGTGACTTCGAACCGCTGGCCCGGTTGGCGGCGCAGCTGCCCTGCTACGCCCTCGCCTACGGCGACTTCTTGGCGGCGGTGGATGAGTTGGAGTGGCTGGCCGGTCACTCCGACCTGTAAACATCCGACCAGAGATCCCGATCCTCTTGCACGCGCACGCGGTGGACCCGCACCCCTTCAGGGAGCGCCCGGCCGATCTTCTCCAGGACGTAGACGGCCAGATTCTCGGTGGTCGGCTGGGCCCGGCCGGGGCCGAACTCTTCGGCGGCGGCGTTGATATGCCTGTTATGAAAGCGGCGAACGATCTCAGCGTCGAGCAGGCGGTCGAGTTCTGGGAGCTCCATGACCATGCCGGCCTCGGGATCGATCGGCCCACAAACGGTCACCTCGCAGCGATAATTGTGGCCGTGACCTTCCGGGGCCGCGGCCTCGCCGAAACGTCGCCGGTTCTCTTCCTCGCTCCAGTCCGGCCGGTGGTAGCGGTGCGAGGCGGAAAAGTGGACGGCCCGGGTCAGATATCCGATCGTCATCGTCGCTTGAGGGTTGGTCGAGGTCTCGCGGCGTACCTAACTTAGACGACCATGGACGAGGGAGCCACAGCCGGCAAAGTCCCGCGGTCGGCGCGCTTCGTTGACCTGAGCGATTACGCGCGGCCACTGGCCGTCTGGATCGCCCGACGCCTGCGCGATACAAACGTGACTGCGCCCGACGTGACGGCGGTCTGGGGTGTCATGGGGATCGTGGCGGCTTTCTGCTACGCAGTCGGCGGCTACCAGTACGCTTTGCTGGGGGCGGCCTTGATCCAGTTCAAGAACGTCCTCGATGCGGTCGATGGCTCGCTGGCGCGTCTGCAAGTCCGACCCTCCCGAGTTGGTCGCTTCCTCGACTCGATCGGCGACGCAGTCGTTAGCGCCGCCCTCTACTTGGCGCTCGCCATCGCGGTTGCTCGGGAGAGGCCCCTCGCCTATGCGGCGGCGCTGGCGGCGGCGGCCCTGGTCCTAAGCCTGCTGCAGGGCTCCGTCTATAACTACTACCAGGTGCGCTACCGCCAACGGCGAGGCGGCGATCGGACGAGCTTGGTCAAGGAGCGGCTGACCGATTACGACCGGGTCTACTACGAAGATCGCCCCCTCGCCCTCGGCCTGCTGCGCCGGCTGATCGGGGCGTACAACTGGATCTACGGCTGGCAGGACGTCCTGGTCCAGCGCATCGATCGCTGGGCGGCAGACCCGCTTGTGGCGAGTGGCCGAGAGGAAAGGGTGGACGCTCTGCGAGACGATCGCCGGCTGCTCACCGTAATGAGCGCCCTAGGCCCCGGCATGCAGATCCTCATCCTCGACCTGTACACGATCGCCGGCTACCGGCATCTCGGCCTGGCGCTGGAGCTGTTCCTCTGGACGGTGGCATCGGGTGGGACGCTGTACGCCGCGGCGGTCATCTTTCGGCTGCGCCGGGCGGCGGTGAGGGAATCACGAAAGATGAACGAGGAATAACGTGTGGGAATTCTCGAATGTCGAGCAAGGGACCAGTGCAACAGGGGAGGGAGGGAGGTATAGAACCGCTTGCGCCTTCCCCACCTCCCCGATCCCACGGACTCCACGGATTCCACGGATTCTCAACTCCTGAATACCGAATCCCCGAGTTCGTGAATCCCGGAATCCCCCAATCCCTGCTATCTTAAGTCGCATGGATACCAACCCTGAGACCCTCAAATCGATCTTCGAGCCAACGTCCATCGCCGTCGTCGGTGCCAGCCGCAGCCCCGACACGATCGGCTACGTGATCCTCGACAGCCTACTGCGCGACGGGTACACGGGCGCCGTCTACCCGGTGAACCCCCGTGCCGAGGTCGTGCACTCGATACGCGCCTACCCGTCGATCGGCGAGCTGCCCGGCCCGGTCGATCTGGCGATGATCGTCGTACCGAAAGAGTACGTGCTGCAGGTAGCGACCGAGTGTGGCGAGGCCGGGGTGAAGGGAATGGTCGTCATCTCGGCGGGCTTCCGCGAGGTCGGCGGCGAGGGGGTCGAGCGCGAGCGTGAACTGCTGGCGGTGACACGCAAGTACAACATGCGGCTGGTTGGCCCTAACTGCATGGGCGTGCTGAACACCGATCCGGCGGTCTCGATGAATGCGACCTTCGCGCCGACGGCACCGCCGTCCGGGAACGTGGCCTTCCTCAGCCAGTCGGGCGCCATGGGAGTGACGATCCTGGACTACGCCCGGGAGTATGGGATCGGCGTCAGCAAGTTCCTGAGTCTAGGGAACAAGGCCGACATATCGAGCAACGATGCGCTTGAGTACCTGCGGGACGACGAGCGCACCTCGGTGATCCTGATGTACCTGGAGAGCTTCGGGAACCCGCGGCACTTCACCCGGATCGCCCGGGAGGTAACCCACGTGAAGCCGGTGGTCGCGGTGAAGGCGGCGCGCACGCGAGCCGGTGAGCGCGCCGCCAGCAGTCACACCGGCGCGATGGCCGCCCTTGATGTGGCGACCGATGCCCTGTTCGCGCAGTGCGGCGTCATTCGGGTCGACACGGTTGAGGGTCTGTTCGACATGGGCATGGGTTTCGGGAATGCGCCGCTCCCCAAGGACAACAGAGTGGCGGTCGTCACCAACGCGGGCGGCCCCGGCATCATCATCGCCGACGCGCTGGAGTCACAGAACCTGCAGGTCGCGGAACTGTCGGAAGTCACGAAGAAGCGGCTGCGAGAGAGTCTGCCGGAGGAAGCGTCGGTCAGTAACCCGGTGGACATGATCGCCAGCGCCGACGCGGACAGCTATCGATCGGTCCTGGAGATTGTCCTCGAGGATCCGGGCGTCGACGCCGTCATCGCATCGTTCGTGCCGCCGCTGGGCGTGCATGCAGAAGACGTGGCTCGGGCGATCACCGACACGGCGGCGGGTCGAGAAGAGCCGGCGATGGCTGTCCTGATGGGTCGCAAAGGGCTGCGCGAGAGCCGGGCTCTGCTGAACGCCGCAAGCGTACCGGCCTTTATCTTTCCGGAGTCGGCGGTGCGGGCGCTCGCCGGAATGGACCGCTACCGGCGCTGGCTGGAGCGACCGGCAGGCCGGGTGCGCAACTTCGAGGACGTCGAGGGCGGGCGGGCCGCCGGAATACTCGAGGACGCAGGGAAGGCGGGGCGGCTTCGACTGAGTGAGCATGACGCGCTCTCCATGCTCGAGGCGTACGGCATACCGGTGGTTCCGTCGCGGGCGGCGGCGACGGCGGAGCAGGCCGTCGAGGCCGCCGAATCGGTGGGCTTCCCGGTCGTGCTGAAGGTGATGGCGCCGGAGATCTCGCATAAGTCGGACGTCGGCGGCGTGATCGTCGATCTGGGTTCGGGGCGCGAGGTTAGGGGCGCCTACTACGAGATGATGGAGCGCCTTACACAGAGCGGTGTGGCGGAAGAGGGGGTGGAAGGCGTCCTGGTCCAGCGGATGGTTACCGGTGGGCGCGAAACGATTATCGGGACGACTTTCGACCCGAGCTTCGGCCCGCTGATCATGTTCGGCCTCGGCGGGATCTACGTAGAGGCGCTGGGCGATGTCGCCTTCCGGGCTCACCCCGTCTGCGACATCGACGCCGCGGAGATGATTCGCCAGCTGAAAGGCTATAAACTGCTGCAGGGTGTGCGTGGTGAGCAGAGCGTCGACTTCGACGCGCTGCAGGAAGCGATCCAGCGGATCAGCCAGCTGGTCGGCGACTTCCCACAGATCGCTGAGATCGACATCAACCCGTTTGTCGCCTTCGAGCGTGGGCAGCGCTCCATGGCGCTCGACGCCCGGGTGGTTCTCGCCACGGAGGCGGAGTTGGATTCACACCCCCTGGGCTTGCGCGGGTCGGCAAGAGGAGGGTCGGGGCCGAGATGAGTTCGGAACCACTGGTTTGCTCGAACTGCGGCGCGCCGCTGATCCCCGGTGACAACGTCTGCCCCTTCTGCGGCGAGCTCGTCCGGCTGGCTGGGCCGCCACCGGAGCCGCCGCATGAGCCGCCGCCCGCCATTGCAGATGCCGGCCCGGGGGCGGCCGAGCCGCCGGTCGCGCCGCCGCTGCCGTCCGAGGAGCAGATCGCTGCCGCGGGGACTGCGGCGCCGGCCTGGGAGGACCGCAGGAGCTACGGTTTCATGGCGTCGCTGTGGATCACTTGGCGTGAGAGCGTCTTCCGGCCTGTCGAGTTCTTCCGTACCCTGCCGCCCCGGGGAGGCATCGGGCCGGCCCTCGGGTTCGCCGTGCTGTTCAGCACCTTGGGCCTGATCATGAACATCTACTGGGCCACCGTGCAGAGCGCGCTGTCGGGGTCGGCGGAAGAAGGGCTGGGCATCCTGCTCCTGGGCGGCCTGTTCGTCGCATTGCTCTGGCTCGCCTTCGCCGTGCCTCTGTACGTCGGTCTGCTCTTCGCCATGGCGGGCGTATTGCACGTCTGCTTCATGGCGGTCGGCGCCGGCCGGCGCGGCTTCGAAGCCACCTTCCGAGCCATCGGTTACTCCTCGGGCCCGGCGGCCTTCGCCGTATTCCCATTCTTCGGGCCGCTGATCTCGCTCGTCTGGGGCACGGTCGTGTTGTTCATCGGCATGCGCGAGGTTCAGCGGACGACGAACGGCAAGGCAACGCTGGCGTTCCTCTTGCCGCTATTCGCACTCACCCTACTGGTAATACTGCTCATCATCATTCTCGCCGTGATCTTCGCGAGTGCCGGCCTGGGGACGCTCGAATAACGGTGACGGCCACAGTCGATGGAACCGAGCGCCCGGCTGGGGAGTTCACGGCGCAAGGGACGGCACAGGCATGAGCGGCCCCTCCTGTGATCTTTCCACAGGACCGTGGAAAACCTGCGGGTCGAATTGACACACGGACCGACGGCGCACCTGGCATGAATCCGCTGGCCTGACCATCTTGTATCTTCCGATCACTTAACAATTTGTCTGTGGAGGCCTCAACCGATGGGTACGATCTGGAAGGGGCACATCAGCTTCGGACTGGTCAACATCCCGGTGCGTGTGGAAAGTGCCACCCGGGACACGACCCCCCAATTCCGCATGCTGCATGGGCGGGACAACTCGCCGGTGAGGACGATTCGGGTCCGGCGGGGTGACGAGGAGCGGGTCGAGTACAAGGAATTGGTGAAGGGCTACGAATACGAGCCGGGGCACTACGTCATCCTAGATGATGAAGACTTCCGCCAGGTAGCTCTCCAAACGACGCGGACCATCGACATCTTGGACTTCGTCGACGAGTCGGAGATCGACGCACGCTATTACGAGAAGCCTTACTACCTCGAAGTTCAACGCGGCGGCGAGAAGGCGTACGCGTTGCTCAGGAAGGCGATGCGGGAGACGGGCAGGGTGGCGGTGGCGAAGGTCGTCTTCCAGCGGCGCGAGCATCTAGCTGCCGTAAAGGTGGTGGGCGATGTGCTGGTCCTCGATCTCATGCGTTTCGATGACGAGCTCATCCCGCTGAGCAAGGTCGAGACGCCCGGGGAGGAAGGGTTGAGCGACAAAGAGGTCGGGATGGCACTGCAGCTGGTCGACCAGCTCACCGGCAGCTTCGACCCGAAAAGTTACAGGGACGAGTACACCGAGAAGCTACTCGCCCGGATCCAGGCGAAGATCGAGGGCCGGGAGGTGGCGAAGATAGAGGCGGAGGAGCCGGTGGAGACGCAGGTCGTGGACCTGGTGGCCAAGCTGAAGGAGAGCCTGGAGCGACAGGAAGGAGAGCGCCGCGCGGCGGGAGAGTAGGGATTCTGGGATTCCCGAATTCGGGAGTTCGGGAATTCACAATCCCCGAATCCCAGAATCCCAGAGAATTACCGAGTCCCATGTCTCTCGATCGGTACAAGGACAAGCGCGACTTCGCCCGCTCGCCAGAGCCGGAAGGCTCGGAGCGAGCGGCGGGTTCGGAGGCGGCGCGCCGGTTCGTAGTGCAGAAGCACGCGGCGCGCCGCACCCATTTCGACTTGCGCCTCGAGATCGGCGGTACCCTGGTCAGCTGGGCGGTCCCCAAGGGCCCGAGCGCCGACCCGGGCGCCAAGCGGCTGGCCGTCCATGTAGAGGATCACCCGCTCGAGTACGGCGAATTCGAGGGGGTGATCCCGAAGGGTGAGTACGGGGCCGGGGGCGTGATCATCTGGGATCGCGGCCGCTACGAGCCGGTGGGCGAGACCGAGGACTCGGAAGAGGCGCTGAGGCAGGGGGTCCAAGAGGGGAAGCTGGACTTCGTCCTCTACGGCGAGCGGATGAAGGGCCGCTGGACGCTAGTGCGTATGAAGGGTCGAGAGGGCGAGGACAACTGGCTGCTGATTAAGAAGAAGGATGTGCACGCGGAGCCAGGTGAGCCCGAGGGTCTCGTGGAGCGCTACCTCGATTCGGTGGTCTCCGGCCGCGGCCTGGACGATCCAGCGCTCGGTGCGCCCGACTCCGACGAGGAGGCGAGCCGCCCTCCCGTGGATACACGGCCCATGCTGGCGCAGAGCAGCGCGTCATTGCCGACCGGCGAGGCTTGGTGTTTCGAGCTGAAGCTGGACGGCATCCGGGCCGTCGCTTGGGGCCGGCCGGCTGGCGCAGCCCGCATCTATTCGCGCCGCGGTACACGCCTCGAAACCGCCTTCCCCGAGGTCGCCGACGCCGTCGAGCTGCTCGCGCGCCGCGCCAGTAGCGAGTTCGTGATCGACGGCGAGATAGTCGCTGCTGCGACCGAAGGCGGTCCCAGCTTCGAGGACCTGCAGCCCCGCTTCAACCTCCGCGAGGCTGGAGAGATCGCCCGTGGTGCCAGAGCCCAACCCGCCGAGATGTACGTCTTCGACCTCCTCTGGCTGGACGGTGAAGATCTCCGCGACCAGCCGCTCTCAGGCCGCAAGGACAGGCTGCGTCCGCTGCTCAAATCGGCGGGTCACAACCTCCACTACCTGCCCCACGATGTGGCCAGCGGCGTCGCCCTGAGGAGCCGTGCCCGACAGGAAGGGTGGGAAGGCGTAGTCGCCAAGCGCTTGAAGGGCCGCTATTACTCCGGCGAACGCACCGCCGATTGGGTCAAGGTTAAACAGCTGGCTCGCCAGGAGTTCGTGGTCGGAGGCTGGACCCAGCCCCAGGGCGGCCGCCGCGGGTTCGGCGCGCTCGTCGTGGGCTACTACGAGGTCGACGGAGCCGACAGGCACCTCCACTGTGCCGGTCGCGTCGGCAGCGGCTTCAGCGATGCCGACCTGGGGCGGATCAAGAAAGAGCTCGACGCCCTGGCCAGCCACGACACCCCTTTCATCGAGGTACCGGAGGATGTGAAAGACGCCCGCTGGGTTCGCCCCGAACTCGTGGCGGAGGTCAAGTTCCAGGAGTGGACCCGCGACGGGCGACTGCGACAGCCCGTCTTTCTCGGCCTGCGCAGCGACCGCGACCCCGCCAGGGTCGTACGGGAGGGTACGCCCGCCCATTCGCCTGCCAGCCCCAAGCTCGAGCGAACGCCGCAGATCGAATCGTTGCTACAGACCCTGGAAACGCTCGAGCGTGCCGGCGAGGACGGAGACGTTATCGTCGACGGCCGGCGCCTCAAGCTCACCAACCTCCAGAAAACGTTCTGGCCGGACATAGGAGCGACGAAGGGCGAACTGCTGCGCTACTACCTGTCCATGGCGCCCGCCATTCTGCCGGTTGTCAGCGGCCGGCCGCTGACCCTCGAGCGATACCCTAACGGGATCACCGGCGCGTTGTTCTACCAGCAGCGGACGGCCGGGCCCGTCCCGGAGGGTGTCCAGACGGTGACGCTCGACGTCGATGGCGAGCCAGCCGAGCGGGTCGTTGGCGGTGACCTCTACACGCTGCTCTATACGGTCCAGCTGGCGGCCATCTCGCAACATGTCTGGCCTTCGCGAGTCGGATCCCTCGACGAGATGGATTACACCGTCCTCGACCTCGACCCCGGCGAAGGTGTCCCCTTCTCCGCCGTCTGCGAGGCGGCCCTGGCGACGCGTGAGCAGCTGCAGCGCCTCGGGCTACGCGGCTATCCTAAGACCTCCGGCGCCAGCGGCATGCACATCGTCATCCCGCTCGAGAAGGGGACGAGCTACGAGACGGGCCGCCTGCTGGCTGAGCTCGTCGCCCAGCTCGTCGCCCAAGCGCAGCCCGACCTCACCACCGTCCAGCGCGTCGTCGCCAAGCGCGGACCGCGGGTCTACCTCGACTTCCTTCAGAACCGGCGCGGCGCCACGGTAGCCTCGGCTTACTCGGTCCGGCCGCGCCCGGGCGGGACCGTTTCCGCCCCGCTGAGCTGGGCCGAGCTCGAGACGGGGATCGAGCCGGGCCACTTCGACCTGCGATCGATGCGCGAGCGCGTCGATGCCGTGGGCGACCTCTGGGTCGCGTGTCGAACCGATGCGAACGACGTTCGCGAGGTTCTCGAGCTTCTGTGAACGAATTTTCGTGTCGTGGCAAATTTCTTGTGAAATCGAGCCGCCGCATAGGCGATGTATTCGTACTTCGCAACGTGGATGTTACGTAGAGTAAGCATTTGCGTGACTGAAACACTTTTATTTGGAATTCAGAAGTTTATGCAAAATCCGCCGGCGGTTGCGAGTCGGCCCGTCCACATAAATCGTTAATCCATAACAGCTTAGCGGACAGGCCCCGAACGGCTGTTCGATGCCCGCGGCCTTGCGTACACCTGACGCCGCTTGTATAATGGGCCCGCTTCGAAGCAAATAACTCGCTGCTCTACGGACCTTTCCGGGGATTTTCTGCAGAGCGGCCCTTTCCGATAAATCCGGAATTTTTGTAGCCGTATCTCGGCGGAGTCGACGTGTGCCCTGAACTTAGAGGACCTGACCGAATGCCTGAGTCACGTTCAGTTAACCTCGTAGTAAATCTTCCGGCGGATTTGGCAGACGAGGTGGAGCGTGTACAACAGTCCGATCCAGAATTCATCGAGAGAGTCCTGGCCTATGGGTTAGTCCGGCGAGCGGTGTTTGCTCGTCTGCAGGGCGTCGCAGCCCTGCACCGGCCGTCTGCGTCGTCAGTCGAGTCGACGAAGCTCGAGACGACGTTCGAGTTGACGTAGGCGGCCGGCCCTCCCCCCGCCGAGGGCGTATCGCTCTGCTTGTTCCTGGCACAAGCCCGCGATCCTTGACCGGCACCCGCGCGAGCTTTAGCATCGTGCTGGTGGCCTGTTGCTGTCGTGCGACGTGGTCGCCCTTGGCGAGGAGGGGAGGTATGACGAGGCGAACGGGAAAGGGCGAGCCGCGAAAGCCCCGCAAGCCAGTTGCCGAATCGGAAGAAGTTCTCCGAGCGAAGTATCTGGACTACTGCTCGGCGCGTCTCTGTGATGTCTTCATGGAGCTGGAGGAGGAGCGGGTCTTTGAGCTCGCCCGCTTGGCCGAAGAGAAGGCCGGCGTCGTGCAAGGCGCGTTGAGCTTTAAGCGTATAGCCGACCTGCTGGTCGAGAAACTGATGGACGACCTCGCTCTTCCCGAGTTCGCCGCCTGGGCGAAGGCTTACCAAGAGAACCCCGAAAAATTCGATCCCTACCTGCTGGGTCTCTGGAAGACGATGGTCGAGTCGCCCGCCACACCTTGATCGCAGCTCGGCCCTTTGGCGTTGCGGTTCTGGACGCTCTAACTTTATTGTGGGCAACGTGTTGGACACACCGTCCAGGCCCGCGGGCAGAGTGGAGAGGCTGGCCAGTGGTGCGTGAGCAGCGGCAAGAGGACGAGACGATCCAGATCGGCAAATGGAAGGTCGAGCTGCGGTTGGCCACGGCGCGGATCGAAGGTGGCGGGCCGCTGAACGTCGTCGAGGAGTGCGGTGGCCACTGCTGTCGCCACGGAGTATATGTATCGCTGCCGGACCGTGAGCGGATTCTGGAGTACGCGGACCGCGTTCAGGCGCTGATGGATGGGACGCAGACGGCGGACACGACGCGGTGGTTCGAGGATGCTATCGAGCAGGACGAGGACTACCCGGGTGGTCTCTGTGTGGGGACGGCGACGTACGAAGGTAAGTGCGTATTCCTGAATGCCGAGGGGTTGTGCGTTCTCCAGGCGCTGGAGCCGCAACTCGGCCTAGCGGAGGGCGAGCGGCTGAAGCCGTTCTATTGCAGGCTGTTCCCGCTGGTGACGTCGTGTGATCTCCTGGAGTTCGACGATTTGTGTGACGGGGTTCGGCCCTGTTGTACGCTGGCGTCGGACGGGGCGACGTCCGCGATCGACGCCTATGCGTATGAGTTCAAGGAGGTGCTGGGCGCGAGCGGCTACGAAGAGTTGCGTCGGCGGGCGGAGGAACTGGGGACGGAGCAAGCCGCGACGCGGTCGGGCGGCTAGCCGGCAGCGACGACCTGAAGGCCCACCTTTCTGACCCTGGGGCCATCGAACTCGGCTAGGAAGACGGCCTGCCAGGTCCCCAGGACGATATCGCCGTCCGCCACGAGCAGCGTGGCCCCTGGGTTGATCAGGCTCGTCTTCACATGAGAGTCCGAGTTGCCTTCGGCGTGTCGGTAGGCGGCCTCAGCGTGGGGTACGAGTTCGCCGAGTTTCCAGGCGATATCCCGAGCGACGTTTGGGTCGGCACCTTCGTTTACCGTCAGCCCGCAGGTCGTGTGGAACGACCAGAGGTGTGCCACGCCCTCGTTGACGCCTGCGCGGCGCACCGCCTCGCGGACCTGTCCGGTGATCTCCACCAGTTCCTCGCGACTCGAGGTCCGGATCTCAAGAGTCTCCATACGGGGCGGTCTTCTCCTCTGAGCTCGTGTCCTGGCTCGCGCTGGCGTCGGCCCCCTCCGGGGTTTCCGGTTCGTCGGAAGCGGGGGCGGATTCGGCGCTTTCGGGGTCCGGCGCGAAGAACTCGGTCGGGTGGGGTGCAATGCGCTTCAGTTCGGGTCCCGTGTCCGCCTCCTTGCTCGCCTGGGCGATCTCCGACTTGACCTCGTTCAGCGCCTTCTGGAACTCGCGCAGGCTCTTGCCGATCGCCTGTGCGATCCCGGGCAACCGTCGTGGCCCGAAGAAGATCAGGGCGAAGGCGAGTATTAGGATGAACTCTGCCCAGCCGATATTGCCTATACCCATGCGACCATGCTGCTGCTAAAGGTTCGCGTTGTGTGGGACCGAGTAAATATAGGGCGTCGGGTCGGAATTGGGGATTCAGGGGTTCAGGGAGTCAGGGATTCGGGGAGTAGGGAATGGGAACGCCGGCAATCCGTGGCATCCGTGGTATCGGGGACTTGGGGATTCCCGGAATCCCAGAATCTCCGAATCCCGAACTCTCAACCCCCCGGTTCCCAAGCGCAGAAGGGGTCCGACTCCATGACGTCGCCGGTCATGCCGTAGGCCCGGGCCCGCGAGCCGCCGCACATCCAGCGGAATTCACAGCGTCCGCACTTCCCTTTCAGCCGGTCCATGTCGCGCAGCTCGGCCAGCTGTGGCGAGTTCCTGTAGATGGAGGAAAGCGGCTCGTCACGGACATTGCCGAGTGTGGGGTGAGGCAGGAAGCCTGCCGGGTAGACCTCGCCCTTGTGGGAGACGAAGATGACGCCGTTCCCGTCTCGCACGCCGAATCCCATGCGCATGGCCAGCTTCTCGATCTCGGCCCGGGGCATCCCCTCCTCGAGCTTTCGCTGCAGCCAGTATCGGCGGTAGTGCGGTGCCTCCACCGTACCGACGTGGAACGGCGCGTCGGCGGCGGTCTCGTACACCCAGGCGCAGAGCTCTTCCATGTCCTGCGCCGAGGGGATCCCCAGCTCTTGGCCGCGTCCCACCGGCACCAGCATGAAAAGGCTCCAGCGCCGGACCGGCGGGGCGTATTCGGAGCTCAGCAGTCCGAACATCTCCGGTAGGTGCGGCAAGGTCTCGGTTGTGACCGTCGTGTTCACCTGGACCGGGATACCGAATTCGCGCGCCCAGCCCAACGCGTTCATCGAGTTGGCGAACGTCCCGGTCACCCTGCGGAAAGAGTCGTGGACCTGCTCGGTCGGGCCGTCCAGGCTCGTCCCCATGGCGGATACGCCCAGCTCTTTGAATTTCTCGACCACATCACGGGTCAGGGTGGGCGTCGTGCTGGGCGTTATGCTGACGGGTAAACCGATCTGGCGTCCGTAAGCGATCAGATCGAAGAGATCGGGCCGCTTCATCGGGTCGCCACCGGTGAGGATGATCATGCTCCCCATCTCTTTGACGTCCCGCAGCAGCGCTTGGCCCTCCTCGGTGGAGAGCTCGAGCGGGTCCCGGTGTGGGATCGCCGAGGCGCGGCAATGGATGCAGTCCAGGTCGCAAGCGATGGTCATCTCCCAGTAGACGTTCCGCGGCGCGTGCTGGAAAACGTACCCCGGATAGTCGGTCTTTTTGACGAGTTCTGCTTTCAGGCCCATTGTTCGGTAGCCGGTGGCCGGTAGTCGGCAATCGGTGGTCGCTGAGCTGTGGTGGGATAGGCACCACTGATCACCGATTACTGATCACCGATCACTTTCCGCAACAGGGCACCAAAAATACAAGAAACCCCGGATTTTGCCATGCAACAGGAGACGCTCCCCTTGACCGTCGGGGAATCGCCGCTCGACGAGGCGCGGCCGGTGAGTGGCTCGCGGCAGACGATGACCCACTTGGCCTCGCCGATCGATGTCAATCTCCGCGGCTCGGTGTTCGGCGGTGTGATCCTGGCTCTAGTGGACAAGATCGCCTACGTGTGTGCCACGCGGCATGCCGACTGCCCGACGGTGACGGCGTCGTTCGATCAGGTGGACTTCCGCGCACCGATCGACATCGGCGAGATCGTGACGCTCCAGGCGTCGGTCAACTACGTTGGGCGTACCTCGCTGGAGATCGGCGTGCGTGTCACGGCGGAATCGGTGACGGGCGGCGCCCCGCGCCACACCAACTCGTGCTACGTAACGATGGTGGCGCTGGACGAGGGGGGTAAGCCACAGCCGGTGCCGAAGTTGATAATCGAGGACGAGGTGCAATTGCGGCGCTATCAGGACGCGCTGGAGCGGCGGAAGGCACGGCTATCCTTGGCAGAGGAGAGACGAAAGCGGAGGCGCTGATTTCAATATCCATTATCCGACATCCATTGATCAGATGTTCAAGGTCTATTCAGCTGTCGGGTGCCGAGTCCCAATATCCAAAGGACAGTAGCGCATCCGACAGGTCGTACTTGTTCGCATGGGCGTCGGATATTGAGACCTGATACTCGAATAACCCTCGAGATATGGTCGATGGATGTCCGATATTGAATGTCGAGGATGGCGCGAGGCGAAGCCGAGCGTCCGCTCTTACCTAGTGGACCCCGCCCTGCAGCGCCTTCACTACATCGGAGCCGTAGAAGACCTCGATGTACTTCGCCTGGATGTCCGTGACCCTACGGACCGCCCAGACCAGCTCGACGTGGTTGGGCTCGGTGGCCGGATGGAGAGGCCTCATCCTGGCTTCCTCGGGCGTGCGATTCCCCTTCCTGTGATTGCAGCGCGTGCAAGCCGTGAGCACGTTGTCCCAGGTGTTGTCACCGCCGCGGCACAACGGTAGCAGGTGATCCCGGGTGAGGAACTCGCGGTGCCCGAGTTCGCGGCGGTGCCGCCCGCAGTATTGGCAGGTGTAGTGGTCGCGGGCGAACAGGAAAGTATTGGTCACATGGCGCCGGAAACGCCGCGGGACGTGCACGTACCTGACCAGGCGGATGACGACGGGGGCCGGAAAGACCAGGCTTTCCGACCTGAAGAATCGCGACTCGTCGACCTCTAGGGCCTCGGCCTTTCGGTCGATGACCAGGCGTAAGGCTCGCCGCAAGGGGACGATCGTGAGCGGTTCGTAGGACGCGTTGAGCGTCAGACACCCCATGACTTCACATTGCCCTTTCAGGACGCACGAGGAGAGTGCTGATACTTGTCGGGCGGGCCACGTTTGTCAAGGACGGGACGGCCGCCCGCCCGCCGGGGAAGTCCCTGGTATCACAGGCATTGGCCATGCCCGTCTAATGTTAGACACCAGGTGGCTGCGAATGTGCCAATTCCGGGTCGGGAACGCCGCGCGCCGGCTAGCGGTCGCGCATCTCGATGGGCTGGACGGGGTACTCGACGTGGAAGTAATGCCGGGAGCTTTCGTGGTGCAGATGGATGTGGACCACGATGACACCGTCGGTCGTCTCACGGTTGAAGCGGCTCACCACGACGCTCTTGGAGAGGCTGACCGTACCCAGGTCGGCGATATCCTCCGGGTACTCCATGTGGTCGGCAAAGTAAGCCTCACACATGGTGATCAGATTGTGCAGGTCCTCTACGGCGGCGGCGTCGTATGCCCGCTCTCTAGCCCGGCTGTACTTGGGCATGGCGATAACCGCGAGCAGCCCGATGATGAGGATGACGACGAGTAGTTCGATCAGCGTGAAGCCGCGTCGGCTGGTCAGCATGGTCTTGACTCCGCTACATCTACCCTCGCACGCTCGGCCGGGCCGCAGCACGGCGCAGGCCGGCGGAGCGTGGAGGGTGAAACCCCGGCACCCGGCTACTCTTAACTATCTGTCCTGCAGATAGTTACGGAAAAACGCGGGCGGGTGGCGGCAGGATGCAGTGCCGCCGACGCGTTGCATTGGGAACACCGGCAATCTAAGTGCCTCCGCCCCTAAAGCAAGTTTACGGGATCCCGGTCGATTTCGAGCCGCAGGTCGCCAGCGGGGCGGTCGAAGTGGGTGGCGAAGTAGGCGAGCACGCGGCCCAGCGCCCTGCTGTCGTTTGACTTGAGGACGAGGTGCCAACGCCAGCGACGGCGGATACGATCGATGGGGCAAGGGGCGGGGCCCAACAGGTCGACCGGCTCGATCCCGCGTGTTTCGAGGAGTCCCAGTAGCCAGCTCGCCGCTGTGTCTGCCGCCTCCTGGACCTTCACCTCGTCCCTGGCGGAGACGACGAGGTTGGCGAGGCGGTTGTGCGGCGGGTAGAGGGGCCCGGCACGCTCTTCGAGCTCCCGAACCGCGAAGCCGTCGTAGTCGTGAGTGACGGCGAAGCGGATGGCGTAGTGCTCCGGCAGCGAGGTCTGGATTATTACGTCGCCGCCGGCCGGTCCGCGGCCGGCGCGGCCCGCCACCTGGGTGAGGAGCTGGAAGGTCCGTTCGCTAGCACGGAAGTCTGGCAGGTTGAGGCCGACGTCAGCGTTGATGACTCCGACCAGGGTCACGTTGGGGAAATCGAGCCCCTTGGCAATCATCTGGGTGCCCAGCAGGATGTCCACCTCACGCCGTTCCACGCGCCCCAGTATCTCATGGTGGGACCACTTGGCGCTCGTCGTGTCCACGTCCATGCGGGCGATCCGGGCACCGGCGAACGCCTCGCCGATCACCCGCTCGACCTGCTCGGTTCCGACGCCCCTATGGCTCAGGTTCGTAGAGCCGCAGTCGGGACACGCCTCCGGCACCGGTTCGTGGTGGTTACAGTAGTGGCACACGAGACGTGCTGGTCGCCGATGTTGGGTGAGCGACACGTTGCACCCGGGACAGCTACGCACAGCACCGCAGTCGCGGCATTGGGTGAAGTTCGCGTAGCCGCGCCGGTTCAGTAATAGGATCGCCTGCTCGCCGCGCCGCAGCCGCTCCTCGAGAGCGTCTTGCAGGGCAGGTGCCAGGACCAGCGGTCCGCTTGGTGTCTTACTGGGCTCTGCAGCGCGGGCTTGGCGCTCCGCCCGCAGGTCGATGATCTGCACGGCCGGCAACGGGCGCGCGCCGATCCGCTCCGGCAACTCGATGAGCTCCCACTTGCCCGACTTGATGTTGGACCAGCTCTCCAGCGATGGGGTCGCCGACCCTAGGAGGCAGAGGGCGCCCGCTCGGTGCGCCCGCATCGCCGCTAGTTCCCGGGCGTGGTAGCGGGGCGACGGGTCACTTTGCTTGTAGGAAGGCTCGTGTTCCTCATCGATGACTATGGCGCCGAGGTCGCGGACAGGTGCGAAGACGGCAGAGCGGGCGCCGATCACTACCCGCTTGGCCCCGTCGCGCAGAGCGCGCCAGGCGGCGTAACGCTCGCCGTCGCTCAGCGCCGAGTGCAGCAGAGCGACGTCGTCGCCGAACGCGGCGCGGAACCGACTCAGGGTCTGTGGCGTCAGCGAGATCTCGGGCACCAGCAGGATGGCACCCCGTCCGCGGTTCGACACCAGCTCCCGAAGCAGCTCGATGTAGACCAGCGTTTTACCGGAACCGGTCACGCCTTTGAGAACGAAGACGCCCGGCTGAGGGCGCTGGCTGGCTTCGACGAGACGCCGGATCGCCGCCGCCTGAGCTTCGGTGGGTTCATGCGACGTGCCGTCGACGGGGAGGTCGGCAAAAGGATCGACCTCCGCTTCCTCGGCGCGCACCTCGGCAACGCTCTTGTCCACCAGGCCCTGGACCACCGAGCGGCTGATCCCCAGCCGCGCGCTCAGATGGGCCACTTCGGAACGGCCGCCCACGGTCTCCAAGTACTCGTACAGCTCCCGCTGGCGCCGCGCGCGCCCGAAGATCTCGTCTCGCTCCTGTAGGCTGAGTAGCTCGCGTGTCAGCGACACGACCTGCCGCGTTCGGGGTCGCTGCTCCACCGCCGGGGCTTCACGCTCCACCGCCACCAGGTCCTTGGCGGCCAGCCCCTCCGCCGTCCGCGCCCAGGGGCCGGGCCCGAGTGCCTTGCGGACGCCGCTCAGTCTGACGGGGCCCTTGCGCCGCTCGAGGTGTTCCAGGAGGGTCTGCTCGGTCCGGGTCAGGCCCTCGGCCTTCACCTCCCGCCGCCGTGCCAGCAGGTCCGCCGACTCGGCGGTGAGCCGTGACGGCAGAGCGGCCCTCAGGGTTAGCCCCAGCGGCGCCACGTAGTAGTCCGCGACCCACCGGCACAGGCTCATCAGCTCATCGTCGAGCACCGGCTGTGGATCGGGGGCGTCGAGGACGTCCCGCACGGTGGCAGGAAGCTCGTGCAGGCCGCTCTCCAGCTGGTTCACCCAACCCGTGAGTTGCAGGCGCCCGAACGGCACGACCACTCGGCTGCCGGGCGCGATCTCTTCGGCCAGGCTCTCAGGTACCCGGTAGAGGAAGGTCCGATATAGCGGTCGGGGGACCGCGACGTGCGCGAATAGTGTCACCGCCGAAAAACGCCCAGGCCGGGCTCAGCGCTCAGGTGCACCCGCCCCCGAGCTATACTGATCCCGCTGAAAGGATCGTTGGCCAGCAGGGCGGCGCCGTCCAGGTCGGCGAAGTCGACCAGCGGTGCGAGCTGCGCCGCCGCGGCGATCCCCAGCGAAGTCTCGACCATACAGCCAAGCATAACGGAAAGACTATGAGAGCGCGCAGCGTGGATCATGCGCAGCGCCTCCAAGATCCCTCCGCACTTCGCCAGCTTGATGTTGATCCCGTCCACGGCGCCGACGAGCCGCGGGATGTCCGTGGCCCGCACGCACGACTCGTCGGCGATGATCGGAATGGGCGAGCGTTCGCGCACGAAGCGCAGCCCATCGATGTCGTGCGCCGCCACCGGCTGCTCGATGAGCTCGAGATCGAAGCTCTCCAGTGCCTCGATCCGCGACACCGCCTGCTTTGGGTCCCAGGCCGTATTCGCGTCGACGCGCAGGCGCACATCCGGCGCCTCCTCCCGAACGATCGACAGGATCTCCTCGTCTTGGTCGGTGCCGACCTTCACCTTCAAGATCGGGAACTCGTCCACCACCGCCTCGCGCACCTTCTGGCGCACAACCTCGGGCTCGTCGATCCCTATGGTGAAGCTCGTCCATGGGGCACGACTCGCATCGAGCCCCAACAGCCGATGCACCGGTACACCGAGCCGCTTCCCCATCAGGTCATAGAGTGCCGAGACGATGGCAGCGCGGGCGGACGACGATCCACCCAGATCGTCAAGGCAGGCGGCTTCGATCTCCTGGAGGGCGAACGGATCGCGTGCCACCTCCAGCACGCGCCTGTAGCCTTCGAGAGCAGCGCAGACGGTATCCGCCGTCTCTCCGTAGTAGGGTGAGGGGTCGGCCTCACCCCAGCCGCTCGGCCCACCCTCCTCGGTCAGACGTAGCCAGACGGCGCAACGCTCGGTATGGCCGGCCCGCGCGATGGTGAAGCGATGTTTGGTGTGGAGAGGTACGACCTCGTATTCGAGCTTCACCCTATTCTCCGGGCTTCTCCCGGGGGAAGAAGGCGACCCTGACGAAGTCGTAGGGCGGCCAGGGGCCGGTGAGATCGAACTGGAACTCGGGATGATCGGCATCGAGCTCGTCGGCGTACTCGACGAAGCTGACCCAATCGGCCCGGCTCACCAGGAAGGCCGCCGACAGAACGCGCCTGCCTTCGGCCGGGAGCGTGAAGGCGGCTCGCGATCGGCGGCGCAGAGCCGTATAGAAGCTTGCCGCCTGGTCCGCCAGGTCGCCTTCGCTGACGTCGGGCCGTCTTCCCGACGGCTGGATATGAAGTCGCATCTCGAACGCGCCGTCCAGAAAGGACAGCGCCTCATCGAAGGCGACGTGCTGGTCCTCGAGGAACTCGATGATGTGCTCTCTATCCCGAAAGACGATCCCGTACGGGGCGGGAACGATCGTCGCCCGACGCATGGCGCGCTCGATAGTGGCGCTGTGCTGCTGGATGAGCTCCCTATTCCAATCGGGGAGCCGGTAGGGGACCGTGCGGACGAGCGCCGCCATGCCGCGATGCTCGATCAGGTCGTCATCGCCCGCCGAACCGATGAGCTTGGCGAGTGCGCGCTCGTGGCCGCGGGCTCGCACGACCCCGTGGAGCAGTAGACCCTGTTGCTCGGCGGGCTGCGGCTCGTCTTGCTCGTCAGCCGTCACAGGTTGCTCGACCTCTCCCATCCTTCGCTCAGCAGCGGGTAAACGTCGTCTTGTGTCTTTGGCGTCGTCACCTCGGGGCCGTCGTGCCCGAGGTAGACGTTGATCTCGGAGCGGACCCCGAGGTCTTCCTCAGCCATATATACACCGGGCTCGATCGAGAAAGCTACGCCGGGGAGCAGTGTGCGTACGTCGTGGGTCTCGACGCCGTCGATGTTCGGCCCGAGGCCGTGGACCTCGTTGTCGATGGAGTGGCCGGTCCGGTGGTTGAAGCGGTCGATGAAGCCGGCTTTCTCGATGACCTCACGGCTCGCCGCGTCCACGTCGCAACCGCGTAACGGTGTCTCGGGATTGCCGAAGTGGTCCACCGCGTACTTGACCGCCGCCTCCCGGGCGCCGTGAACTGCCCGCCACACCTCCTGCACGCGGCCAGGGATCTCGGTTCCCATGAAGCCCATCCACGTCTGGTCGGCGAACACCGAGCCGGGTTCCCGCGCCCACAGGTCGATGAGCAGGACGCGGCCCTCGACGATTGGCGCGGCGCCCTGTGGGGTCGGTTCGTAGTGGCCGTCGGCGGCGTTGGCGCCGACGCCGACGATCGTGTCGCCTTCGACCAGCCCCGCATCGTCCATCATCTTCAAGATGGACTCCTTGAGGCCCCATTCGCTGAGGCTGACCCCGGAACGCACCGCCTCCGCCGCCTGCTTGTAGGCGCGGGCCGCAATGTTCGCTATGGCCTTCGATGTCCGCCGGTGGCTCTCCAGTTCGTCTGGCGTCCAGGTCGCCGCGAACATCGTCGCCAGGTCACCCGACTCCACCGGGTGTACCCCCGATCGTCTGATCAGGTCGAGCACGCCGGCTGGCACGCGGTCGAGCTGCGGGACCTTGTCGTTTTCCGAGTACTCCACGGCGAGGCGTAGCCCCGGCGTCAGCAGCTCCGCCAGCGTCTTCTCCAGCTCCTGCCACTTGAAGTAGACGCGTATCGCGCCCGGCCATTCACTCCACGGTGGCACCTCCAGCGAGTGGGCGACGGCCACCGGCACCCCCTCGACCGGGATGAGCACGAAGTAGCGGCGGCTCAGCGGTTGCCCGAGTCCTAGCACTCGGCCGGCGACCGGGTTCGTCGCGTGGTAGTCGTAGAGCAGCCAGCCGTCCAACTCGCTCTCGCGTAACGCCGCCTGGATCGCCCGTAGCCGGTCCGGATCGATGTGTGCGCGTTGTGCCGTATGAGCCATTGCGATTCAGTCCCCTTGGGTCCGCTCGTCGTCTTCCTCGTCGCGGGCGCCGTTCGCCTTAGTCCCGCGGATCAGCGTCACACCGATCGTACGCTCCTGGCCTAGCAGACTGCGTATCTCGTATTCGCGCGCCACAGCCCCCTTCAGTCCGCGCCAGCCCCATCGCCGCCAGGCGCGCCACAGGATCGCCAGCTTGTCGGCCAGCGTGAACAGCTCGGCCAGTTTCGTGAATGTGCGGCCGCGGATCAGGAAGGGGAAGACCTGATCCGACCAGTCCTCGACCTGCAGGTCGACCACGTCGGCGCCGCGCAGCGCCTGCTTCCATTCGACCAGCAGCAGCGGGGGGGCGCCGATATGCTGGATCAGGATGCGGCGCTGCTCCTGGTCGACATGGCCGGTCCAGACCAGGCCGATGAGCACGACTTTCCCGTCCGCCCGAGTTACGCGGCCCAACTCGGCCACCGCTTTGAGCGGGTCGGCCGAACTGGCCAGCCCCAGCTCGCCGATCGTCAGGTCGAACACGCCGTCTTGGTACGGCAGGTCGTCGACAGGCGCGTTTTGGTAGTGGACCTTCGAGTCGACACCCTCGTCGCGGGCACGTTGCTCCGCTACCTCGATCGCCGCCGGGTCCGGGTCGACGCCGGCGACGTCCGCCGGGTAATGCTTGGCGAAGAAGTTGGCCACCGCCCCGCGTCCGCAGGGGACGTCGATCAGCGAGTTCGGCGCCTCGGTCTCGGACAGGCCAGTGAGCTTCGCGATCTGGCGGTAGAGCTTCTGGTCACCGGAGGAGAACCCCCGGGAGCGGCTCAGACGCAGTAAATCAATCATCGAGGGCCCGCGTTCCGGGGCCGGCGGTGAGATTGGAGGTGAAGCCGCGTCTTGGTCCTCGCCTGGGAGCATGGGCGGAAGTATAGACTGGCCCCGAATAGGGGTCAACTCAGATCGAGGCCAGCCAGAGCCGTGATGTGGGCGAGCCCACAGTCGGCCAGCAGACGCAGGTCGTACCCCCCTTCCAAGACAGAGACGACCCTGCCCCCGCAGTACGAGTCGGCGACCTCGGTAACTCTCCGGGTCAGCTCGTGGTAGTCGGCCGGCTCGAGTGTGAGTCCGGCGAGTGGATCGCCGCCGGCGGCGTCGAAGCCGGCGGAGATGAAGATGATGTCAGGGCTGAGTCGGGAGGTCGCGGCCTCGATTCCATCCAGTAGCGCCTTGACGTAGCCCGCGGCAGGGAGGCCCGGTGGCACGGGGAGGTTCAGGGTCGCGCCTTCGCCGGGGCCATGACCGCGGTGCATGCTCTGCCCCGTGCCCGGGTAGTGCGGCCACTGGTGCATCGACAGGTAGAATATGTTGGGATCCTCGTAGAAGATCGCCTCGGTCCCGTTTCCGTGGTGGACGTCCCAGTCGATGATCAGCGCACGCTCGAGACCCTTGCTCTGAGCGTAGCGGGCACCGATCGCCACGTTGTTGAACAGGCAGAAGCCCATCGCTCGGTCTTCGCTGGCGTGATGGCCCGGCGGCCTCGCGAGGCAGAAGGCGTTTGCGGCGCTGCCGTCAAGCAGCGCATCGACCGCGGTCAGCACGGTGCCGGCCGCCGCCAGCGCCGCGTTCCACGAGCCGGGCGACACAGCTGTGTCGGCGTCAAGGTGCACGATACCGCCGAGTGCGGCGGAACGGCGAACCGCCTGGCTTACTCGTTGGACGTGCGAGACAGGGTGCACCAGCGTGAGGTGCTCATCGGCGGCGTGTGCGCACTCGACGCGTTGGACGCGCGTCTCGAATCGCGTCAGCGAGTCGTCCAGCGCTGCGTGTAACGCCCGGAGTCTGTCCGCTCTCTCTGGATGTCCCGGCCCGGTGTCGTGCTGCTCGCAGTCGGGATGGTAGACGACCAAAGTCGGTGCTCTAGGCATCACGATGACTCAATATCCATTATCCGACACCCACTGACCAGATGTTCAAGGTGTTTTCAGGTGGCAAGAATCAAGTCGCAACATCCATCGAGACAAGAGTGCGGCCAGCCGGTCATCCTTGTGCCGGTGGACGTCCGATATTCATACCTGACACTCGAACAAACCTCGAGATTTGGGAAGTGGATGTTGATTACTGGATATTGAGATAGACAGCCGCGCTCCTAGTCGCGCGCCAGTCGCCGGAGCAAGTCCGGATGGCGACGCCAGAAGTAGCCGATCATCGAGGCGCCGGCTAGGAAGTTGCCCACGAGCACGGCCGGCCAGTTGACCGCGCCGAGCACCGGCTCGACGAAGGCCAGGACGTACGTGTAATAGACGAACTCGAAGAAGACTACGAGGAAGAAGGTGCCCGGGATCATCAGCGGCGGCGTTCGCTCGAACAGCGCGACGGCCCACGCGACCATGAGGCCGGCAACTATGAAGGCCAGCCCGTGAAACAGCGTGTAGCCGGCCACCAGGCCGACGATCGAGCCCGAGGCCGATGCGGGCCCGCCAAATAGGCGCGCGCCCAGCAAGGCCGGGGTGTGGAAGGGCTGGCCCGCCAGGGTGTCGGTGACGAAGAACCATAACGCCAGGGCGGCGGCGCTGAGCAGGCCGCCGACGGTACCCTCGAGAGCGAGCGCCGACATCGCCGGTTTGGCGCCGAAACGATCTGACCCCGAGATCTGCATAAGCCCTTTAAGCTGTTCGTGGTTGGGCGGCGAGTCGTCTTTTTAGGAACGGGTGTGAAAAGGAGCGGGTTCCGCTGCGTGACACTTCAATATCCAATATCCGACATCCAGTGGCCACATGTTCAAGGTGTAAGCAGGTGGCGGTTATCAAGCCCCAATGTCAATCCCGGCAAGGATACACGGCCAACGCTTCATCCTTACCCGCTGGGCATCGGACATTAAAACCTGACACTTGAACTGTCCTTGGGATTCGATGATCGGATATTCGTTACTGGATATTGAAATGACCCACCGCAGTTCAGCTGATCTCCAGTGTCGGCATGCGGGCGCGCAGATACTGCTCGCAATCGCGGATCGGGTAGAGTAGCACGTGCCAGCGCGGGTCCGGCAGGGCGAGGGGCGCCGTCTCGGCCAGGAGCCAGCGGCTCAAGTCGTCGGCGACGTCGATGGTCTCGGGATCGGCTCGGCCTTCGATGCGCGCCAGGGCCCAGTAGATGTCGTGACCGCCGGGCGGCCGCAGTCGCAGGTACCAGCTGTAGACCTCGCCCACCTCGGGTCGCAGAGGCTTGAAGATGGAGGAACGTTGGCCGGCGCTCATCCCCAGGGTCACCTCCATCGCCGTCGGAGACAGGAACTGGGTGCGGTGGCTCTTCACCAGGCCGGCGGCGCGCCCCGATTTCAACAGGCCCGGATCGATGGCCAGCCGGCCGTCCACAAGCAGCCAGCCCGTGCCCGGGCTCTCCGTCGACCACCGCCTGGCCAGGCGCCGCTCGATGATCGATCGATGCAGCTTGACGGCGGACCGCCCCAGCTCGGCGAGCCTGATCGGGTGGAGGTCGCTGGCCTCCGCCTGGCTGTCGATCAGCGCCGCTTCCGGTAGGCCGAGCTCGAGGAAGCGATCGGGAGGCAGCAGGGCGTGAGGGAAGGCGAGGATCTCCTCCTCGACCACCGCCCAGGTCGTGAACTCGCGCTCGCTGCGCCTCCGGATGACCGCCGCCACGTAGCCGTGGACGATGGGGACGACGCCGAGATATCCGCCGATGCGGGTGTGCTCTATCCCGTCGAGAAAGAACTCGAAGCCCGATTCGAGCGGCGAGCCGACGGGGTGAGTCGCGAAGCTTCCGTCACCCTCGACTATCTCTGCCTCACCGAAGGCGGTCGGCTCGGGCGGTGGCTCGAGTTGCGGGCCGCCGCCCCGGATCGGGCGCCAGCCGGAGCCAAGCCCGTCACCCAGGTCGAGCAGGCGCCGCCAGATGGCGGCCCCCCCGCTCGGTTGATCTGGGCGCTCGAGCCCTCTACTTTCGCCAGGCATGGGTCTTATGAATAGGAGTTCCCGGCTCTGTCTACAACGGGTCCGCGAGGCTCGAACCCTGGCGGCGCTGGTCGCGTTGGCTCTGCTTTCCGGGTGCGACAATGTCGAGTGGGGCGGCATATCGGTCGAGCTGCGGGAGCCCGTGTATGAGATCGCCGATTCGAGTGCGGCGCTCGACAGCGTGGCCGAGCCGCCTCCCTTGGCGATGCCCACCGGGCCGCTGCTCTTCCATGTGCGGCAAACCGATGAGAACGGCAGCGCGGTTATCGAGCCGGTGGTCGAGATATCGGCGGACGAGCTGAGGGCAGTAGGGCCGCTACGGGCCGGGCGCGCGCCCGAGTACGTTGACGAGTTCATCGCCCGCTACTACGGGACCGACCAGGCGTACACCCTGTTCCGCGGCGGCGCCCGTGTCGGGACCTTCTACGTACGCGCGCCTGCCGTCGGCGGCTCGGGCCTCTGCCTGGAACTGAGGGCCGAAGGGCAAGTAGAGTACAGGCCGCGGGCCGACACGCTGAGCGAGTTCCTCGCCTGGTCACCCGGAGTGCGGGCCGGCCGAGATACCCTCGCCGTCCCGGCCTATCGCTCCGACATGCTGTCGCTGTCCCAAGTGCTGGCGCGCCTTGGCGTGCGGGAGCGCGAGGTCCCCGGCGTCTGGCGGTTCAGGGCGCCGGCGGATCTGCGGGCCCTGCGCGTCGGTACGGGGTCGAGGGGCTTCGCGGCGACCTTCGTCGTAGGCGACTCGTTGGGCACCGGCTCGCCGGCCGACTCGGCGGGCTCGGTATTCATCGTCGCCGACTACGACCCTTCGCGCGGGTACTTCCCGATCTACTTCGACGCGGCCTGGTACGGTCCCGGCCAGAAGCGCGCCCTGCGCTGGCTGGACGCCGTCGAGCTGTCGGGCGACGCCGAGCTTGAGTGGTTGCTGCGCGCGTACGGGGATGCGGGGGCCTGGTATGAGCTCGTCGGTCGGGGTACCGTGCGCGATACCGTGAGGACGGTACTCTGGTCCAGTCGGCAACCGCTCTGCGAGGCGGAGAGTTCGGCCGGCGGACGCTGACCGGTTCAGTTAGGGTGAACAGAACGATCGAGGGCTGACCGCCAGTCGGCGGTCAGCCCTCGATCGTTGGTACCCGGCGCTGCCGTGGATCAGAATGACTGTTGCACCCGCAGCAACCACACGCTCGCCAGCTCCGGCGCGCCAATCATCTGGATGTGCCTGTCATTCAGGATGTTGGTGCCGGTCAGCGAGACGACGGTCGAGCGGGAGATGGGCAAAGCGTAGCTGATGTTGAGGTCAAGCAGCGCGTAATCTTCCACGCAGACGTTATCGCCTAGGTCGCAACGCTGGCCGACCGCGTCGTTGCTCACATATACGCCAGTCTTGACAGGGAAGCCCTCCACGTAGCGTCCACGTGCCTCGACCGTGAGTCCCAACCGCTCGCTGCGATAGGTGGTACTTACCGAGCCCTTGTTCTTCGGCGAGTTGAGTGCCAGGTCGGCGGGTGCGTCGATCTCGGCTGCTGTGAAAAGGTTCTCGCTCACGTACGAGTAGCTGCCCGTGAAGCTCAGCCAGTTGGTGGCGATGAACGTGGCGCCGATGTCGGCTCCCCAGAGGTCGAAGTCACGGATGTTCCGGTACGTGAGGATGATCGTCGACGGGTCGAGAAAACCCTGAATGCTGGGATCGACCCACTGCGCGCCTGGCGGCAGATCTGTCTGGATCGTCGGATCGACCTCATTGGGCGTGACGATTCCCCACGGTACGTCGGAGGCGCCGTCGGCGAGAGCATCGAGTACCAGGTCTGGGAGCGGCAGGCCAAGCCGGTCGCGCTCCGACTTGAGGTAAGCAGCCAGGGTGGTCCCATCCACGAAGACATTGGGTGTCTCGACAAGCAGCGGACTGATGAAGTCTTCGACCTTCGAGTAGTAGACGTCGATGCCGATCAGCAGACGGTCACCAATCAGACCTTTGTAGCCGGCCTCGAACGTGTTGGTGATCATTGGCTTGGTTTGAGGTACAGGCTGGACCCCACTGACCGGATCGAACGAGCCCGTTGTTGGGTTCAGTGCGGCCAACCCGACCAGCACGTCCGCGGCGGTGGGCGCGTTCATCAGACTAAGGGCTGCCCCCAAGTCCGGGTCAGTCTGGGTTGCCAGATTCACTACGAAAGGCCAAATAGCCATCGGGTCCACCGGCAGCGGGCCAGCTTCGGGCGGCAGGAACCCCGAGCGCATGCAAAGCCCTTCCTGACCCAACGAGTTCATGCAATTCTCGCTGAACGTGAAGCCGCCTTCCGGCGCGCCCCGCCCACGCACTGGGTACGGGAGCAGCACACCGGGCTGACCCGGGACCGGCAGCCCCGGCGCCGACAGCTTGTCGAGGAACAGGTTGTTGCTGGACGGCTGGCTGAAGGCACGGTTGTAAGTAGCCCGCAGGCTGTGCCCCTCCGCCGGTTTGAAGACGACCGCGGCACGCGGCGACCACAGCAGGTCGTCGACCACGTCGTGGTAGTCGGCCCGCAGCGCCAGAACGAGGTCGAACATCGGCGACAGCTCGGTCTCGGACTGCAGGTACCCGCCGACCTCCCAGATGTTGTCCGCGTCCTCGTTACGGCCGTTGATTATGCCTTCGGTCCGAGGGGTCGTGCGGATTAGGTCGGCGCCGTAGGTGAAACGCTGGCGCTCGCCGAGCAGGGTGCCGTGCTGGAGCTGAGCAGCCCAGAGCATCGAGTTGTCGGTTACCAGCTGGTTGTCACGCAGCGTGAAGCTGTCGCCGGCATCGCTCATGTTGAGGTAGGCCTGGGCGAACAGATTACCGCGGTTGAATCGCGCCTGAGCGTAGGAGTATGTCCAGTCGAGCGCCTGGGCGGCGCCGATTCCGGTCATCTCGATGCTGCTGACCATACGCGATACGCCGCCGTTCACCGTCAGCGTGCTCTGATCGTCGAGCCGGAAGTCGAAGCGCAGGTCGCCGCTGAACCTCTCCTGACGGTAGTCGCGCTGCGCGTCTACGGCTTGCTCAGCTGGATCCACGTACTTGAAGTCGGTGCCGTTGAAATACATGCCCGACAGCTTGTAACCAACGTTGTCGCCGACCAGGCCGGCGTGGCGGAAGGAGACCTGCCCGAGGGCCTCGGTGCCGCCGGTGTTGTTGCCGCTGCGCGCTCCGCCGTAAAGGCTGACGGTCGTGCCCTGGTGGTCGAGCGGCGAGCGCGTGATGAGGTGCATCACGCCCTTGTCGACGTTCGGCCCGTAGAGGGCGGAGCCGGGTCCGAGCACGAACTCGATCCGGTCGATGTCCTCGTTCGTCGCCGGTATCAGGTTGTAGGCGTTGAAGCGCAGCGAAGGTACCGACGCCCAGCGGTTGTCCGTCAGCACGAATAGCGCGCCGGAAAAGACATTGTTGAAGCCGCGCGCTACAACGTTGTGCTGGGCCAGGCCAGTCGTCACCACGTCGGCGCCCGGCAGCGAGCGCATGTGATCGACGGCCGTCGTCGTTGTCCGCTCCTGGATCTCCTCCGACTCGACGGTATAGACCGACGCCGGCGAATCGAGGGCCTTCTCCTGGGTCCGCGAGGCCGTGACCACAACCGGGTTCAGGCGGAACACGATTGAGGTGAGCTCCACCGTTCCGACGGAGGTGGCTCCGGTCGAAACGTCAACGCCATCCACACGCTTCGTCTCGTAGAAGTCCGAGGTGAAGACGAGCGAGTAGCTCCCCGACGCGATGCCGGTGAATCGGAACCCTCCGTCGGCGTCGGTGCTCGTCGAGGCCACCGCGCTGCCCGCCAGACCCGTAGTCACCTCAACTCTGACGGCTTCGACCGGCGCGCCGGTCTCGACGTCGATTACCCGTCCCGTGACGGTCCCCTGCTGGGCTAGAGCGTGGCCCTGGACGCCGAAGACCAGCGCCAGAGCCGCGACGGCGCCCAAGAGCCGCTGGCTCGTGTAACGCCTTGGCGGGCTGATGGTTAGGGGATGTGTCTCCATTGTGTACCCCTCCGTGCAGGATTACGGACACGTTACAGTTCTGACTTTTTGACGGGTAGAGAGGACAAACTACACTTTTCGACCGTTTCCGCTACCCACCACGCCCTGGGAGCCTACGGGCCAGCGCCCGACCTACGAAGCGGAGCCTATCGGGCCAGGGCAGCCGGCCCAGGCTGGTGCGGACGACGCCGCGGGTGAAGAAGGTCGCCTGCGAGTAGTCGATCTCGACTTCGACCACAACGGGCCGGCCGTCGGCGTGGAGCGACCGGGCCCGCCCCAGTGTCTCGCTCACCTCGGAGTCGGCGGCGAGCGACAGATACTGGACGGCCAGGCCCCGGCAAAGGGCCTCGAGATCGAAGTCGGGTAACCGGCTCGCCGTCTTGCGGGCCAGCGCGGTCTGCTGGAATTGTGCGATCTGGGCCAGCTCGCGGTCGCGTAACACCAGGATCGTCACGGGAAGCTGCAGGTGTGCTGCGGTGAGCAGCTCGAGGCCGGTCATCAGAAAGGCGCCATCGCCGGCCAGGGCCACGGCCGGGCGATCCGGGCAGGCGAGCGCCGCGCCGAGTGCCGCAGGCACCGAGTATCCCATGCACGAGTAGTCGACCGGTGCCAGGAAACAGCCGGCCCGGTTGAGACGCAGGTGCTCCATGGCCAGGAAGGTGCCGTTGCCGCTGTCGGTAGCGAAGACGGCGTCCGGGCCATAACGCTCTTGCAGCGCTCTCAGCAGGTGATGCGGGCTCACACGCTCATCGCTTCCCTCCGCCCAGGCGGCGCCGACTTGGTCGTGGCCCTTGCGGATCGCACCGCGCAGGCCGGGATCGGGGCTCCGCGGCTCGAGCTCCGCCAGCAGTGCGGCGACAAAGCTCCGGGCGTCGGCGGCGAGCGACAGCTCCGCCGGGTAGTTCTTTCCCAGCACCGAGTCGTCGACGTCGACGTGGATCAACGGGCCGGGCGGCTCGAAGCCGTAGCTCCCCGTTCCCACCTCGGAGAAGCGGCAGCCGATCGCCAGCATGAGGTCGCAGTCGCCCGCCAGCTTCCGAACGAAGGGCGGTGCCACGGCCCCGAGCCCGCACCAAAGCCACAGCGGGTGGCTCTCCGGGAAGACGCCCTTCCCCTGGATCGTCGTGGCCACGGGCGCCTCGAGCCGTTCCGCCAGGGCGACCAGATCGGCACCGGCCCCCACCGCCCCGAGTCCCAGGTAGAGCAAGGGGCGCCGGCTGGCCGCCAGAAGATCCACCGCGCGTCGCAGGGCCTGGGGGTCCGGGCCGCTGGGCCCCGGCTCTTCATCGACCCACGAGTCGAGCCCGGGCTCGTGCTTGAACAGGTAGTGGTTAACCGGGATCTCCACGAAGACGGGACCCGCCGGTGCGGCGCGCGCGGTCCGGCAGGCACCGCGGACCACTGCGTAAAGATCGGAGCCGCGCTCAGGCCGTAGCTGTGCCTTGGTCACCGGGCGGACCATCGCCAGCTGATCGATGTCGTGTAGCTGGAAGGCCTTCCCGCTGTCGGTGCGGACGCCGCAGCCGAGAACCAGCATGGGGATCCCGTCCAGGTAGGCCTCGGCGATCCCGGAGAGGGCGTGGGTCAAACCGGCCCCGGGCACCACGTTCACACAGCCGAGCAGGCCGGACGCTCGGGAGACGCCGTCGGCCATGAACGACGCGCTCTGCTCGTCGGTCACCAGGATCGGGCGCACCGCGGCCGAGCGGCTCAGCGAATCGTAGAGCTCGATGTTGTGGGTGCCGGGGATGCCGAAGGTGAAGGGAACACCCTCGTCCTCGAGGGCCCGCACGACGATGTCGCCACCGGTCATCTTGCTCATCGGGTCAGCCCAGTAGGGTCCCGGCGTCCTGACGGATGCGCTGTGCGACCCGGTCAGCTAGCGCCATGATCGTCAGGTACGGGTTGATCTCGATCGCGTCGGGGAACAGGCTGGCGTCGGCCACGAATAGCCACGGCACGCCGTGCACGCGGCCGTAGGAGTCGGTGACCGAGTCGTCCGCGGTGAGCCCCATGCCGCAGCCGCCCTGTAGGTGGGCGGCGGAGACACTGACGCCGCCGGGCCGGAAATGGCGCTCGTCGATGATCTCCTCCAGCCGCTCGGCCTCTTCTTGCCCCGCCGTCGTGTGCGTCGCCGCCGGGACATGGACCCGGCGCGCGCCTGCAGCGAAGAAGATGCGGGCGGAGGTCAGCGTCCCTCGCGCCAGGGCCTTCCTCACCTCGGGCGTGAACTGATAGTGGACCACGGGCCGGCCGGCGCTATCGATAGTCACCCGGTTGCCCGGGTCGACGTGGTCGCAGGCGAGGACGAGAATCATCTGCAAGCGCGGGAAGGCGCGCATGAACTCGCTGTGCGGCGCGCCGAACCCGCGCAGGCTCTTCGCCGTCGTGAACGGGAAGTACATGCACGTTTCGAGGATGAATCCCTCCGATTCAACGAACTCGTCCAGATAGTAGCTCTTCGGGTGGCCGACGAAATTGCTGATCGTGTGCTCGTGCTCGGCCACCAGGATTAGGGCTGGGTGACACGTAAAGCCATGACCGAGACGCGGGAGTCTGGTGGGCAGGCGCGAGCGCATTAGCAGCGCTGGCGTGTTCACGGCACCCGCACACGCTACCACCACCTTCGCCCGGATTCGGTACGCGCCGGGCTCCCAGGTCGACGGCTCGCCTTTAGCGCCGTCCGGCTTCGGCGTCACATGCGCGATCAGCGTCCGGCCCGCCAGCCGGGTCACCTCGCAGCGCGTTACCACTTCGACGCCATCCCGCTCCGCCTGCGGCAACTGGACCCGGTTAGTGCCCTGCTTGGCCTGGTTTGGGCAACCCAGGTTGCAGAGGCTCGAGCCGCGGCACCCGCGCACGTTGATCGGGAACTGCTCCACGTCATAGCCCAGGCGACGGCACCCCTCGACGAAGAGCTGATTGTTCTCGTTGATTCGCTCTTCCTCGAGATAGTGGACGTTGTTCTGCTCGATGAACTTGCGCGTGCGGCGCATGACCTCCTCGTAACCGAGGCCGGGAACGTTCCAGGCCTCGATCACACGCTCGGGCGCGGCGATCGAGGTGCCGGTGTACACGGTCGTCGAGCCACCGTAGCCGCAGCCCATCGCGAGGGTCATCGAGCCGTCCGCAGTGAGCAGGCCGCCGCCGTCCTCGTACAGCGCCTGCGCCATCTCCACCTCGCGGCCGCTGAACTCGTCGTCACGAAGGCGTGGCCCCTTCTCGAGCACTACGATCCGCGCTCCATCCCGGCAAAGCGGCGCCAGCTCCTGGGCCACGGTGCCGCCGCCGGCACCCGACCCGATGATGACGATATCGTACTCCCGCTCGTTCATCGTCCCGCCGCCTCCCAGCCGGCCGGGTCGGGATGGTAGCCGATGGCCGCCGCGGCAGCGCCACGGCCGTAATAGCCCAGCAGCGCCAGGGTCCTGAGACCCCAGAAGCCGACGCGTATCCGGTCGAGGCGGTGATTCTGAAGGCCGGCCAGGAAACGGGCCCGGCGGCCCGACTCCAGAGAGCTGAACCGGCGGCCGTAGCGGAACAGCGGCAGCCACTCGACCAGCCGCAGGAAGAGTCGTAGCTGTCGCCGCAGCTCGCTGGGTCGGCCGCGAAGCGATTCGTCGACCAACGCCATCAGCTCGCCCCATTCTGTGGCGTTCAGTTCGTCCGCTTCGGGCACCACGGTGCAAACTACCGCCCTGAACACCGGCAGCAGCCCGGTGAGGGTGGAGGATGTGTCCGTGGTGGGCCTCCTTTCGTGCGGGTGCGGGTTGGATGGTTCCGGGAATTTGGGCCGGAGCATGGGGTAGCCGCCAGACGATGAGGATCCGTTGAAATGTTGTCTTCAATATCCAGTATCCGACAGCCAATGATCAGGCTATCAAGTGGCTTTCAAGGATCAGGTGCCAAGGCTCAATGTCAAATGAACAAGGAGATAAGGGCTTCAGGTTTGACCTGCAGGATCGCCTTATCGAATACGCTGTGCTGATCACCCGAGTCGCCGACGGACTGCCGTCGACCCGGGCAGGGAAACACACCGCGGGTCAATTAGTACGCTGCGGTACCTCTCCGGCGCCGAACTACGGCGAGGCACAGGCCGCCGAGTCACGAAAAGACTTCATTCACAAACTGAAAGTCTGCCTTAAGGAACTCAGAGAGTCGATGGTGTGGCTGGAGTATGTGCAGCGCCTAGAGTTGGGCGACCGGATGCTTGTGGCCAGAGGGATCAGGGAGACCGACGAGCTTACTGCTATTGTATTCAGCAGCATCCAAACCGCAGAGCGAAACGATCGGACCCACTCCTGAGCCTCTGATACAATGAAGGGTTAGGAGTTGGACCTTGGGCCTTGTTCGCTGAGTAGACCTTGAGCACATGGTCACTGGATGTCGGATAATGGATATTCAGATCTCCACCACCGCATCAGCACCGGCACCACCAGCACGTTGATCCAAAGGGCGAACAGTATCCCCGCCACCGAATCGATGGCGAAGTGATTCTGCGTATAAACGGTCGATACGGCTACGCCCGCGGCGGCTACCACCAACAGGACCGCCACCGGCCTCGAGAACCAGCGCACCCCCAGGTACGCCATGGTCGTCGACGCGGCCACATGCGAGCTGGGGAACGCGCAGCCCAAAGAGTCGCCCTGGCCCTGCAGCACCCGCTCCAGTCGATAGAACAGCCCCTGCTGGTGTGGTCCCTGGTAGTGCTCGCTCAAGAAGTGGGGGCCATCCACCGGGAACGCGATGTACACGACGTAGCAGGCGAAGTAGACCAGCACGACTCGCAGCGTCATGTCGTGCCTCATCTCCCGGCTGCCCTTGAACAGCATATAGAGAAGCGGCAGGATCACCGTCAGGTAGTAGCCGAAGTACGCCAGGTGCATGATCTCGCTGAACCATACCCAGGGCATCGCCGGCATCCAGACCTCATCCAGGTGGACCCCGAACAGCGCAGCGTCGAGGCCCCCGATCACTCTGTCGTAAGCCGCGTCGTGCAGGAGGCGGCGGATGAAGTCCAGTTCCGTCCAGAACGCCAGGATCCAAAGTAGCGGGTAGATGTCCCGCAGCAGGCGGCCGACCGGAGTAAGCCCGTCGCCGGCACGCTCGATGAGCCTCGGCAGGAGGGCGGCGGCGCCGTGCGTCAGAAACAGGGCCCAGGCGTATGGCCATTGGGGGATGAGGGTGGCCCACACGACGGCCAACAGGACGTTGTAGGCTGCCGAGATCTGGTCGACCAGCTTCAGGTGCTCCGGCTTGCTGGGGCCCGGCTTGATCGCGTCGCTATCGCCCATGCCCATCAGTGGCCCTCAGGGGTAGCCTTGGGAACCGTCTGAACGAAGCCTCCGAGATTCATCGGTTCCTCCAATCGGCACGACCATGCCAGGCGCCCGTTCCATACCGTCATGTCGGGACAGCCGTCGCACATGTTCTGGCGTCCATCGGGTAGCAGATCGATCGGCTGAATAATCATGACGGACTGGTAGTGCAGGCGGCGAAAGATGCGCAGAGGGTTGCGAAGATAGGCACGTGCCGCTCGGGCCATACCGCGGTCGAGCGGAGAAAGCGCCAGCAAGGCTCGGCCGCGGCGGTGTACCTTGGGACTGCTGTATGCCAGGTATCGCCCGTGCCGCAGGTGGTGACTGACCTGTGCCAGCTCGATGAACTTGGGACCGACGTATCCGTGGACCTTACCCCGCGTCCCTAGCCGGCCGGCGGCCAGCCACTTGAACGAGTCCGGCATCTCGGTGCCGTTGAGGTAGGCGCACGGTTGGAAATCGGGGAATCGCTTCCGGATCACCGCCAGGATATCCGTCGATTTTATGTCGGTCCGCGGCTGCTGGTCGGTGGCGTAGCGGATGTCGCTGAGGTCGATGATTCGACCGTTCACGTAGTAGTCGAAGCATCCGTCGATCAGTGCTGCACGGAAGGCGATGAAGACCAGCACGTGCACGATGTCGATGTGCTTCTCGCCCCAGTCCACGACCTCGGGCACCGACTCCAGCGTGTCCTCGTAGACCGTAGAATTGAAGGCGCAGGACAGGCCTCCCACTTCGGCGATCAGCTGCGCGAACTTGAGCCGTAGCTCGTTCAGCTCGACCTCGCTCTTGCCGCGCCAGCCTGGCCGCCTCTGCTTGCTGTCGATGTGCAGCGTCAGCCCCCAAAGCCCCGCCCGCTTCATCTCGATGAGCAACTCGCGGCTGAGGGTCAAGCCGTTCGTGTTCAGGATCGGCTTGAGTCCACGCCCGGCGATCATCGCAACGATGTCTGTGACCTCGGGGTGGCAGAGCGGGTCACCGCCCGCTACCGAAATCCCGTCCGAAGTACGTAGCTGCGTGAAAAGGTCGAGGTCGTCGGCGATCTCGTCCAGCGGCTTGTGGGATTTCGGATCGTTCGTCCGGTAGCAGCCCTCGCAGTAGAGGTTGCAGGCGGCGGTCGGCTCCAACCACGAGATCGCATTGTCTGGGAGGCTCCACGGGAGCCTGTAGAGCGATCTGTGGTCTAGCTGCTCGCTCATCAGTGCGTTCTCCTGCACCGGTGCCGGGTTGCGCGGCCGGGCATCGTCCTGGTTGGGGGTCTCGCGTCGAGCATTGGGGTTGAACGATCCTGCGAAGGTAGTGCAGCCTACCTGGGCGGGCAACAAGTGAGGGTCGCCGAGCGTCGCTCCTAGAAGTTGTCGCATCAGATTGACCTAGGCCCGCCATCTCCCTCCCGTGCCAACCTTTGGGTTGCTCGGGGCGTCTAAGGCTTGTGAGGGACAAGAGCGCTGAGCCCAGAGCGCCTGGCACAGAGACAGACGAAATCCGGGAGTAGCTAGGAATATGCACCATGGCGAAGAATCCGCGTACGGCGTTGCTGGCGGCGCTGTTGCTGGCCCTCGTAGCGTCGCCTGCCCCGGCGAGTGAGGAAGGAGCTCCCAAGAAGAAGTCCGATCCCGATCCCGAGCCCTACCGAGCCCTGGCGAGCCGTGCGACCCCGGGTACTCCGGAGATCGATGGGAAGCTGGCGGAGGCCGTCTGGGCGCTGGCGGAGCCGCTCATCGGCTTCGTGCAGCGCGACCCAGCAGAGGGGGAGCCGGCGACGGAGCGTACCCAGGCCTGGGTGCTCTACGACGACGGCTCGCTCTACATAGGGGTCCGGGCCTACGACAGCGAGCCGGACAAGATCATCGGCGAGCTGACGCGTCGCGATAGCTATTCTGCCTCCGACTGGATCGTCATCTCGATCGACTCCTACTACGACCGCCGCACGGCGTTCGAGTTCAGCGTGAACCCGGTGGGCGTGGAGCGAGATACTTACCGCTACGACGACATCAACTTGGACGACAGCTGGAACGCCGTCTGGGACGTGGCCACCACTATCGATGATGAGGGCTGGGTGGCGGAGTTTCGGATCCCGTTCTCGCAGCTTCGCTTCTCGCAAGCGCCGGAACAGACCTGGGGCTTCAACATTGAACGTGTCATCCAGCGCAAGGCTGAGACCGTGCAGTGGAAGCCGATCCCCAAGGACGCTTCGGGCTGGGTCTCCGAGTACGGTGAGCTGGTCGGCATCAGCGGGATTCAGCCGCCGCGTCGCCTCGAAGTCTTGCCCTACGCGGTGGCGACGCAGGGCTTCACGATCGCGGATCCCGACAACCCTTTCCAGACCGGTCGCGATTTTCAGGGGAGTGTCGGTGCGGACCTGAGGTATGGATTGACCAACAGCTTGACGCTGAACCTCACGCTCAACCCCGACTTCGGGCAGGTCGAGGCCGACCCGTCGGTGGTCAACCTGTCGGCCTTCGAGACGTTCTTCGCGGAGAAGCGCCCCTTCTTCCTGGAGAGCGCCAACATCTTTCAGTTTAGCCTGGGCGGCGGTGGCCATGGCATGGAGCAGCTTTTCTACTCGCGGCGTATTGGCCGCCGTCCGCAGGGCTCCGCCGATGCTCGCGGGGGCTACGTGGACCACCCCGATAACACGACGATTGTCGCCGCCGCCAAGCTGTCGGGTAAGTCGGCGAGCGGCTGGTCGGTCGGTGTGCTCGACGCGGTCACGGCCCAGGAGAAAGCCGTGATCATCGATGGCGACGGAAACCGGCACGAGGACGTCGTCGAGCCGCTCACCAACTACGGCGTCGCTCGTCTGCAGAAGGACTTCAACGACGGTGCCAGCGCCATCGGTGCGATCTTCACAGCCACCAACAGGCAGCTACCAGGAGCGATGCGTGACCTGCGAGGGAGCGCGTACGCCGGAGGGATCGACGCGCGCCACCGCCTGTGGGGCGGTAACTGGGAACTGCGTGGCCAGCTGCTCGCCTCGTACGTCAAAGGTTCGCAACTCGCGACCGATGAGACCCAGACGAGCTCCGCCCGCTATTTCCAGCGTCCCGACGCCGATCATCTCGACTACGACCCCACGCGCACCAGCCTGCGGGGCACGAGTGGCTCGTTCAGCTTCGGCAAGATCGGCGGCCACCACTGGCGCGGCTCGCTCAGCAGCTCCTGGATCTCGCCGGGCTTCGAGGTGAACGACGTCGGCTTCCAGCGGCAGGCGGATGTCTGGCGAAACAGTGCATGGATTCAGTATCGAGAGAACGATCCCGGCAAGATCTTCAGACGCTACAGCATCAACTGGAACGCCTGGAACTGGCAGACGTTCGGCGGCGAGCGGACCGCGACCGGCACGAACATCAACGGCAGCTTCACCTTGCTCAACTACTGGGGCGGCTTCGGGGGCATCAACCGTCAGTTCGAAGCCACCAGCACCAACGTACTGCGCGGCGGCCCTTCCATGTTGGCACCCGGCTCCTGGAACTGGTGGGCAGGCTTCTACAGCGACAACCGCAAGCCGATCACTATGGAGGTTGGAACCTTTCAGTGGATGGACGACGAGCGGTCGAGCTCCCGCGGCGGCTTCGCGTTCGTGTCCTGGCGCCCAAGGGCCAACCTGCGCCTCACTTTCGGCCCCGAGTACAACAAGACGCACGACGATTGGGCGTGGGTCACCTCGGCGGAGGCTTTGAGCTCGACTCGCTATGTTATGGGCGTGCTCGACCAGCAGACGATCTATCTGACCACGCGGCTCGACTGGACCTTCACGCCGAACCTCAGCCTGCAGCTGTACGCGCAGCCCTTCGTCTCCGCCGGCGACTACACGGCGCTCAGCGAGGTCGTCGATCCCCATGCAGGCTCGTACGACGACCGCTTCGAAGCCTACGGCGAGGACCGGCTGAGCTACGAACCGAGCACCGACCCGAACGCTCCTGGCACCTACTACGTCGACTTGAACCGCGATGGCGAATCCGATTTTTCGTTCGATGACCCGAACTTCAACTTCAAGCAGTTCCGCTCGACCGTAGTCCTGCGCTGGGAGTACGTCGCCGGCTCGACGCTATTCTTCGTCTGGTCGTCCAGCAAGACGAAGTACGACTACACCGGCGAGTTCAACCCGCTCGACGACCTCGATGCATTGCGCAAGACGGAGGGCGAAAACTATTTCAGCATCAAGGTCAACTACTATCTGAATCCCTGAAGAACGCGCCTATCTGCGCAGTAAGACGAGAGGGGGTCCGCTTGCCGGACCCTCTTTCAATATCCGATAACCCATACCCACTGACCACGTAGTCAAGGACTGTTCAGCGGCCAGGGCCCGAGTTTCAAGGCCCGAGTCTCATCGGTGATTGAAACCTGACACTTGATCGCTGAAATCACTTGATACCCGCCCCCTGGATGTCGGATATTGGATATTCAGATCCACACTGTGGGACTGCTCTTCGGGAGGAATCATGCGCTTTCGAGACAAGGTCGCATTCGTGACCGGCGCCTCGAGCGGGATCGGACGAGCCTGCGCCCTGCTGTTCAGCGAGGAGGGCGCGTCGGTCTTTGCCGTAGCACGCCGTGCGGAACGGTTGGAAGAAACGTTCGAGCACCATGCTGCCGCAGACGTGCGCTCGGATCAACAGGTTCGCGCCGCGGTCGAGCGCTGCGTCGAGCGGCTGGGCCGCATCGACTACCTAATCAACGCGGCGGGTGTGATCGGGAAGGGTGGTGTCCTAGACACGCCACCGGAAGAATGGGAACGGCTGTTCGCGTCGAACGTCGACTCCGTCTATTACGTCACCCGCTACGTGGCACCGTACCTGATCGAGAGCGGTGGTGCCATCGTCAACGTCTCATCGGTCACCAGCATTCGGCCCTATGGCAACCTGCTGGCATACTGCGCATCGAAGGCGGCTGTCGACATGTTCACGCAGTGCGTGGCTCTCGAACTGGCGCCTCACCGTGTGCGTGTCAACGCGGTGAACCCCGGCGTCGTCGTCACCGAGTTGCACACGGTGGCGGAGATGGTGCCGGACTACGATGCGTTCCTCGAGCACTCCAAGACCACGCACCCGCTGGGGCGAGTGGGTCGGCCGGAAGAGATCGCGGCAATGTGCGCCTTCTTGTGCTCGGATGACGCGAGCTGGATCACGGGAGGGATACACACGATCGATGGCGGGAGAGCACTGTTGAGCGCGCGCTAGTCGCGTCTACGGCTTGGTGGTCTGAGGCGAACTAAGGCTATAAGTTGGCGATGTACGCTGGCCATCCACTCGGAGGATTCAGCGATGACCGCGAGAGGTTCCCTGACCGTGATTGCCGCGCTGGTGCTGGCGGCTCAGCTTGGTGGGTGCGCCGGCCGCAGGGGTGCCGATGGCGAAGCCGGCCCACAATCCCAGGCCGACGTCACCATCGAGGTGGAGAACCAGAACTTCCACGACGCCCGAATCTACCTTCTGGTCTTCGGCAGACGAACGCGATTGGGGCATATTGCCAAGCACAGCACCGAGATCTTCACGTTCGGGGCGGAGCCGGACGACATCCGCATCGAGGTCGACTTCATTGGTGCTGGCGGCTTCGTCACGCGGCCGATGCGCGTGAGCGCCGGTGATCAGCTCAAGCTCCTGATCCAGATGCACGCCCACCGGCTGCGCGCCAAAGGGTGATCGGCCTTGAGTTGGTCGCTCCGCTCGGTGCGCACCCGGGGAGGGATACACACGATCGATGGCGGGAGAGCGCCGCTAAGCGCCCGGTAGACGCGTCCAGGACTATCTTCGGGGCCAACCTTCACGCCATATTGGATGCAGCCAATTCTTCTCGTGGGGATCTATCTGTAGAGCCGTCCTGTATTCGGCCGTCGCCTCCTCTCGCATTCCCAGAAAGTTAAGGACGTCTCCTCTGATACTGTGCTGTGTCGCCTCAAACCGCTTCTGCACCCTGTCTGCCACCGCGGCCACTTCCTCTTCGGTCTCTCCCATGTTGACCAGGAGAGGCAATACGCTCTCTCTCAGCTCCCACGCGGTCAGCTTATTCTGCACCCGGTACGTGCCCGATACGAAGTAAGCCATCGCCGGGGTGAACTCTAGGTAAGGGTGATTGTCCGTATTCAAACTCGCCGCGGCGACATACTCCGCTAGAGCCTCTTCACCCATAACGAACCAGCCCAGTACATCGATGGGATCAGTTACGTGGAGCGGCTCGAGGTCGCGCTGGACATCTCGCATAGCGAGCTTGTCACTCAGCGACTTGAAGTCGATCTCCAGCTTCTTTTGTGTCCCGACCAAAATGAAGTATTGCCTTAGTGGTGTGAACCAGAGGGTCGTATGAGGGAACACCGTTACAAACGTCTTCGCTATCATCCTCACTTCCTGATCCGATAGCAGGTGGAAGGGTACCCATTGAACGAGCAGCCCGTCATCGGACAGTCTCTCTTCCAGCAATTGGTAGAACTCGAGGGCGTAGAGGCTACCGTTTCCTGCCATCTTCGGAGACGTGGCATCGATCGTAATCACGTCGTATACGTTGTCGGTCACCAGGGCGTAATTTCGCCCGTCTCCCAATATCAAATCGAAGCCGGGTTCGGTGAGCACACCGTGATTGATTTCCGGGAACCACCTCGCAGCGTCCAACACGGCCGGCACTAGCTCGACACAATCCACTTCTTCGACGTTGTACTGCATCACCCCCCAGGATGTACCCCCCGCCCCAAAGCCGACGATGTTCACCCGTGGGGAGGACACGTTACTCAACAGCAGGGGCAGATGCGCCAGTGCTTTCTGTGCGTCCTGCGGTTCGAATCCCGTTCCCGCTACCGGGAATCCATTGATACTCAGGACCTTATCGTCCCACTTGTCTGCGTATACTTTGACCGTGCCACCTATTCCTTCCCGATAAGAGAGAACCTCGGGACCTTCGATGCCTTCGTAGTAGGATGTTAGAGTGATCGGGCCACGTATCGCGTAGTAGGTCCCTGCAGCGACGCACAGTAGACCCAGCCCACCTGCCATCCGCATTCTGGTGGCATGTTTCATCGATGGCTCGGCTAGGATGAGTGCTCCACCAATGATCACATTGAGTCCGGCAATCACGATGATGCCGTTTTGCACACCCAGAGAAGGAATCAGCACGAAGCCGGCTGCCACGGATCCGAAGACCCCTCCAATCGTGTTAACCGAATAAACATCACCCAACGCGCTACCAACGACGTTCACGTCTCTCGTGTATATCTTGGCGACGAGCGGGAAAGTCATTCCCATGAGGACAGTGGGCACAAGCATCACGGCGAGGCTCTTGACGAACCTGATCCCTGCCCACTTCCAGTGCAGCAGGGCGCCGAGAGACGAGTCAGCCATGCTCTCGAACACGGGGGTCAGGTTACTCAGAATCGGAATCGCCAAGATGGCAGATAGCCCGATAAGCACCTCCATTACCCCCAACCAGGCGAACAGGCTCTTCTTGGTGTCAATGAACCTGGCTACGATGAAACTCCCCAGGGCTATACCCAAAAGGAAAGCCGTCAGAATCGTGGTGAAGGCATGGGTAGAGTTGTCCAGGAAGAAGACCAGAGCCCTTGTCCAAAACACCTCTAGAGCCAAAGCACAGAAGCCTGATACACCAACAGCCAAAAGTGCCAGCAGAGCCAACCTCGAAGGGTATGCTTCTCCTCCAGTCTCCCGTGGCTCCGTCTCGCGCTTCTCCGGGTCACCGCTGGCTGCCGGCTGAACCCCCAGACGCCAAGCCAGAGCCGACACGGTCCCCGCGATGAGAAGGTTTGCCACTCCGGCGAGGTAAGCGGCTTCTCTGACACCCAACAGCAGGATGAGAAAGAATCCTGCGGAGAGGGTACCCACGACCGCCCCGAACGTGTTCATCGAATAGAGATGCCCGACGTTCCACGCTATGCGCTCGGGTCTCCGAGCGAAGGATTTGACAATGACCGGCAGGGTTCCGCCCATTAGGGTGGCCGGAACAAGCATGACAGAGAAGGCCAGTGCGAATCTCAGCAGACTGACCTGGTAGTAGCTGATGGCGTAGCGCTGGGATATACCGACATAGATCTCAGTTATGCCGGAGAAGAGTAGGGGCATCAGGAACGCGGATATGCCGATCCCTGCCTCTAGAAGTGCATAGACGAGGAGAGGGTCCCTTCCCTTATCGATGACTCTGCCGAAGTAGAAACTACCCAGAGCTAGTCCAGCAAAGAACGAAGCCAGAATCGTGCTTGTTGCAAAGGCAGTAGCACCAAAGATCAGCGTGAGCATGCGCATCCAGACGACTTCGTAGACTAGCCCGCACGCTCCTGAGAGGAAGAACAACGCCAGGATGAGCAGTCGAACGCTGCCCTCTCGTGAGGGACTGGTGCTGATCTCCTTCATGATCTGTCTCTCCGAGTATCCTACTGCGGCAAATACACCGTTACTTGCGTCTTATCTCAATTAGTCACGGATTCCCGTACACACGTATTCCCAGTCAGAATACGTCAGTCGGTGGGTGATCCACTCAACAGGCCCTCCAACGGAAGCCTCTCGGCGCCGTTTTCCGTGCATACGGCGTATTCGCTTTCCCGCGCTCCGTACATGGCAACGCCTGCGAATTCACCCTTCGCGTTCAACGCGAAGAAGCGGATGTCGAAGGCGGGCTCCCCTCGACTGTTGAGCAGCCGTTCCTCCACGGTGTTGGCTTTGATGCGCTTGAGAGCCTCCATCCCCGCGTCCTTTGGGTGCATCCCACGACGCATGTGCTCAACGATCAGGTACGAGCTGAGGTTATAGAGATTCGCTTCTCCCCGACCCGTGGATCCGGCGGCACCGACGTCGCCGTCCACATAGAGGCCCGCACCTAGAATCGGCGAGTCGCCTACCCGTCCCGGAATCTTGAAGGCTCGACCGCTCGTTGTCGTCACGCCGCCTATTTCACCGTTTGGGCTGATTCCGTTGCAGTTTATGGTACCCCAGAACGCATGCTCTTCTATGAGACCCTGTCTCATCATCTCGAGACCCACGTCGTATCCGCGCTGAGACCGCCGTGCGGGGTCGAGGTAGTGCCCGGGGTCGACTCGTCGTTTCCACTCGAGCCACAGTTGCCGCGATCGCTCCGTGTTTAGATCGTCCTCGATCGTGAAACCCATGCCGCGGGCGAAATCCTGGGCACCTTTGCCGGCCAGCAGGTGATTGTCCGTGTTGTCCATGACGGCTTTGGCCACGAGTGACGGCGTGCGCACCCCTTCCAGGGCAGCGACGCCGCCGGCCCACCCCTTCGGCCCGTGCATGCAGCAGGCGTCCAGCTGCACCACCCCGTCGGCGTTGGGCAGTCCACCGTAGCCGATTCCCGTCTCTTCGGGATCGAGCTCGGGGATGTTCACACCTGCGATCAGTGCGTCGAGTACATCCGACCCGGCGACGATCATCTCGAACGCCTTCTCAACGGCGCTCACAGGGCCGCCGTTCTTGTAAAGGAACCCGCTCAGGTCGGAGATCACTACCGGCTTCAGGCTCGTCCGAGTTAGGACCGTAGGTGCTGCACCGTGGAGCAGCCGGGGAGCGGCGGCTGCGAGCCCGGCGGCCGTACATGTGTGTACAAACCTACGACGGTCGATCCGTTTGCACATAATGCTCCTCCCATACAGGACAACTACTTTCGCTGGGCGGTGCTGGCCAGCCGGTCAGCCGGCACGGCCACGGAATAGTGCGCCCGCGAGCCGTCACTCGCCAGCCTGGTGGTCTAAGACTCTCCGAGGCTGTAGTATGGCGATGTACGCTTACCATCCACCCGGAGGATCCAGCGATGAGCGCGAGAGTTTGCCTGAAAGTGGCTGCCGCGCTGATGCTGACGGCCCAGCTAGGCGGATGTGCCGGCCGCAAGGGCACCGAAAGCGCAGCTGGGCCCCAGTCCCAGGCCGAGGTCACCATCGAGGTCGAGAATCAGAACTTCTACGATGCCAGGATTTACCTCTTGGTCTACGGCAATCGAACGCGATTGGGGCAGGTCACCGGTAACAGCACCCAAACCTTTTCGTTCGCGGTGCAGCCGGACGACATCCGAATCGCGGTCGACTTCATTGGCGGAGCTGGTGGGTTCATCACGGAGTCCATGCCGGTGAGCGCCGGCGATCAGCTCGAGTTGCAGATCCTGCCGGACGCCCACCGCCTGCGCTTCAAAGGGTGATCGGCTGTACGTCGGTCGCTCCGCTCCGTGCGCATCGGGGACCGTAGCTCTACGGGCAAGTGTGGGGCGCCCGGATAGCGCCTGGCGCCCCACGAGCTGAACCGCGATCTTGGAAGCAGTTCGTATTCACGCCTGTCGCCGGGGAGGATAGCCCCATGAACGCAACAGTGAAGCTCTGCGCTGTAGGTGCGTTGACCCTGACGGTGGCAGCCTGCGCCGCTCGCCAGGCGGCCGACGAAGGCGCGGCGGTTGGCGGGACGGGCCGAGAGGTCACGATCGAAGTAGAGAATCAGAATTTCTACGACGCCCGGATCTACGTGGTGGAGTATGGCCGCCGCAGGCGCCTGGGAAGCGTTCCGGGCCACGGTACGAGAGTTTTCCAATTCCGCGTGGATCCGACCGAAGTACGATTCGTCATCGATTTCATTGGAAGTGGCCAGCTTACCACAAATATCAGGAATGTGCGCCCCGGTGACGAGCTGTTGCTCACCGTGACCGCTACAACCCATCGATTGCGGTATCGCGGCGGCTGACCGCCGGCGCTGCGGCATGTGGGGGTCAGCGGCGCGCTCCGCGAGCACTGCCGCTCCCGCGCGGGTCCGCGACGCCGATGTACGCCTCGGTCGGTGCATCGAACTCGATCCCGTGGATCCGCGCGAAGTAAGGTGCGGAGGCACGAGCTTTGGGAGTGAGGCCGAAACTCGCCAGCTCAGCCATATCCGCCGCCGACCAGGTGGCCGCGCGCCGGCCCTCGATGTAAATCACCTCGGGCGTGGGGTGGAAGCGCGGTAGTGCCATGGCGTCCGCCAGGCAAAGTTCCTCGTCCACCACACGGCTCACGACCTCGACGATCGCCGAGATGATGCGCCGAGCCCCCGCAGCGCCCAGCACGTACGCCGGTTCCCCATCCTTCAGCACGATGAGCGGCGACTGCGACGAGAAGGGACGCGCACCCGGGGGCAGCGATCCCAGGTAACCCATCGTCGCCGCGTAGACGAACCCCAGACCCCTGGCTGCCACCTTCGAGCCCATCGTCGGTCCCAACGACTGGGTGAGCGCGACCAGGCCGCCGTCCCCGTCGGCAACCGAGAGGTGCGTCGTATGCGCCGACTCCGCAGCACCGAGCGCGGCGAGCGCGCCGGGCGACATGGCGACCGACTGTGCGGCGCCCGGGTCCTCCACCTGCTCGGCGCGAGTCGCCGCCCACTCCTTGGAGGCCAGGGTGTACGCCTGCTCGATGACCGTCCCCAGATCCTTGGTGCGATCCTCGAAGCTCAGCAGTAGGGCCTGCGCGGTGAGCGCCAGCCACTCGGGCGTCCCTGCCCGATCGGTGAGGTTGAAACGCTCTAGGATATGTAGCGCCTCGATCGTCGTGGCTCCCGAAGCGGGGAGGTAAGTGCCGACCAGTTCGTGGCCCCGATAGCTGCCCCGCACGACCAGCGAGCGGCGTGCCTCGTAGTCCGCCAGGTCGTCCCTGCGTACGTAGCCGCCACCGCGCTCCATGTCGGCGGCGACGCTGTCGGCGATCCAGCCTTGGTAGAACGCGTCGGCGCCACCCTCGGCGATGGCGCGCAACGTACGGGCGAGTTCGGGCTGCACAAGTCGTTCGCCCCCGCCATAAATTGAGCCGTCCGGCTTGAGGAAGTATCGGGCGGAACTCTCGAACTCCCGCAGCTGGTCCGCGACGCCGGCGATTCGCTCGGCCGCCCCGGCAGGCAACGCAAAGCCCCCTTCGGCGAGTGCGATGGCGGGCGCGATGAGTTCCGCCCACGGCCGCGTGCCGTGGGCGGCGTGGGCCATGGCGAGGGCCGCCACCGTGCCAGGTACCCCGATCGTGGCAAAGCCGTAGAGATCCTCCTCCGCCGCCGGCTCAGCCGGCGCCCCGGCCGGGACCTCGGTGGTCCCATCGATCCCTGCGTACTCGCCGGCCGCGGTGCGCAGCAGTATCTGGGTGCGGCCGCCGAGCCCCGACATCGATGGCTCGACCACGGAGAGTGCGAACGCTGTAGCGACGGCGGCGTCCACCGCATTTCCTCCCGACTCCAACACCTGCACGCCGACATCTGTGGCGAGTGGCGCGCCGCTGACCACCATGCCGTGGGTTGAGCGGGCGAGCTGGCCGGGTCCGTAGGCGGGATGCTCCGGCGCCTGGGGCTCGCACCCCAGGAACGCTAGGCCGGCTAGGAGCAGGACGCCGGAGACCACCGACGGTCTCACGGCCGCCCTTCGCTGCTGGCGCGTCGAACCGCTTGGCCCGGTGCCACTCCTTGGACAAACTCGCCGCGGTCGAGCACGACGGCCCCATTCACCAAGACGTAGTGCACGCCTTCGGAGTACTGCGCCGAATCGAGATAGGTGGCTCGATCGATGATCGTGTTCGGATCGAACACCGTGATGTCGGCGTAGGCCCCGACGCTCAGCCGGCCCCTGTATCGCATCGAGGGCACCGCCCGCTCCAGCCGCTGGGCGGGCATAACCGTGATCTTTCGCAGTGCTTCCATGAGTGTGAGGTGGCCCTCCTCACGCGTCAGCTGGCCCAGCAGGTGGGCGAATGTACCGGCGCCGCGCGGGTGTCCCAGCCCGTCGACGATTACGCCATCGCTGGCGACCATCACGAAGGGATGCTTCAGCGCCATCAGCATCTCCTGCTTCGGGATGAAGAAGGTGATGATCGTAGCGCCCTGCTCGCGCCAGTAGTGGAAGGTTTCTTCGTTCAGCCGCTCGCCTGATTCGACAAGCATGATAGAGTCGTAGGTGACACCGCCGAAGCGCTCCTGCCAGCCTGGATCGTAGAGTGCCGACTCCAAGCGAGTGCTGTTCGCCAGGTACGGGTGGATATCGGCCATGACGTCGATCCCGTTCCGGCGCGCGCCCTCGATCATCTCCAGCGAAACGTCCATCGAGCCGATGGCCGACGAGGCGAGGTGGACGACCTGGGCGCTGGCTCCGGTTATCGCCGCCGCGGCGATGACTTCCTGCACCGACTGGACGATGGTCTCGGGGAAGACCGAGCCTTTGTACCGCGAGTGGACGTGGGCAGGCACATCGTGTTGTGCGGCCACGTCGAACATGGCGATGATCTCCTCGTAGGAAGCGCCGGGTGTGTAGTTGATGCCGAATCCGATCCCCACCGCGCCGGATTCGATGGCCTGAGCGGCGATCTCGCGCATCCGCGCGAGTTGGGGCCTGCTGGCCGGCGCATAGAGATCCGTAGCGGCCGCCGCCTCGCGGATGTCGGGGTGCCCCACCGTGGTTCCGTAGTTCACCAGCGAGCCTTCAGCCTGGAAGGCCGCGTACCAGCCCGGGATGTCGACTGGCCCGCCGTGCATGCTCACCACGGTGGTGGCGCCATCCTTGATCTTGTAGCGTTGGGGCTCCTGATCAGGCCGGATCCTCGCCAGGACGTCCACGAAGCCGGGCGCGACCACCAGGCCCGAGGCATCGATTACCCGATTGGCCGTGACCGGCTCGTTTGTGATCGCAACGATCCGATCGCCGCGGATGAGCACGTTCTGCACGCGGTCGGTCCCGCTGGCCGGGTCCACCACCCGGCCGCCGACTACAGCGATGTCTCCTCTATCCTGGGCGGCTAAAGGGCTCACCCCGCAGATCGAGATCAGCCCTGCCAGGGGGAGGAGCTGACTAAGACGCGTCCTCAGCATTGTTCTGCTCCTGTCTGTGTGCGGCTCTGCTCAGTCGATGGGTTGCGACGCAAGTTAGAGTCTGGGCCCGGCCCGTGACCAGGCCGGCCATGTAAAGCCGCGTTGAGCCTGACCAGGCCTAGCGGTTATCTTGGGAAAACTCGGTCACAATTGGCTCGCTTACCTGGAGCGGCGCTATGCATTTGTGGGCCTGCGCGAGTTCGGTCGGGGCGAGGATTCTCGCGGCGGCATTGGTATTCCTTTTCAGTTCGTGCTCTGACTCCACCGGGCCGGACTTGCTGCTGAGCTTCACCGCCGAGCGGTTTCTTAGCCCGGGGCCGTCGCCGCCGGTGACCGTGGAGGCAGGCGACGGGAGGATCACCGTCCAGGGTACTCTGAGTACGCCCTGCCTGGCCTCGGTGTCCGAGATAGTCGGCGAGGCGGACCGTAGCGGGTCGGAACTGGAGCTGCGGGTCGGCTGGGTCCCCGCCGGCGACTGCGTGCAGGGGGTCGACGTCTTCTTCTACGAGGCGGTGCTCGGCAGCTTGAGCGCTGGCGTCTACCGGCTCAGGGTTCTACACGTGCTCACCGGGCACGCGGCCTACGTGGCGCTCGACGAGGACGTACTGGTCGGTTAGGCGCTGCGGTTTCGGAAGGCACAGACGACTGTCCCCACCGGGCGAGGCCCGGTGGGGACAGCTTGTTCCATCCTCCGTCTCGGGTTGGGGGCGACTACGGACAGTACGCAGTGCCCCGGACGTTATCATTCACCAGACACTCGCTCTCAGAGATCGGGATGCAGATGGCCCGCGGGTTCTGTGCGGGACCCCAGACGATCTCTCCGCCGTAGATGAACTGGACGGCCGGCAGGTAGGTGAGCCCTGCCTCATCCCAGCGCCGCATGTCGAAGAAGCGGCGACCCTCGAGCCAGAGCGTCAGGTGTCGCTCGCTGTCCAGGGTGATCCAGGCGTCCTGCAGGGTCATCCCCGTCGGATCGATGGGGGTCAGGTTCCAGAACGTCCGCACCTCGTTGATGCTGGCGATAGCTCCATCTATGCCCGCGGCGCCTGACTGTACCAGTTGCGCCTCCGCCTCGATCAGCCGCATCTCCGTCCCCTTCACCACCGGGATCTCGGCTCCCAGGTCCTGGTACTTCTCCTGTTGCCAATGCGGAGTCGACCCATCGGCGCCCTGGTCGTGAGCACAACCGGCTCCCGGCTGGGTGCAGTCGGTGTATGGCGTCCGCGGATCCTGCGGGACCAAGCTACCCACGTACGTGAGGTACGCAGACATCTCCGGCCGCCGGTGGGTCTCGTCGTAGATCTCGTTGTACTCACGCCCTGTGGGGCTGTCGTAGATCGCATTGTGGACGAAGTCGGTGGCCACCAGGCCGGCGTAGAGCACCGCGTTCGTCCAATCCTCCAGGCCGACGTACGCCTGGGCGAGACCTCCGTACGCCGCCGTCTCGATGTCCGTGTCACCCGCCTGCTGGGCGTGATCGGCGGCCTCGGTAAAGTGGCTGATGGCCCGCCGGAACGCCGAGTCCGGTGCCTGGGCCGGGCCCCCGTCGAACACGGGCGTGCAGAACGCCTCGCCCAGGACCCGGTTGGCGAGGCCGGCGAAGAGGTACGCCCGGGCGGTCAGCTCGTTGCCCTCGAACTCGTAGCCCTCGATCGCCTGCATCCGCAGAAGCCCGTCCTCTGCCACCCAGCGGGCGCGCGAGACGGTCTCCCACTCGAAATCAACATAATCGGGGGGTATCAAGCCGACCCTAAACTCCCCCGTGCTGCTGTAACTTCCGCTGCCCGCCATCTCGTCGGACGCCCGGGCGACCAGGAACCCGATCTCGTCGTACCCCTGAGAGAAGTCCGACGACATACCGACGACCAGCGGCTTGACCGCGCGCTCGGCGTCGAGGTCTTCCTCGAGCACGCGGCCGGGGTTCTTGACGTCAAAATCACATGCCGCCAGGAGTAGCGCTCCCATGATGAGAGGCCCTACTGTCGCCCTGGCCGGCGCTGAAAAGGATGCTCTCGTAACCATTAGAGGTATCCCTCCCTCAGAAAGTCAACGTCAGGCTGACCAGGAACGACTTCGTCGGCCCCAGAGAGTAGTAGTCGATTCTCGAGAACTCATCATTGCTGCCCTCTGTGGGGCCCTGCAAGCTCCCGTCCTCGATGCCCTCCGGGTCCATGGGATAGTCCGTGATCATTAACAGATTACGCGCTGCGAGTCGCAGCGTCGCCCCGCGGACACCTCCCAGCAAGAAGCGCTCTGGGACGCGGTAGCTGAGCGAGGCCTGACGGAGGCGGAAGAAGTCGGCCGCCAACGTCCAGGCATCGTAGCGCGGGTTGCTCCTGCAGCGGTACTGCATCAGCGCCGTGATGCCGTCGATCTCACCGTCAATTACTCTGTCACGGATCGACTTGGTGAAACCCGGGTCGGTCGCGATGCGCCCCTCGAGATCGACCTCGCACTCCGGCCATTCGCCGCGCCGGACCTGCTGCCGCATCGTGCCGCCCGTCAGGACGTGACCGCCCTGTCCCTCGCCCAGAACGTCCAGGGTCAGGCGCCGCATCACGGTGATGGACGTGTTGATCCCGTAGCTGAAGGTCGGGTAGGCGGGCCCGAGGTACCGCTCCTCAGTCTCCGGGGGTACGCCGACCTCGTTCGGGTTCGTCACCGCGTTGCCCCAGAAGCCGGGCATTGCGTAGCACCGCTTGGGCCGCGATGAATCGATGAGGTCGTGCTCATAGTTGCAGCGGCGGATCTCCGGGTTGTAACCAACGCTGCCGCCGAAGGAGATGAGATCGAGCTCGCCGAGATCCGTGGCCTCGCTCTTGTGGGTCGAGTAGCGGAACCCGACCTCCCAGTCGAGGTTCTCCCAGCGGAGGACTCCGAGGTTCACGAACCACTCGGTGCCAAAGTTATCTACCTCACCGACGTTTATCAGCTGGGTGCCGATGAACCCGAGCGACGGTATCTGCTGGGTCGGAACCAGGGCATCGGTGGTCGTCTGCCAATAGCTGTTGAAGTCGAAGCTCACCCGGCCGTCGAAGGCCGAGCCCTCGAAGCCGATCTCCAACTCGTCGGTTTTCTCCGGGCCTAATTCTGCGTTACCAGGGTTGGCCGTCGTGACCCCAGGCTCGCCTTCGTCTCCGGCGATCTCCTGCCAGACTCGTTGGGAGTCGAACACGCCGGGCGCTTTGCCCGACTGGCCCCACGCCACGCGCAGCTTGGCCGTCTCCCACCAGTCGGGCCAGAACTCGTGCTCCGAGATCAGGTAGGAGGCGCCCAGCTTCGGGTAGGTCGCCCACCCGAAGTCGTCGCCGAAGGTGCTGAAGCCATCCCGGCGGACGCCGAGCGTCAGGAAGGCCCTGTCCCTCCAGCCGATCCGCTCCTGCAGGAAGTACCCGCCGCTGGTAACGTCGCGACGAAACTCGCTCACATCCCTCAGGGCGGCTGAGTCGAGGTCCTTGTCTCCGGGGCCGCCGAAATCGTCGCCGAACCCGTTGATCCTGCGGATCTTCTCGCTGTAGAGCTGGCCCCCGAACGAGAAGCTGGAAGTGAGCGACTCGCCGATCTCCGCCTGCCAGGTCCCGGCGTAGTCGAGGGTGAGAGTCCCCACCTGGTATGTGTCGTTCTCACGGTCGCCCAGCGCCACGCGGAAGAACCCGAATGGCCGCTCCTCGGTGTACTCCGTGCGGGAGAAATCGAGGCCGCCGGCGAGCCGATGAGTGAAGCCCGGCAAGGGCCGCCAGTTAGCGGTGAGTCCGGTGATGAAGTGGTCGGCGTAACTGTTGATCTTCATCTCCAGGGTCTTGCTGTCGTCGTGGCCGGGGGTGTAGTCGGACTCCCCGCGCCACACGTTCAGCAGGAACCCCTCGGCGTTGTCGCCGTCCGGGATCCACCTAACCTCGCGGCGGGCGTAGGAGTTGTTGAACTGGATATCCAGCAGATCGCTCGGTTGGAAGGTGAAGTTTCCCCGCACCGACCAGTCCCGGCTCCGCTGGGGCGCGATCACGCCCTCCTCGCGAGCCCACTTACCCGACACGAAGTAGCTCATATTCGTCGTGCCGCCGCGTACCGACACGTCATACTTCTGCAGGTGGCCGTTCTGCAGCCAGCTGCCGCCCTCCGGACAGCCCAGCACGTCGGCAGTGCAGTCGTTGGTGTGCAGGCCGGTCGGGTTGATGTCCTTGTCAGGCCCGACGTGGCCCATCCAATTGACGCCCTGCTCAACGTTCAGGGTCCAGATCGGCCGGCCAGGAGTGCCTCGCTTGGTGAAGATCTGAATGACGCCGCCGCTCGCCTCCGTTCCGTACAGCGTGCTGGCCGCCGGCCCTTTGACGATCTCCACCCGCTCGATGTCCGCGGGGTTGATGTCGTTGAGCCCTGAGGTCGCCTGATTCGCCTCGTCGGCAGCCGACGGGGCCGAGCTGTAGATGCGGACCCCGTCGACGTAGACCAGCGGCTGGTTCCCCATCGCGAACGAGTTGATGCCGCGCAAGCGAATCTTGGAGCCAGCGCCCTCCATCCCCGACGAGTTCATGACGACGGACCCGGTGGCGCGGCCCTGGAGCACGTCGTGGATGTCAGACACCGGCGCGTCCTCGAGGTCGGCCAGTGTAATCAGCGAGACGTCGTGCGGTAGCTCGCGCCGTCGGACCTCGGTCGCCATGCCGGTCACCACGATCCCTTCCATCTCGATCGGTCTTTCCCTGAGCTGGAAATCCAGCGTGGCAGTTGCACCGACCTGGACCGTGACGTCCTGGTTGACAGTGCCGTAGCCGATGAGCGTGGATCGGATTTCGTGCGTGCCGGCCGGCACGGCGTCCAGGACGTACTCTCCGTTCTCGCGCGTCAGCGTTCCGATTCTGGTGCCCACGACGCTAACGGCGACCGCTGCCAGCGGCGCGCCCGTGACCCTGTTAGTGACGCGACCCTGAATGCGCCCCGTCTGTGCCTCGACTGGAGCGGCCGCGGTCAGCAATGGGCCGAGGGCGATCGCCGCTCCGAACAGCGACGTCCGGAGCTGTCGCGCGAGCCTTAGTGAACCTTTCTTGTTCATAGGCTCCTCCTACGTTAGGACTCAGCCATGCGCGTTCCCGAGTCCGCTGCAGCGATTTCTACCTCGGGCGATGGAGCGCGCAAGTGAGCCTGTTGGTCCCTATCGGACCCCGCTGCGTGGCCAACGCGCCGGACAACTAAAGGCCGCAACCGCGCCTTACGTCCCGGCTATCTGACGCGTTGCCCACTCCCCTCTTACTGTATATCAGAAGAACGCCGCCGCTGGCGCCCGTACCGTAAAGGGCGGTCGTCGCAGGGCCGCGTAGAATCTCGATTCGCGCAACGTCCAGCGGGTCGATGATGTCTAGGTACTCTATCCCGCTACGCAAAGGAAGTCGGATACCATCCACGAACACGAGCGGCTCGCTGGGACTTACGATGCTGTTGTTGCCGCGCAGCCCGAGGGACGAGGATCCTCGCGACTGCCAGTCGGCCGTGCTGACCAGTAACCCGGGAATTCGGGTCCGCAGGATATCGAGAAGGGATGCGCCTGAAGAGAATCTGATCAATGTGGCCTCGTCTACCGACTCGCACGTGGGGTCGGAAACGGACTGCTCCAGGGGGGGCGCTGCGTCGGCTGGGTCAGGTTGCGATTGAGATGGGGTGAGACAGCCGGTCGGGCCTAGGAGAAGGAGTAGAACGCACCCCACACCACTGCCTGTACGGCGGATCCTGCAGCGGCGGCGATCGTGCCATACGCCCTTGTGTAGCATGGCCACCTGCGTGTGTCATGACAGGTCGACTGCCCGACCACACCCGACACCAAATGCCCGGGAGGCCCACTGCAGTTGGCTGAACTCCCGGTTTAGTGCCACAAACTCAGTCTATGGTAGGGACTTTCTCACCTTACCGCGTTGGCAGGGGGCTGTCAAGGAGATCGTGACACTGCGGGGTTTCTTCGGGGCCCAGTCACCACCGAGACATTGGAACTTGGGTCTTGGTCTCACCCAGCGTTGGATATTGGCTATTCAGATCCTGTGGCCGTCAGAACTCCAGCTGGTCCGGCCCGTGCGATGCGCCTCTGTAGATCGTATTGAACAGGATCTTGAACGTCTCGTGCGATTGCCCCCGGTACTGCGGGCGGAATCCGAACAGGACTACGCGTCCCGATCCATAACGCGCCTCAACCAGCGCAGCCTTGCCGCTCAAGTACTCGGGGTGCAGCGCGTAGCCGCTCAGCAGCTGTCCCGCTTCCGGATGGCGGGCGACGACCGTCACGTTGCGGGCGTCTTCGTCGACCTCGAAGATCGGGCTGTGCGAGTAATAGGCGATAGTCTCTTCGGGCATCCCATAACCTAGCGGGTGGTCGCCGTCGATCTCGATGGCGAGGATCGAGCCGGGCGCGTAGAAAGTGTCCCCGCTGCGCTGCTCGCTGCCTGTGGGGCGCACGTCCTCGATCGGCAGCTTGAGCTGCTCTATCGCGAACTCGGAGGACGAATCGATACAGACGAGTGTGCCACCGGCTCGGACGAACGCGCGGATCGCTGCGGTTCCGGCATCGCCCAAACCGCCGGCGTACTCCGAGGGCACAGTACCCGGCCTGCGTCCTTCGATGATCGAGCTCGCCGACACGTCGGGCAGGACGATCACATCGTAGCGCGCCCCCAGGTCGCCGGCGCGGATCTCCGTGTCGTGCAATGTCCGGTAGGGAAGGTCCCAGCCGTCGAACACCCAGCGAGTCCAGCCCTCGTCCATCGATGCGGTCCACGGCTGATAGAGGCCGACCCGGAGCCCCTCGACCTGGTACCCGGTGGCGACCCCAGAGAAGGCCTGCGCCGAAAGCCCTTCTTCGCTCGCCAGAGCCTCCAGTATCCCGCGTGCGTTCGCCCCCTGAAACACGGCGCTCCCGACGGGCCAGAGCCGGTCTCCGGACTGCGCCGGCTGGGATAGAAACGCGACCTTGCCGCCCGCCGCCAGCAGGCGGTGGACCGCCAGGTTGGCCGCGTTGGTCGTGTTCGCCACGATGAATGCCTGGCCCGACCCGGTCACCCTGCCGGCCGGCGGTCGGATCCCGTCGACCAGCATCTGCAGGTCGGCCTCGAACGGCTTCAGAACCTCCACCGCCTCCACACCCATCTGTAGTGGCAGCGTCCAACCCGCGGCATCGTAGGGCGTGTCAGGCGGACCGCCGGGAAAGACGCGGAGGTCGGGATACACCTGGCGCTCCAGCAGATCTTTGGCGTGTGCCCGGTAGGGCTGCTCCATCAGCACGACCCAGCTGCCTGCGGGATACTCGAGCCCGTCGGCTTCGAAGGGCGTGTCGGCGCGGTGGATCTCGACCGCACCGCGGCGCAGCACTTCCAGCATGGCGGCGGCGCTCCCCACATCACGCTGGGCCGCCGGTATCACGTAGGCGAACGGCGGCTGGTCACTACCGGCCGCTATGGCGCGACGCCCCAGCTCAACGAAATTGCCGATGAGGACAGGGCGCTCGCGCGCCGCAAGCCCGATCACCGCCTGCGCCGCGATCAATTGGTAGTCGATGATGTCGCGGATGTGCCACCAGCCTCCGGGCCACGGGTTTGGGAAGTTGATCCCGTGCTGCGGCTGTCGGACCTGACCCGGCTCGAGGAAGATCGGCGAGGCGAGCCGGGCGCTGGCCGACTCGGAGAGTATCCCGATCATGTTGTGACGGGCCGGCGCGGTCCTCAAGCCACCGTGCCACCAGAGGTCGAACCGCGAGGCGTTCACGACGCCGGACTTGCCCGCCGCCTCAAGGTCGGTGGAGATCTGCAGGCCGTACAGCGAAATCATCCGCACGAGTAGTGGGTCTATGTTAGGGTTCGCCGGGTTGTCGAACGGCGGCACGAAGAACCGCGCCCCGCTGCCACCCATCTGGTGTACGTCGTACACGACCTCGGGGAACCACTCCTGGTAGAGCAGATCGGTTAGCAAGCGGCTCTCGACCTGGGTGAGCATGTAGAAGTCACGGTTGTTATCGTGACCCACGTAGTAGTGGTAGAGCCACGGCATCCGCCCGCCCTCGTACGGGGTGCCCAGCGTCCGTTCGTACCACTCGGACACCATCTGCTGGCCGTCGGGATTCACCGACGGGATGAGCAGGACAACGACATCCTCCAGCGTCGCCGCCAGCTCCGGATCCGTAGCCAGCGTGTAGGCTAGCTCCATCACACCCTGGCTCGAGGCGATCTCCGTGCCGTGGATGTTGTGGCTGATCAGGACAACGGCCGGCTGGCTCGCCAGCAGCGACTCCAGGTCGCCCTCACCCAGCCGCCGGGGATCGGCGAGCTTGGTCTGGTTGAGCCTGATCTCTTCCAGCCGCGCCATGTTCTCCGGCGCCGTTACGGTGGCGAGTATGAACGGTCGATCCTGCGTGGTGCGGCCGAGCGTGTCGACGCGAACGGCCGCCGAAGCGCTGCCCAGGAGCTCGAAGTAGCCGCTGATCTTCTCCCAGTCGGCCAGCTTGAAGTCGGCGCCGACACGATGGCCGAGGTAGGCTTCCGGTGCGACGAGCGCGGGCGGGGCAGTGGGCCCGGCTGTCTCCTGGCCGGCCAGCGGGCCGGCCGGAACCAGCGGTGTGACCGCGACAATCAGGGCGATGAAGCGACGCGAGTGCAACATGGGCGGCTTCCAATGGTGTAGGTGATGGGCGCTATCGCGGAGCGAAAGCTACGGCGGCTGCGGTGCGGTGCAAGTATGCCGGAAGACGCGCAAATCAGCGCTCGGCGTCCTGGGTCTGACGCCAGCGGCTGCGAACTGCGAGCTGAACGTCGGTCGGGTCCTCGACCTCCACCAGACTGTAGACCGGAACGGACCGCGAGCCCAGCGTCAGAGTGATGGTTCGCTCCCGGCCCATCCGCAACACCAGCAGCTCGAGTTTCGTACCGGGGCTGGACCGAGCGAGCACTTCCCTCAAGGCATCCAGGCCGGCGATCTCGCTCCCGTCCACCGCGATGATCTCGTCACCGTAGACGAGCCCGCTACGATAGGCCGGTCCCCCCTGCACGACCCCGTCCAGCCGCACCCGGCCGTTCGACTCGCCGAGGTAGACACCCATGTATCCCGTCTGGTTGCTTCGTGCCGTGGCCGCCTCGTCAACTACGAGGTCGTAGCCGGCCAGTCGGAAGAACTCCTCGAACGGGATGTCGTCGGTCCCGAACACGTAGCGGTCGAAGAACTCCCTGAACGAGCTTCCGGCTACCTCCTCGCAGATAGCGCGTATCGCCTCGGCGTCGAACGCCGCGTCCTCGTCCACGGTTAGCTTCCACATCCGGCGCATCACGTCATCGACCCCCTTGGCGCCCTGGGTCCGGTGCCCGATCTCGAGCTCTAGCAGGTTGGCGATGACGCTGCCCTTGAAGTAGTAGTCGGTGTGGTAGTTGTTGAAGCTCTCGTCGCTGCGATACAGGTGGATCCAGGCGTTGAAGCTCGCGTCGGCAGCACTCTGCGCCCTGTGGCCCGGGGTCGACCGGTATCGCGTGACCATCGCGATGGGGTCTTCGGGACTTTCGAAGAGTCCGGCTCGGTGGAGAATCCTGTCGTCGTAGTATGAAGTGAATCCCTCGTAGAACCAGAGCGCGTCAGTGTAGTTCTCTTGCTCGTAGTTGTAGGGTCTGAAAGCGGGCGGCTGGATCCTCTTCACCACCCAGGCGTGGAAGAACTCGTGCGCTGTAACGCCGAGCACGGCGTTATGGCCGTCCTCGCTCTGGAAGTCGAGGCCACTCAGCCCTATCGTCGTGCCGTTGGCGTGCTCGATCCCGCCGCCGCCGGTCAGCGTCGTGAAGACGAACGCGTACCTGTCGTACGGGAGGCCGCCGAACAGCTCCGAGCAAACCTCGATGATCCTGGTGAACTCATCCCGCAGCCGCGCCAGATCGGCGTTGTGCGGACCGAGGATGGCTATGAGGTGCGGGATGCCTCCCACCTCGAACGCGATCTCGTCGAAGTGACCGATCAGCATCGGCGCGTCGATCAGCTCGTGGTACGAGTCGGCCGAGATCGTGTACGGGTCGCCGGCCGATGGGGCGATAGCTCCGTTTAGGCGCCAACCCGGCGGCAATTCGAATCTGGCGGTCGCGGGCGCGTCGGCGGCACCGACGACATGCATGAACAGGCTCGGTCCGATGACGTGGCCCCCGTCATCGTAGATGAAGGACCAGCGAATACCCGGTTCGCGGGCGTAGACGTCGTAGTCGACCAGGACGCGCTCGGCGCCGTCCGTTTCAACGCGCCAGGTGTTCTTGTCCACCTTGTGCCAGGCCAGCGGCCTGCCGGCCCCATCCTGTGCGGCGAACCTCTTTACGTGACGCTCGTATTCCCGCACCAGGTACGAGCCCGGGGTCCAGACGGGCATCGAGACGTCGAACTCACCGTCGCTGATTCCCGAGATTTCCATTCGGACCTGGAACATGCTCGTTTGGGGCTGCGCGACGGTCACGGTGTACAGAACTGGCGGTTCGACCGCGGCCGTCGCAACGGACGTCGCGACGAGCAACACGGCCGACGCTAGCGTGACTCGAAGTAGCTTCGCTGGGTTCATTACCGGCTCCCTGTGGGTCACGTGCAGTTGGGGGATAGTATGAGTCGGCGCACCCGGTTAGACGGCCCGTCGGCTGACAAGGTTGCTAATCACGGGGTCAAGAAAAAGGGAGCACCGCTTGGGGTGCCCCCTTCTTAGTTGTCAGTGTTCAGTCCGGCTTAGACCGATGAGAAGCTGGCCAGCGCCGCGCCGCGGTCACCTTCTCGCAGCTCCTTCAGCGCCCGGTCGCGCAGCTGTCGCACCCGCTCCCGCGTGATGCCCAGCTTCTGCCCGATCTCTTCCAGCGTGTGCTCGCGGCCGTCACCGAGACCGTAGTACAGCCTCAGGACCAAGGCGTCGCGCTCTCGGAGTGTGCTCAGCGCATCGTCGATCTGCTCGCGGAGCAAGCGCTCCTCGACCTCGGCGTGCGCATTGCTCGCCTCCTCGCTCACGAACCGCTCGACCAGGCTCGAGTCCTCGCTGTCGCCGATCGGCGCATCGAGACGGACCTCGCCGGCGTTCAACGCCTCGAGCATCTCCACCGTCGCCGGGTTCATGTCGAGGTGCCGGGCGATCTCCTCGCTGGTCGGCTCCCGATCCAGCGTCACCTTCAGCGCCTGCCGCGCCTTCAGGATCTTCGAGAGCTCCGCGGCACGGTTGAGCGGGACCCGCACGGAACGCCCATGGTGCGCCAGCGCCGACAGGATGGCCTGGCGGATCCACCAGACGGCGTAGCTGATGAACTTCACCCCCTGGTCCGGGTCGAACTTGATCGCCGCCGTCACCAGACCCAGGTTGCCCTGCTGGATCAGATCGCTGAGCGGCAGCCCGCGACCCTGGTACTTCTTGGCCACCGAGATCACGAAGCGTAGGTTGGCCTTGCAGAGAGCCTGGATCGCTCTCGAATCCCCCTTCTGAGCACGCCGCGCCAGCCTGATCTCTTCCTCGGGCGTGATCAGCCCGTGCTGGCTGACGTCCTGGAGGTACTGATCCAGGGCAGAATCCTCCCCCGCAACCCGGCTCTTCAGAGCCTGGCTGGCACGACGCTTCGCCCTGGCAGAATCACGATCCATGATCATCGCTCTATGATTTACCCCTACTCCGATCCTATCTCTAGGCTCTGCTCAATATTAAAGTCCCGGCTGGGAACGCCTGTTCCGCCGGGATCTTGCCATCTGGGCGGCTTTCCGCCCGAGTGCACCCGGGGTCCGGCAAATAAGACACCTCAGTGGCCATAAAGTTTCAAAGCGGACCCGGGGTGTGGCTAGCCGTGGCCAACCCTCAATTATAGGGACCGCGGTCCCGTTGTCAAGGTGGGAGTTCGGGGTTCTGGGATTCCACGGATTCCTAATACACCTTCCCGTATTCCCTGATTGCGGATCCCGAATTCCGAATCCCCGAATCCCCGCATCCCTCAATCCCCTAGTTCCACCGGAAGATCTTCAGCGCCGCCCCGAAGCTCACTACCCCCCAGGCGGCGGCCAGCGCCAGCCGTCCCAGGTTGGCGGTCAGCGGGTCGCCGTCGATCATCACGGAGCGGAGGGCGTCGAGCAGCGGGGTCAGCGGCAGGGCCTGGATGAATGGTTGCAGCGGCTCTGGGAATCTGGCGTAAGAGAAGAAGACGCCGGAAAAGATCCACATGGGGAGCATGACGAAGTTCATGATCCCGGATACACCCTCGACGGTTTGGGCGCGGCTGGCGGTGAGCAGTCCTAGGCCGGCGAAGGTCGTGGCGCCGACCACGGCCACGCTAAAGAGGTCGAGGATCGAGCCGTGGACCCGGACGTCGAAGACGAGCCATCCGAAGCCGACCAGGGCGGCGACTTCGAGGATCATGAAAGCGAAGCGGGAGAGGCCGAAGGAGAGCAGGTAGTGGCTCTTGCGCATCGGGGTGGCGAGCAGCCGTTTGAGCAACTTCTTGCGCCGGGCCTGCACGATGTTGAAACCGATCCCCCACATCCCGCTGCCCATCAGGTTGAGGCCCAGCAAACCGGGGATGAGGAAGTCGATGTAGCGGGAGCCCGGCTCGGTGAGGTGCCGTTCGCGCGCCTGGCGCGGGTCGGCGCGGCCGGCGGCTCGTTGCACCGCGTCATCCACTACGCGCCGGGCCAGCAGGCCCTCGCTGCGCGTGGGATCGAACACGTAGGTGACCGAGTCGCCCGGTACGACGACCAGGGTGAGCTTGCCGCTGCGCAGCTCGTTCTGCGCCTCTGCGGGCGGCATGAGTAGCGCGCGGAGTTCGGGGAAGCTATCGAGCGACACCGCCAGCTCGGCCGCGCCGGGACCGTCCTGTACCGCGATGCGCAGAGACTCTGCCGGGCGGTTGCGGAAGGCGATCCCGAGGCCGAGGGCAAGCAGGACGGGGAAGATGAAGACCCAGAAAATCGCCTCGGGTTCGCGGATGAACTCGAGGATCCGGGCCCGGGTCAATTCCCACAGCGGGTGCGAGGGGTCACTCATCTCTCAAGTGCCGCCCTGTGAGTGAGACGAAGACGTCCTCGAGAGTAGCGTGGTGGGTGGTTAGCCGCGAAAGCTCGACCTCGCGACCGCGGAGCGCGGCGAGCAGTGCCGGCACTGTTCGATGCACCTCACTCACCGTCAAGAAGATTCCGTGGCGCTCGCGCCGCACGTCCCGCACGCCGCCCACCTCGCGTAGCCACTCGTCGACAGTTGGGTCGTCCACCTCGAGTGCAATCTCTACCACATGTTCAGCGCCCAGTTGCGAGATGAGCTCACCGGGCGTGCCGAGGGCGATAACCTGGCCGTGGTCGACGACGGCGACCCGGTCGCAGAGCCGTTCCGCCTCTTCCATGTAGTGGGTGGTGAGCAGGACGGTGCCGCCGCAGGCCTTGAACTCGAGCACCAGGTCCCAGAGCTGGCGCCGCGATTGCGGGTCCAGTCCGGTGGTCGGCTCGTCGAGGAAGAGAAGCTCCGGCTCGCTCACCAGCGCGCTGGCTACCGCCAGGCGCTGCTGTTGACCGCCCGAGAGGCGCGAGACCCAGGCGGAGCGTTTCTCCTCTAGTTCCACGATCTTCAGGACCTCGTCGATGCTGCGCCCACGCTCGAAGAAGCTGCGGAAGATGCGCAGCGTCTCCTCGACCGTCAGCTTCTCCGCCAGCTGGGTCTCCTGCAGCTGGACGCCCAGTCGCTGCCTGATGGCGCGATCGTCAGCGCCCCACCGCATCCCGAGAATCTCGACCTCCCCGGCATCAGGCTCAAGCAGCCCTTCGAGTATCTCGACGGTCGTCGTCTTGCCGGCGCCGTTAGGGCCGAGCAGCCCGAAACACTCGCCGGCGTGGACCTCGAGGTCGAGCCCGTCGACCGCCACCACATCGCCGTAGCTCTTTTTCAGGCCTATGCAAGAGACCGCAACTTTTCCGCTCATGCTGTCTGCTTGGGGGTTCGGGAGCGCTCCTTGGCCCCCCAACTCTCTACCGCAGCCCCAGCAGCTCCACGTCGAAGAACAACGTGGCGCCCGGGGGGATGACGCTGCCCACGCCGCGATCGCCGTAGCCCAGCTCGGGCGGGATGATCAGGCGTCGCTTGTCGCCCACGCGCATCAGAGCCAAAGCCTCGTCCCAGCCCCGTATGACCCGCCCCATGCCGAGTGGGAACTCGAACGGCTCGCCGCGATCCACCGAGCTGTCGAACTTGGTACCGTCGGTTAGGTAGCCCGTGTAGTGGACTTGGACCGTCTGGCCCTGCTGGGCCGTCGCGCCGCTGCCGTCCTCGATCGCAATCAGTTGGAGGCCGCTGGCTGTGGTCGTAGTGTCACCCGTCACCGTTGGTGGGCCGCTAGTTTCGCTCATGACGCCCTCCTCTGATTCACTCACCGTATCCATACTCGCCGTATCGGTTTCTGCATCGCCGGTTCAGCTCGCGGCGAAGAACGCTGCAACGATGAACGTACTCAGTCTCTTGTACATCTCACGCTCCTGTGATTGTGGGCAAACGTTTACGATCATTGGACGCTATTTGACTGCGAGCAGCGCAATGTCGAAGATCAACGTCGCGTTAGACGGAATCACGTCCGGGTAGCCCCGGTCACCGTAGCCGAGCTCGGGTGGGATTATCAAGCGCCACATGTCACCGGCCCGCATCAGGTTGACGCCTTCGTCCCAGCCGCGAATGACTTGGCCAGCCCCGAGCTCGAACTCCGTCGGCTCACCGGCGAGTACGGAGCTGTCGAACAGGGTGCCGTCTTCCAGCCAGCCGCTGTACTGCACCCGCACCGTCCGATGACGTTCGGCGCGCCGACCGTCGCCGCGTATGATCACGATGTACTTGAGGCCGCTGTCGGTCGTGATCGTGTCGCCCTCCACGGGCGGTGGCCCGCCCGCCTGGCTAACGGGGAACTCGGCGCGGCGCGCGGAGCCCTCGTTCGGAGCCCGGTCGTTGAACGAACCGGCGGTGAACATCAAGGCGAGCCCCACAGCCGGGACAGCGAATCGAAGCGTTCTGGTCATCTCGGGCTACCTCCCGTCTTGGGATCGCGCCGCGTACGTCTGTTCTCAAAAGTGCGGGGAGTATAGCGGACCGCTCCGACCCCGCAACAGTGGGAATTCAGGAATCGGGGAATCGGGAATTCGCGAATTCGGGAACCCGGTATTGGAACCGGGGAAGGGGAACGTAGAAACCGTGGAATCCGTGGAGTCCGTGGTATCCGGGATTCGGGGAAGTTGTATGGGAATCCGTTGAGTCCGGGAATCGATGCGGTAGGTAGTGTCCTTCCCATCCTCCCCTATCCCACGGACTCCACGGATTCCTAATACAACTCCCAAACTCCCTGAATCCGACTCCCGAATTGCGAATCCTTGAATCCCCGAAACCCAACGAGGATCTTATCCCCCGGCCGGGTGTAACCAATCTTACGCAGGGCCTTGGGGTGAACCCACAGGCCCTATCGTCCGAGTCCCCCCCGCGCATCGGGTCTGCGGCCCTGGAAATGGGCCGTCGCGGCCGACCCGGCAATCCAGGCAGTGCTGAAGGGAACGTAGTCCCATGGACAAGGCGGCGCCTAAGTGGCTAGTTTGTCAGCCCCTGGAGGGTTCACGGGGTGGAGGAGTGATGCGCTGGGAATACGCGGGTAGAAGCGATATCGGCAAGGTCCGGCAGGGCAACGAGGACGCGCTCTTCGCCAGCGAGGAGCAGGGTGTGTTCATCGTGGCCGACGGGATGGGGGGGCATGTCGCGGGCGAAGTTGCCAGCCAGATCGTGACCGAGACGGTCGGACCGGGGGTCAGCGAGGCGCTGGAAGTCGGCCTCGAGGGTGCCGAGCTGGAGAACCGCGTCCTCGAGCTCATCGAGGAGGCAAACCGGGCGATTCTCGAGCGCGCCGACAACGAGCCCGAGAAGCGGGGCATGGGGACGACGTTGACGCTGCTCACCCTGGTGCCCGGCAAAGGGTATCTGATCGACCAGGTGGGTGACAGCCGCGGCTATCTGCTGCGCGATGAAACGCTGAGTCAGATCACTCGCGACCACACCGTCGTACAGCAGCAGGTGGATCGAGGTGCCCTGACGCCGGAACAGGCCCGCGATCACCCGCTATCCCACATCCTGACCCGAGCGTTGGGCACTGAGCTGAGCGTCGAGGTCGACACCTACGGCGACTCGGTGCAGGCGGGCGACGTTTTCCTCCTCTGCTCGGATGGGCTGAGCGGGATGTTGCCCGACGATGAGATCCGGAAGATCCTCTCTCAGGCTACCGACGATGTGCAGAAGGCCGCCGACGAGCTGATCGACGCCGCCAATGAGGCGGGCGGCATGGACAACATCACCGCCGTCGTCATCAAGATCACCGAGTAGGACACGCGTAGGTCTCTCAACTCCCTACAAGCGACAAGACGGTCTCTTCGGGCGCCGTGACGAGCTCGAGGACGCGCTCGGGCTCCCTCAGCTCGGTGCGCGGCCAGGTGAATACGCGCATGACGCGGGCCGCGTGATACAGGTCGCGGCCCAGGCGCGGCAGGTCGATCAGCCCGGCCCGGCCCGCGGGCGTCAGGCGCTGGACACTGGCGTCGCGGCCCAGCATCAGAATGTCCAGCTCCAGCAGACGGGACTTGGAGGGGTAGTCGATGAAGAGGCTGCCGCGCTCGAGTCCCAACTCCTGCGCCAGATGGTCTTCCAGGGCTGCTCTCAGGTCGGGTCGTTCGTGGAACCAGGGCGCCACCTCGCGATCCAGCCGCGTGAGCGCGTCGGTGAGCGCGTCACCCCACCACTCGACGGCACGCTTCGGTAGACGGCGGTGCCTGATGGCCGGGATAAGGCGCTCCCGAGCGCGGCGGGCACTCTCGGTTTCGCTGGCGACGGCTAGGGTCTCCAATACGTTGAGCAGTTCCTCGTCGCCGGCCCCCACGATATGCTCGTGCTTCGCCCAGCCACCGGTCAGCGCCTCACGAATCAGCCGGTTGAATACCACGGAGGCTGCCCGGACCGCATGGTGCCAATAGACGTTCCGGAACATCTGGTACTTGGCGAAGAGCAGCGACTCGAGGGCGGATACGCCCTGCACGGCCACACCGATCTCGAGCCGCCCGCTCTCGGGATCGCGTAGCAGCCGCAACGAGTCGAGCAGGCGGTCGACGTCGATCGCGCCATAAGGGACACCGCAGTACTGGGCGTCGCGTGTCAGGTACTCGATCTTGTCCAGGTCCAGCGAGCCCGAGACCAGCCCCTGCAGCGGGTTCTCCGACCGGCCGAGGATCAGGGCGTGGATCGCCGCAGCCGCGCCGCTGCCCAGCGGCTCCAGCGCCGCTGCCACCTCCGGGTCGGCGAGGAACTGACCCGCCAGGTGCTCGTGGTCCTCCGGCACCAGGCCCGTCTCCAGCTCCTCGAGCGTGTGGCTGAATGGGTAGTGCCCTATGTCGTGCAGCAAGCCGGCAAGGCGGAGAATAGAACGATCGCGCTCCGGGAGGCCGTCAAGCTGGCCGGACTCCTCCAGCAACCCGAGCGCTCGCCCCGTCAGGTGGTAGACACCGAGGGCGTGGTCGAAGCGGGTGTGGATGGCGCCGGGATAGACCAGGTAAGCCAGCCCCAGCTGCTTCACCCGGCGCAGACGCTGGAAGGCGGCCGTGTCGATCAGGCGAAGCGCCGAGCTTTCAATCCAGATGTTCTGCCAGATGGGGTCGCGGATGACTGTCATGGGACGGGAATATCAGGTACCGGTCGGCATAACACCATGGCCCCGGCTACCGAGGCCGCGTTCAGTGGAGCTTCTTGTACTTCTCCAGTAGCTCCTCCTCTGTCTCCGGGTAGTCGGGGTTCGGCTCGATGCAATCCACGGGGCACACTTCAATGCATTGAGGGGCATCGTGCGCGCCCACGCATTCCGTGCACTTCTCCACGTCGATCCAGTACACTGGAACGTCAGTCGCCAGACCTTCGTTCACCGCGTCGTTCGGGCAGACGGGCAGGCAGGCCCCGCAATCGATGCACTCATCGGTGATCATCATGGCCATGCCGATAACCTCCGGTCACAAACGAGCACCCGTTAAGATACAGTACTCCGGGCAAAGCTGCCCGGGTGAGGAAAATTCGGGAATCGGGGACGCTGGGACTTTGGGAGGTTGGGAAGGTGAATAGGAAACCGTGGAATCCGTGGAATCGGGGAATCGCGAATCCCCGATTCCACGGATGCCACGGTTTCTACAATCCCCTTCCCCCACTCCCAGACTCCCGGAGTCCCCGATTCCCGAACTCCCATCTAACATCACCAAACCGGCGGCTCGTAGCGGATCGGCCGGTACTCGGGGAACCACATCGCGTTGGCGATCCGCTCCTCGAGATTGTCCAGAACTTCTTCCTCTGTGTGACCTTCCTCGACGGCCCGTCGGACGACGGCGCAGGCCACGGCGTGCGAGCATTCACGGATCCGCGGCAGTTGCGGGTACACGGCCTCCTCGGCTAGGTCTGCCTCGGTAACTACGTCGGCCAACGCCTTGGCGGCCGCCAGGAACATCCCGTCGGTCACTCGTCTCACCTTACCAACCCAGACACCGAGGCCAACGCCCGGGAAGATGAACGCGTTGTTGCCTTGCCCGATGCGGTAGCGCGCGCCGTTGAACTCCACCGGGTCGAATGGACTTCCCGTCGCCACGATCGCCCGTCCGGCGGACCACCGTATGGCCTGCTCGGCGGTGCATTCGCTCTTGCTGGTCGGATTGGAGAGCGGGAAGATCATCGGCCGCTCGATGAACTCGGCCATCGCTCTTACCACCGGCTCGGTGAACATTCCCGGGGTGCCCGACGTCCCGATCAGGATGGTCGGCTTCGCCCCCAGGACCGTTTCCTCGAGCGTGACCCGGGACCGGTCCTCACACTCGTAGCCCGCGAGCTCCGCCACATCCCGGGCATAGGTCGCCTTGAAATCTTCCAGCCCCTCCCGGGCCTTGGTGACCAGACCCCGGCTGTCGACCGTCCAGATCCGTTTGCGCGCCTCCTCCAGGCTGAGCCCCTCTTCCTGCAGCGCCGAGACCAGGAGGTCGGAGATCCCCTGGGCCGACGCCCCTGCCCCGGCGAACAGGATCCGCTGGTCCTTCATCGCCTGACCGGTGATCCGCAGGCCGCTGAAGACGCCCGCCACGACGACACCGGCCGTCCCTTGGATATCGTCGTTGAAGGTGCAGAGCCTGTCGCGGAATCGCTTCAGCTGGAAGATCGCGTTGCCCTTGAGGAAGTCTTCCCACTGCAGCAGCGCCTCAGGGTAGACCTTCTGGACGGCCGCCACGAACTTGTCGACGAAATCCTGATAATCCTGGCCGCGGATGCGTTTCTGCCGCAGCCCTACGTAGAGAGGATCGTTCAGCCGGTCCTCGTTGTCCGTGCCGACGTCCAGCATGATCGGCAGCGTGAGATGCGGCGGAATGCCCGCGCACAGCGTATAGAGACACAGCTTGCCGATCGGGATCCCCATTCCGCCGGCGCCCTGGTCGCCCAGCCCCAAGATCCTTTCACCGTCTGTCACCACGATGACAGCCGGGGGGCGCGGGTGGTTCGCCAGCACTGCTTCGATCTCGTTTCGTTGCTCGTAGCTGATGTACAGCCCTCGGGCCCGCCGCCAGATATGCGAGAAGTTCTGGCAGGCCTCCCCGACCACCGGCGTGTACACGATGGGCATCATCTCGTCGATGTGCTCGTGGACCAGCCGGAAGAAGAGGGTCTCGTTCCGATCCTGCAGACTGGCCAGATGAATAAAGCGCTCGAGGTTCGTGGTCTTCGCCTCGTAGTTCTCGTATACGCGGTTGAGCTGCTCCTCGATCGGGAAGACCGCAGGTGGTACGAGCCCCGCGATTCCCAGTGCCTTCCGCTCCTCGGCGGTGAACGCCGTGCCCTTGTTGGTAAACGGATTGAGGAGGACCGGCCGGCCCGTATGGTGGACCGCCAGGTACTCCTCACCCGTTCGCGGATCTGTTTTGACAGACCACATGTCCTCCTCCTGTATGCTGGCCGCCTCGCCACACAGGCCGGCGGCCGCGAGAATCAAGTCTGCAATGGACGGCCGGTCCCGACCGGCGGCCCAGCTTGTCTTACTTTGTCCCAGGACGTCGTTATCGGCGTTTGGGAGGCAGAGTCAAAAAAACGTAGAGCGCAAGAAGCGTTCCCCGGCTGGGGCGGCCGCCAGCCGTCCTCGCGCTAGGGGAGTGATAGGAATATACGTCGGCTGAACATCGCACATCGAACGTCGAACATTGAGTGGGTCAACGTTCGTTGTTCGATGTCCGACGTTCGACGTTCGGTCGCGCCTAACCGAGAAGCGTGAGGAAAACCCCGGCAGCCACGGCCGACCCGATGACGCCGGCGACGTTCGGTCCCATGGCGGGCATCAGCGGATTGACTCGCCCGTCCGTCTGGTCTGACACGAACTGCTGAACGACGCGCGCCGACATGGGAACCGCCGAGACGCCCGCTGCCCCAATGCACGGATTAATCTTCGTGCGCAGCAACAGGTTCAGCCCCTTGGCGAAGAGGACGCCGCCCGCCGTGCTGAACGAGAAGGCGACCGCGCCCAGGATCAGGATCATGATCGTTCGGTAAGTCAGGAAATGCTCGGCGTCCATGGTGGCGCCGACCGCCACGGCGAGGAACAGCGTGACAATGTCGATCAGCGCGCCGCCGGCCGTCTTGCGGAGCCGGTCCGTGACGCCCGACTCGCGCAGCAGGTTACCGAGCATCAGCATTCCGATGAGCGGGGCGCTGGACGGGATGGCCAGCGACGCGACGAGGCCGGTCACGATCGGGAAAAGGATCGCGGTCTTCTGCGAGACCGGAATCGCTTGCGGCATGTCGATCGCCCGCTCTTTCCTGGTCGTCAGCATGCGCATGATCGGTGGCTGGATGATCGGGACCAGAGACATGTAGCTGTAGGCCGCCACGGCGATCGGCCCCAGCAGATGCGGCGCGAGCTGGCTGGCGAGAAAGATGGACGTCGGGCCGTCGGCGCCACCGATGATGCCGATCGAAGCGGCCTCCTGCGCGTTGAAGTCCATCAGATAGCCGGCCGACAGCGCGGCGACGACGATGCCGACCTGGGCGGCCGCTCCCAGCAAGAAGGTGAGCGGCCTGCCCAGCAGTGGCCGGAAGTCGGTGAGCGCACCGACGCCGAGGAAGATGAGCGGCGGCAGAAGCTCGGTCCTGATCCCGGCCTCGTAGATGAGCGCGATGATCCCGTCGCCGTAGGACCCCAGGTTGGCCATCGGCAGGTTGGCGAGGATAGCTCCGAATCCTATGGGGATCAGGAGCAGCGGCTCGTAGTTCTTCGCTATGGCCAGGTAGATCAGAACACCGGCGATGACGAACATCCCGACGTTGCCGATGCTCAGATTGGCGAGGCCCGACTGCCTGATCAGCTCCAGCGCTGTTTCCATCGGCAGCCCCTCTAGGCGATCGTCATGATCGGATTCGACGAGTCGATCTCGTCACCAATCTCAACATGAATCGCCGTCACCTTACCGGCGACCGGTGACTTGATGTCGTGCTTGGCCTTCATCGCCTCCACGGCGGCGACAACCGTTCCAACCGCTACCTGATCGCCCTCTTTGACCAGCAGGTCGACGACCTCTACGGAGCCGGCGAACGTGGAGTGCACCGTGGTTCCGGCCGCCGGCGCGGCGGTAGCAGCGGGCGCGGCGGACGCGGCGGGCGCGCTGGACGCAGCGGGCGCGCCTGCGGTCTGCCCGGCCGGCTCCAACGTCACGACGAACGTCCGCTTCGTACCGTTCTCTTCGACAGTGCAGCGCGTCGTGGTCGGGCCGGTCAGCGCTGGCGCCGCTGCCGCGGCGGGTGCCGCCTCCGCGGGAACTGCCTTCTCCGCCTTCTTCTTGAGCGGTACGTCGACCTTGGGTTTACCCGTCAAAAGCCGGATGCCCTCGTTTAGCTCCATCTTCTTGCCCGGGACCATCGCGGCGACCACCAGGAAGATGTTCTCGTCGGTGGTCGGCAGCCCCCGCTCCTCGAGCGCCTGCTTCGCCGGTTCGATGTTCTTGGGCGCCGCCTCCAGCGGGTCACCCTCGAACACCGGCAGCTCCAGCTGCTCGGACGCGATCTTCACGACCTCGGGATCGGGGGGCAGTGGCGTCCTTCCGAAGTAGCCCAGTACCGCCCGGCCGTAGCCCGGATCGATCTTCTCCCAGCGGCCGTACATCACGTTGTTGAACGCCTGCAGCCAGTACTGCTGGCTGCCCGGAGTCACGCTCGTCCAGGCGCCGCCCGCCTCCACGACGATCGGGAATTCCGACAGCACCTCACCGTATTTCTCCAGGATTCCCGCCTTCACCATCATGTGCACGTTCGGCCCGATGGCGCCTCCCGGCATCGGGAAACCCAGGACGCGGGGGTCCGCTGTCGTCGTCGTCGGATTGAAGTCGTACTCCTCCATGAGCTCGTTCAGCATGGCCTCGATCTCGGGCAGCTTGGAGACGTCGATGTCCAACGAGTAACCGGTTCCCTTCAGCGCGTGCGCCAACGAGCGTGCGTCGGGCTGAACGGTTCCGCTGGCCATCGGCCGGCACGAGAGATCGGCACCGTCGGCGCCTCCGTGGATCGCCGCCATGTAGCAGGCGACCGCGGTGCTGGCCGTGTCGTGCGTGTGCATCCAGAGCGGCATCTCGGGCGGCATGATCTTCTTCAGCCCGACCGCCGTGTCGTATATCGTCTTCGGGTCCGTCGTACCGCTGGCGTCCTTGAGGCAGATGCTGTCGATATGCACATCGCCCTCCAGCAGCTTCTTGCCGATATTGATGTAGAACTCCGGCGTATGGACCGTCTCCGACTTGAACGGTAGCCCCATCAGCGCGATGCAGACCTGGTGGTGCATGCCGGCATCGACGATCGGCTGCCCGGTCTTCTCCAGGTTCTTGGTATCGTTCATGTAGTCGAAGTTCCGGTCCCAGGTCGTGCCGGCCGCCTTCATCAGCTTCGCCTGCAGCTGCAGTGCCTCGATCGACTGCGTGGTGAGCGTCACGCCCGAGACCGACCGTGTCAGGATCTGCAGGTCGACGTCGGGCCCGACCGCGGCACGCATCTTCCTCATGTCTTCGAAGGGATTCTCGCCCAAGTAGAAATACGGCGCCTGGTAACGTGCGCCGCCGCCGAACTCGAAGTGTCTGATCCCCGCCTCGGCAGAGGCCTGCATGGCCGGGAGGAAATCGGTCAGACGGACCTTGCCACCGAACGAGCTCTGCAGCCCGTCCCGGAACGGTGTGAACATTACCCGAATCTTCTTGGGATTCGTTGCGGAGATCATTTTTCCTCCTCGACTCTGGTGACTTTCATTCCCGGGTATATGCTTGCGACTGCCGTCGTGACCGCGGCGAGCAGCGCGGCGTCGCTCTTCGCCAGCTTCTCAGGAAAAACCGCGACGAGAAGCCGCATGGTGACCGCCAGGATGGTCAGCAGCACGAACACCGCCAGCAGCGCTGACAGGCAGACGAACAGAAGTTGGTACGAGTCCATGCTCAGCTCTTCCTCGAGGTGAGTTCCTCGGCCGGTCCGATTATCAGCCTACCCTTCGTAAACGGCCGCTCGTAGCCCTCGATCATCAGCTCCAGGCCATCGCCGATCCCAATGGCTCGGCCGTGGGCGATCACATCCAACTGCGGCCCCGGCTCCTCGGAACAGAGCGTCACCTGGCGGCCGATCACGGAGGAACGCTCACGGTACCGCTCCAGCAACGCTCCGTACTCACCGGCGAGCAGCCGACCGCAGTTCACCTCTAGGGCGGCGGCGAGAGCGGCGAAGAACCTTCCCTGCGTGCAGTCCGCCGGCTGCGCGGCCGCAGCTCTCAGCGTGCCGACCCGAGGCACGAATCGTGTCGGCTCGACCTCGGGCTCGGTCTCGACGTTGACCCCCATACCCAGGACCGCTCCGCTTATCGTCTCGCCCACGCTTTGTGTGTATGCCAGCACGCCGCCTACTTTTGCGTCCTCGATAATTATGTCATTCACCCACTTGGTAGTGGCTGAGTCCTCGAGGCCGGGGATCGAGTCGATCGCGTCCACGACGGAGACCGCTGCCAGGACAGTGAAACTGGTCGCCGGACGCTCCACCGCGCTACCCGGTCTCAGGTAGACCGACAGGTAGATGTTGCCCGGCGGCGCGGACCAGGTCCGCCCTTTGAAACCGTGGAAGCGCTCGCCCGCGCCGGCGAGGCAAAGAACGCGATCCGGCAGGCGCGTCCCCGCTCGGCTGAGCTCGATCAACAGATCATAATGAGAGCGTTCCGCCACCTCCACCAGTAACAGGTAGGGCCAACCGGAGCCGCCGTGCACGGTGGACTCGCGGGGCTGCTCGGCCCCGTAGGCGGCTTCTATGAGGCTTCGGAGGTTGTCCGGCGGCTCCGAAGCCGGCGTCGACCAGGGATCATCGGTTCGCCCGAGTACGGTCCGGGCGTAGTCGACGCTATCAGTGTAGACTAACATCGCTTTTGGCACGAGCGAGTAGGGTGGGGCGTCGGAGAAACCTTATATAGGGTGAAAGGCCAGGCGTTGTCAAATCGGGCCGAACTTGTAGTCTAACATCCCAAACCGCGACTCGAGCGAAGGCAACAGGCCAATCGTGATCGATGCGATCATAGTCATAGCCTACCTGGGGGTGATGCTCTCTGTCGGCTGGCGCTCGCGCCGACAGTCCCCGGAATCTTACTGGGTGGCTGACCGACGCTACGGCGCGGGCAGCGTCGCCGTATCACTGGTCGCCACGGTTTTCGGGGCGTCTTCGACGATCGGTATCATCGGGCTCGGTTACTCGCGGGGCCTGACCGGTGCCTGGTGGTCGCTGATCGGAGCAGCCGCGCTGCTGCCGTTCGGGCTCATACTCGCCGGGCGGGTCAGGGCGCTAGCGGTCTACACGCTGCCGGACATTCTGCAGCGAGCGTACGGTAACCGTGTGGCGGTGCCTGCCGCCGTCGTGATCGCCCTGGCCTGGTGCGGGGTCATCGCTGCCCAGATGACGGCGGGTGCCCTCTTACTGAGTGGAGTCCTGCGGCTGGACTACTCGTGGGTACTCGCGGTCGTCGCGGTCGTCTTTGTCCTCTACACCTACTGGGGCGGTCAGCTGTCGGTCATTCGGACGGATTCCTGGCAGTTCGCCCTGTTCGTCGCCGGGGTCCTGGTCTGCCTGATCTTGCTGTACCTCGCGTCGCCGGGCGTGGGGGTATCAGGCGGCGAAGCCATTCCGGCGGGACACTTCCGTTTTCCGGTATCCGAGGGCTTCGGGTGGTATGAACTGTTGCTCTTCTATCCGTTGATCGTCGGTCTTCCGTACCTGGCGGGCCCGGATATCTACTCACGCGTGTTGTGCGCGCGAGACTCGGCGGCGGCGCGCAAGGCGGCGCTGACCGCGGCGGCGGCCGTCGTGCCGATCTCGTTTCTGTTGGCGGTCCTCGGCCTGCTGATCCGCGCCCGATTCCCGGAGATCGCGGCGGAAGCGGCGCTGCCCACCGCTGTGAGCGAGCTGGTGCCGGCCGGACTCGCCGGGTTGATCCTGGCCGGGTTCCTCGCTGCGGTCATGTCTTCGGCGGACACCACACTGATATCGGCTTCCACGATCCTGTCGCTGAACGTGTTCGGTGCGGGCGGGGACCTGTCAGGGGCGAAGCAGCTCCGACTCACACGGCTGGCTCTGATTGGCGTGGGAGGGGCCGCCTGGGCGATAGCCGGCCTCGAGCGAGGCATCATCTCGGCGTTGCTCCTGGGCTACACGATCTTCGTCGGAGGTGTGGTCTTTCCGACGCTCGCCAGCTTCTTGCGAGGCCGCCTGAGCGTCGCGCCGCCGGTCGCCATGGCGGCGGTCATCGTCGGTGGAGCGACTGCTGCCTTGGGGGCGATAGGGGAGGGTTCGCCGTTGAAGGCGATGGTTGGATGGGGCGAGCCCACTCTGCTCCGGCTGCTGGGACCTCGCTATCCGGCGATCCTTCCCGTGCTTCTGAGCTTGGCGATCCTCGTGTTCGGGACTGCTTTGTCCAGGGGGTTCCCCCTAACTCGTTATCGTGATCGTTATCGAAGCGATTACGATCACGATAACGAGAACGACAACGAGCGGGAGTAGGAAGGGGCTCTCGTGTTATCGCTAACCAGTGGGCGCGGTGGTGTCCCGGTGAATTCCCGTCCAGCGCAGGATGTCCTCCATCAAGCACCACCTGGTGATCGCGGACTGCATCAGATTCAGCCCCACGAAGGCGGTGAACAGGTACCAATAGGGGCTGACCCACCAGCCGAGGGCTAGGCTGGCCAGGACGAAGGAACCGGCGATCAGACGGATCTTGCGTTCGATTGTCATAGTGCCTCGCACGATTAGGGTTTAGTTCCCAGCTGACAGCAGCTGTATTGTTCTACGGCCATTTGCACCGCCCTGATCGGGTGCCGCGGGTCTTCGACGCCGGTGCATGACTCGACGGCTTCCATGAGGGCGGCCGCCTTGTCGTCGGGCAGCACGGTCATGACCACCTGCGACTGGTAAGGCTGGATCTCGCCGGTCCAACCGACGGCACTCCCGGGCGCGTGTCCTTCCACGGGTAGACGACTGAAAGCTGTAACCGCCTGTTCGCTGAGTAGCCGGTTCACACAGCTTTCGTCATCGGCCAGGTACATGAGGTATACGAGCTTCATTTTTCACTCTGTCTCCGCTACGGGGTTCGCGTCGGGTTCGGGGGCCGCCGGGGTCTTGCTCTCGGCCCTGCGGCTGCGGGCCCGGTGCACGAGGTAGTAGACGCTGGGCACGACGATCAAGGTGAGCACGGTGGAAGCCAGCGCTCCGGTGATTAGCGAGACGGCCAAGCCCTCGAAGATCGGGTCGAAGAGGATAACGATCGCACCGATGACCACCGTGCCGGCGGTCAGGGCGATGGGTCGGGTTCGGACGGCACCCGCCTCGATGACCGCTTTTTCCAGTGCGATGCCGGCGGAACGGCGAGCTTCGAGGTAGTCGATGAGGAGGATCCCGTTGCGGACCATGATGCCGGCCAATGCGATCATTCCGATCATCGACGTCGCGGTGAAGAAAGCACCGAACATCCAGTGTCCCGGTGCTATCCCGACCAGCGTCAGGGGGATCGCGGTCATCATTACGAGCGGCGCGACGAACGAGCCGAACCAGGCGACGATCAGGACGTAGATCAGCAGTAGCGCACCGCCGAACGCGATCCCCAGGTCGCGGAAGACCTCGTACGTCACCTGCCACTCGCCGTCCCACTTCATGACCGGCTGTTCGACGGCGCCCGGCTGCCTCGCATAGAGCTGACCCAGCCGGGCGCCGCTCGGCAGAGTGATGGCCCCGATCTGCTCTCGCATGTCGAGTATCGCGTACACCGGGCTTTCAGCCTCGCCGGCGACGTCGGCCGTCACGTATACGACCGGCTGGCCATTCTTACGGTCGATCAGTTGCGGCGCCTCACCGATTTCCGGTCGCACCAGTTCGCTCAATGGCACCAGTTGCCCGTTCAGCGACGCGACGTGCAGGCTACCCAGCCGATCGAGTCCGGAGCGGGCAGCCTCGGTCAGCCGGAGTCTTACGGGTACCGGCGTGCGCGCGGTGGGCTGGGAGAGGTGCGTGACGACTTTGCCGCCGAGCGCCGATTGGAGCGCGCCGATCACCGAAGCCTTGGGCACACCGCTGAGTGCGGCTTTCTCTTCGTCCACCTGGAGCCGGATCTCGCGTTGCGGTTCGCTCAACGACCAGTCGACGTCGACCACGCTCGGGTGGTCGGCGAAGATTTCGCGGACTCGGGTGGCGACCTCGATCTGCGAGTCGCGATCGGGTCCGTAGATCTCGGCGACGAGAGTCGAGAGCACCGGCGGTCCCGGTGGTACCTCAACGACCTTGACCCGGGCGCTGGTTCCCGAGTGTACTGCTATATCCTCGACGATGGGCCGGATGCGCTTGGCGATGTCGTGGCTCTGGTCACCGCGCTCCGACTTGTGGACGAGGTTGACCTGGATGTCGGCGACGTTGGTGCCGCGTCTCAAGTAGTAGTGTCGGATCATCCCGTTGAAGTTGAACGGCGCGGCGGTGCCGGCGTAGAGCTGAACGTCGGAAATCTCCGACACGTCGGCCAAGCCCCGAATCATGTCCTCGGCCAGCGCCACCGTCGTCTCGAGCGGCGTGCGCTCGGGCATATCGACGATGATCTGCATCTCGTCCTTGTCATCGAAGGGCAGCATTTTCGCCGCTACACCGCGTGTGAAGAACATCGCGGTCGCCCCGATGAGCAGGACCGTCACCGTGCCGAGCATCGCCCACATATAGATTTGCCGGCGCAGCAGTGGGTCCATCACCCTGTGATAGACCCGGTAGATCCGAGTCCTCTCCAGTACGTAGGCCGGCTTCTCCTTGCCGCCGTGCGCGCCGCCCAGCAGGCGATACGCCAGCCAGGGCGTCCCGATCAACGCCACGCCGAGAGAGAAGAGCATGGCGACGGTTGCGCCGATCGGCATCGGGCTCATGTAGGGGCCCATCAGACCCGAGACGAAGAGCATCGGGAGCACCGCCGCGATGACCGTGAGTGTTGCCAGGATCGTCGGGTTGCCGACCTCGTCTACGGCCGCCCGCGCGGCAGCACGGAGCGGCCGGTCGCGCATCGCGAAGTGCCGTTCCATGTTCTCCGCCACGATGATCGAGTCATCGATCACGATCCCGGTCACGAAGATCAGCGCGAACAGCGTCACCCGGTTCAGCGTGTAGCCGAAGAACTGATAGACGAAGAGTGTGAGAGCGAAGGTGATCGGCACCGAGATCATCACGATCACGGCGCTGCGCCAGCCCATCGCCAGGGCGACGACGAGACCGACGGCGAGGATAGCCAACAACAGGTGCTCTTTGAGGGTCGTCACCTTCTCACGCGCCGTCTCGCCGTAGTTGCGCGTCGTGTGGATCTGGACGTCGGCGGGTACGATGCGGCCGTGGAGTGCCTCGGTCTTCGACTCGAGCGCGTGTCCCAGTTCGGTGGCGTCGGCGCCGGGTCGCTTGGATACGGCGATCGTGACCATCGGCTCGAGCGGCGAGCCCGGGATGCCGTGGAAGGTATAGGTGCTGATCTCTTCGGGCCCGTCGACGACCTCGGCCACATCCGACACCTGCACCAGTGCGCCGTCGCGAACGTCGATCACCACCGACTCGACGTCCCGGGCGGAGTGCAGGAAGGGGCCCGCCGTGACCCGGACCACCTCATTGCCCTGAGTATACTGGCCGGCGTCGACGTTCAGGTTGGCCAGGCGCAAGCGCTCCGCGATGATGTTGGGATCGACACCGTAGGCGGCCATCCGCTCGGGGGAGAGCTCTACCCGGATCTCGCGCGCGTAACCGCCGATCACCGAAACGTCGCGCACCTCGGGCACGGCCTCGAGAGCGACCCTGAGCTCATCGGCGACGGAGCGCAGCGCCGTGTGATCGTAGCCGCCGCCGCTCAACGTCATGGTGAAGAACGGGACGTCGTCGATCGTTACGGTCTTGACCAGCGGCATGTTGAATCCGGGCGGCATGCGATCCGCGTACTTCATCATAGTGGTGTACAGCCGGACCAGGCTCTCCTCCATGTCGCGGCCGACTTCGTATCGCACGGTTACCAGTCCGATTCCGAATTCGGCGTGGCTGTAGACGTACTCGACGCCCTGGATGCCCGATAGCACGTTCTCCATCGGGATCAGAAGTCGGTTCTCGATCTCCTCCGGCGAGGCGCCCGGCAGTGGCAGGTAGATATCGGCGAGCGGCACGATGATCTGCGGCTCCTCCTCGCTGGGCAGCGTCATGACCGTGTACAACCCGAGGGTCAAAGCGCCGGCCAGCAGGAGAGGCGTGAGTTTCGAGTCGATAAAGGCTTCGGCCAGCTTTCCGGCAAATCCACTCTTCATCGGAGACCCTCCGTCCTGGCGGTCCGCAAATCGGCGAAGGGTGGCGTCCAGCTTGCGCTCTGCACGCTACCGACCGGCTGCCCGTCGACGAACGTCGTGGCGGGTTCGCGAACCAAAAGCGCCTCGGCACTGGGGCCGGCCAGCATCTCGACCGAGGCGCCCAATCGTCGGCCGACGCGAATCCACCGCAGGCGCAGTTCGTCGCCTTCTACCACGAAGACGCCGGTCAGTTGTCCGCGACTCACGACGGCATCGGCGGGGATCCACCGCGTCGTCGAGGCCCGCTCGCCGAACTCGAGCCGCACGAAGCTGCCGGGTGGGATGGCCGGTAGCCCTGTCGGGTCGACGATGAAACGCCCCTCGATGCGAAAGCGGCGACTCGCCCGCTCGACGGCAGGCACCGCGCGCGTCACCTGTGCGGCGAAGCGCTTGGACGTTTCGGGCCAGTAGATGTCGACAGGGTCGCCGACCGCGAGCTGGCCTGCCAGCTCGGCCGGCAGATCCGCCTCGATCTTGCGTCCGCCCGAGCCGATCATCTCGAGGATTGGGACCCCCGGGACCGCCAGGTCGCCGGCGTCGGCGCGCCGGGCCGTGATCACGCCGGAGAACGGCGCTCTCAGAATGACGTATTCCCGCTGGGCGCGGGCATCGTGCAGGCCCGCCTCCGCCATATCGAGACGTGCCTCCGCGTCGTCGAGCTCCTGGGCCGTTGCCGCGCCGTCGGCGGCCAGCGCCGAGATCCGCTCGTGCCACTGGCGCGCCAGTTCCGCCGCCGCCTCGGCGCTGCGAATCCGGGCGTCGATCTCGTCGCTCTCCAGGCTGACCAGCGGATCGCCCGCCGAGACCGTGGTGCCGATGTCTACGTGCACTCTACGGATCCGTCCACTCATCCGCGTCGCCAGTTCGGCTTCCTCCTCGGCGACTACCGTTCCCGGTGCCGTGACTAGGCCATACGATGCCACCGATCTGGACGCCGACACGTCCACCGGCTCCGAGCTGGGAGGCAACTCACCCGGCTCGCCGCCACAGGCCGCGACGCCGACGACTAACGCGAGACCGATCCATCCACTGATCCACTTCATCACTGATCCTCGGACTTGGTTTGCGATCGGACAAACTCCAGTTGCGCGACCGCCATGTGATAGTTAGCCAGTGCGTTGATCGCGCGTTCTCGCATCTGCGTCGCCCGCGCTTCCGCACCCAGTAAATCCGCCGCCGTCGCCAATCCTTCCTCGAAGCGCCGCCGCATCAGTTCCCTCCCCCGCTCCGCGGCTTCCTCGGCTGCGCGCGTCGCCTCGTGCCCTTGTCGCGCGCTGCGGACTGCTCGCCGCGCTTCGGCCAACTCGCTCCGCGCATCACGTAGTGCGCTCTGATACTCCGTGCGCGCGATCTCGCCCTGAAGCCTGGCTTGCTCGGCGCCGGCCGACCGGCCGAAACCGGAAAACAGGTTCCACCTTAGGGCCACGCCCAACGTCCAGTTGTCACCGTCGGCCGAGAAAGGGTCCTGGGCGTGGGTAGTGAACCGGCCGAACAAATCCAACGCCGGCAGGTAGGCCAGCCTCGCCCGGGTCTTCGCCGCGTCCGCAGCTTCAACCGCCGCCGCCCTGGCCATCACGTCGGCACGCCGCTCCGGGTCGAAGCTCTTTTCCCCTGGCGGCGTCGGCGGCGGCAACGACCCCGTCGGCAACGGCAACGTGTCCGGGCTCCAGCCCAGGTGGCCCCCCAGGTCCTGCAGTGCATCGAGCCTGACCTGCTCCGCTTCCGCCTGCTGCGCTAGCGCCGCCGCCAGCTCGGCTTCCGCCTGGAATAGGTCCGCGTCGGTCAAGAGCCCCCGCTCGTTCCGCCTACGGAAGAGATCGAGCGTGGCTTGGGCCGCCTCGACCGCCGAGCGCGCCGACTCCTGGCGCGCCCCCGCCGCCAAGGCGCGGTAGAAAAGCAGGTGCGCCATCAGCACCGTCGCATCCCGCACCCGAACCGCCGACCAGGCCGCGGCCTCAGCCTCGCTCCGCGCCGACGAGCGGCTCGCCCAAACCGTCGGGTCGAGAAGGCTCCAGCTCAGGGAGAGGAACGCCGACCAGTCGCCGATCGCGTCCGGCTTGTTCAGCGCTTCCAGGTCCAGGTCTCCCTCAGTGAATCGCCCCTGACGAAGCTTCGTCCCGAAGGCGAAAACCGGATCCACCGAGCGAGTGTACCCGGCGCCGGCGTCCAGCCTCGGCCACAACGGCGCCGCCGCGCTTCTGCCCGCGCTGCTGGCCAGATCGCGGCGCGCCCCCGCCACCCTCAGCTCCGGGTTGCCGGTCAGCGCCTCCTCCAGCGCCTCCTCCAGCGAGAGCTGGCGGAAGACGGGGTCCGAGACGCCAGCGCGCGGCGTCTGGGCCAGGCCGGCCCCGCTCGATAGGACGGTTAGCGTCGCGGCCAGAGCTATTCTCGTTAGCGTAGTCATTAGACGGCCCCTACACATCGCAATGATCGTGTATGCAGTCGATCACCTGGGTAACCCGGGGATCGTCGATGCTGTAGTAGACGTTCACACCCTCCCGGCGGCTGGCGAGTATCCCTTTGTCGCGCATGAGGTTAAGGTGCTGAGAGGCCACCGCCTGCTCGATCTCCAGTTCCTCGTATATCGCCGTTACGTTCTGCTCGCCCGTCCTGTCCAGCAGCTCGATGATCTGCAGACGAATCGGGTGGCCGATGCACTTGAGCATGGTGGCAGCCTGTCGAACGGCCTCAACACTGAGCTTTTGGGATCTGATCGTCATAGGGCGCTCCTGTGTTAGGGGAGCAAGATATATGAATATATCTATATGTCAACCCCTGGGGCTGGCAACCAATAGCCGCTGGGCCGGTGGTCGGTAAGTCGGGCTACTGACACACCGGCTACCGGCCACTAAGATTACGAGTTGCTGGGAACCGAGTGGAAACTGGAGGCGAGCGTGGAGATCAAGGCGAACCGGCTGGTCTATCTGGGGTATGGGAAATACTGGCGGTCGGATCAGATCGTTGGTCTCGTCCCCATCGAAGACGAGCGTGGCCCAGGCCGTCGCACCTACGTTCATGTGACGACGCTCGATGAACCGATCGTGGCATCGCGGTCGGAGGAGTCGATTCGGCGTGAGATGGCCGGTGGCAGCGAAGAGGAGTTCAGGGCCGGGGAGTTGCGCTCGGCGGTTGCCGATCTAGTTGAAGATCTGTCCGCACTATCCCCCGTCCTGCGGCGGATGCTACTCCACGAGGGCGGCCTGGACTTGGGCCGCTGGGAGGATCGCTTCCGCGCACTGATGACGTACGAGACCGACCAACCCGGCCAAGAAGATCTGTTTGGCTCGAGCGATTGAGCCAGACCGGTAGTCGGTATGCAGTGTGCGGTGTGCGGTAAAGCTTGAGGTTCGATGTTCGCAGCTACCGCACACGGCATCCGGCATACCGCACACCGAACCACCCAACACCGAACACGGCCACTGGTTACGACACACCGACTACCGACCGTAGGCGCCGTGATCGTCGCGCTACTGGCCCTCGCGGCCGACGTGTGGGCGCAGGAGGGTGGCGTGTGCGAGGCGGGCCGGATCGCCAGTGTCGGGATAGAAAGTCGCAGCGTTTTCGGGGATAGCGACAACGGTGTGATGTCGAAGTTCTACGAAGCGGCGAATTGGCTTCACGTCGATACGCGGGAGAGTGTCATCCGCCGCGAGTTGCTGTTCAGCGAGGGTGCCTGCTTCGAGCGGCTCCGCATAACGGAGAGCGAGCGTCTACTGCGCGGGTTCGTGTTTGTCCGTTCTGCTGAGGTGGAGGCGACACGCCGGTCGAACGGTGACTACGACGTAGAGGTCACGACCCAGGACGAGTGGTCGCTGCGCATCGTTCCGCGTCTCGAGCTGGGCAGTGGCCCGGCGGTCGCCGGTATAAGTGTCACCGAGTGGAACGTCGCCGGTACCGGTAACGCGATCGAGTTCTTGTACGTCAGCCGGCCCGGTCGCGCGGACGTCGGTGGCAGCTATTTCAACCCACAGTTCCTGGGCAGCCGCTGGAATGCCGGGCTCTTGGCAATCCGTACCGAACCAGGCTGGGTGTTGCGTGAGACGCTGGGCTATCCGTTCGTTGGCCTGGTGGGGCGCTGGGCGGTGTTTCAGGATGCTCTGTACGGGGAACGCTGGTTCGGATACTACGTGGGGGACTCGAAGGACCGCTACGAGCTGGCTCTACCTATGACTCAGGTGGCGACCCAGGTCGGTGGTGCGTTGCGCGTGGTCGCGGCGCCGCGTGGCCGCGCAACGAAGCTCGGGTCGTACGGCCTCACGGTTTCCTACGAGCGACTGAGCTACGGTGATGCGTTCCCCCGAGACTCCGCTACCGCTGCACACTTCGCGCTCTCCGAGGAGGCTATTGCGGCGCTTGCCGATCTGGCGTTGCGTCCGCGTGAGGATATACGGCTGAACCTGGTGGTGGGGATCCGCGGCCTCGATTTCATCCGCAGGCGCGGCGCGAGCACGCTGCGGGCGACGGAGGATATCGCGATCGGAGCGACAGCCGACCTGGTACTCGGGTTGGCAAGCAGTGCGTTCGGCTCCCGCGACGATCACGTGTTGGCGGGCCTCGACCTCTATGGTGGCGCGCGAGTGAGGGGCAACTGGTTTTCTCTGTTGCGCGCCAACGTGGAGGCGCGGCGCGATTATAGTGAGCGCAGGTGGCGTGACATCTTCGGCGCGCTGCAATGGACCAATCTGTGGCTATTGGGACCTGGGCGGACGGTCACCCTCGAGGGGCGCTGGAGCGCCGGCTGGGAAACGACGATTCCCTTCCAGCTCACTCTCGGCGGCCCCTGGGGCTTAGCGGGCTTCGCGGCCCACCGTTACCCCGGCGGTGCCCGCGCGGTAGTGCGACTCGAGAATAGGTACTTCCTGGGGTCGATCGGCCGGCTAATGGATCTGGGCTTCACCGCCTTCGTCGATGGTGGCCAGATGTGGGCCAACAAGGCCCTGTTCGGTGTGAATTCGGGGCTGCGTGGCTCCGCCGGTCTCGGTCTGCTGATCGCCACGCCGGCCGGCTCGCGTTTCGCCTATCGGCTGCAGGCCGCGCTCCCCATCGGTAGCAGATCGCGCCTCGACGACCTCGTCATCTCGCTGCAAATCGAGGGGCCCCTGAGACTCGAGAGTGCGGCAGTCGATCCCCAGCTTCTTCGCAGCCGCGACATAGCCCTTCCCACCGCCGCTCGGCACTTGAAGTGAGCGAGCGGTCCGCCGGTACCGCGCCGACCCGGTGAAGAGCCCGGCGACGTGGTGATTGCGGGAACCCGTGGCCGGCCCCAACCTTAGAGACGATCGATTCCTGCAAACTAGGACACGGCCGATGAAGTCGAACCCAGTATCGCTCGTCTTAACACTGGCGGCGCTGGGCGGGAGCGGCGAGCCGGCGCGGGCGCAGGCCTTCGATCACGCGGCCCTCGACACGGTGCTGGCGCTCTATGTGCAGGACAGCAGAGTCGACTACACCGCCCTCAAGTATGGACGCGCTGCCCTCGACCGCTATTTGGACCGGCTCGCCGCCGTAGACGCGGACGAGTTCGCCAGTTGGCCCGAGGCGGAGCAGATCGCCTATTTGATCAACGCCTACAACGCCTACGTTCTCGAGACGGTTGTCGACAACTATCCGATCGCAGGCAGCGGTTTCTTCAAGAAGCTCACGTCACCGAGAAGGTTCGGCTTACCGGCGAACTCGATCCGCCATATCGACGGCGTCTTCGATCGTATTCATCACGGGGTTGCCGGTGCCGAGATGACGCTGGACGAGATCAAGCGTGCGGCCCTGGGTGCGAAGTACAACGAGCCACGCATCCACTTCGCGCTCGTCGGGTCCGCCGTCAGCGGGCCGCCGCTGCGGGAAGAGGCGTACCGCGGAGACCGGCTGGACGAGCAGCTCGATGAACAGAGCCGCCGGTTTCTCAACGATCCGAGGAAGAACCGCTTCGAGGTCGAGCGGCGGCGGGTCTACCTGTCGAAGATTTTCGATTGGCACGGAGAGGATTTCGAGCAGTTCGCCGGCGAGTCGGGCTACTACCGCGACACGAAGATCGACGGCGTCCTGAATTTCGTCTCGCGTTATCTTATCGACCGAGTGACCGAGTTTCTAGAGACCGAGGAATACAGAGTGCAGTTCGAGAGCTACGATTGGACTTTGAACGATCAGGCAGTAGCCGCCAGCATCCGCTGACCTCACCGGCGGCCGTCGGGCTGGCCGCCATCGCTCTCGCAGCCGCTATCGCATCCAGCGCCGGCGCCGCGCCGGCGCCACAGCTGCCGTCTCTTGGCCAAGCGGCACCGGGCGCGGTGTCGGAGTACGATTGGAACTCGCCACGCGTTCGCGACCTGGTCCGGCGTGCCATCGAGCGCCGGAGCGCTTGGGCGGCTGACGGTGAGCTCGTCGATTACCGGGCGCACGCCCGCGGTCATATCTATTTCCTCTACGATCTGGGCCGCGGCACTGAGCGTCACCTGATCAAGGCGGACCAACTGGCGCTCGATCTGTACTGGCACGCTCCCGATCGGGCGCGGCAGCTGATCGTCGGACGGCGCGATGAGAAGGTCCTGCCCACCAACATCCGCTACCATCTCGATCATCTGACGGTCGTCATGGACAACCTGGGCGACCGGATTCGGCTCGGCGAAGGCTCAGAAGTTAGGGATGCCGTTCATCCGGCGGCGCCTGGCGCGCTGGACTTCTACGACTATCGACTCGCTGACTCCTTGACGCTGGTGCTGCCGGACCGGGAGCTGCGGGTCTACCAGTTGGATGTGAGGCCCCGCGAGCCGAACGGGCCCGGGCTAGTCGGCTCGCTGTTCCTGGATCGTGCGACAGCGGATATCGTGCGCATGGACTTTACGTTCACGGCCGCTTCCTACCTCGACGAGACCCTCGACTACTTCAACATCCGGTTGGAGAACGCGCTCTGGGAAGGGCGCTACTGGCTGCCGTACCGCCAGGGGATCGAGCTGCGCCGCGAGGTCAAGTTCGTGAAGTTCCCCGCCGGCGGCATCATCCGCGCCGAGTTCAAGATCAGCGATTACCGGTTCAACACCGGTATCGCCGAGACGTTCTTCCGGGGGCCTACCGTAGTCGCTCTGCCGCAAGCCAGCCGTGAGGCCTTCGAGTTCGAGGAAGGCCTCTTCGACGCGCTCGATCCGACGGTGGCTACGTCACCGCCCTCGATGGAGGAGATCCGGGAGCAGGCGAGCCGCATCCTCACCGAATCGTATCTGCAGCGAGCCGAAGGCCTGCGCTTGGCGGTGCCGGGCATCTCTTCGGTCTTCCGGTTCCGCCGTGCAGAGGGACTGTACGCTGGGCCCGCGGTCAGCCGCAGCGTGCCGCCCGGTAGCACGTTACTCCTCGGCGGCTACGCCCTCGGTGCGGAACGCGGTCAGGCGCAAGGGTGGGTGCGGTTTGCGCCCGCTCCGTCCTTCGACATCGAGTTGGGCGGCTACTACCGAGACGTGGCGGATGCGTCGCCCTGGCCGGTCAGTTCGGGGGTCATCTCCACGCTGGCTGCTTTGATCGATGGCGAGGATTATCGCGAGCCCTACTGGGCGAGCGGCGGCAGGCTGACGCTTGGGAGAGCGCTCGGCTCGGCGCGGGGCAGAGTAATGATCAGCTGGGAAGACTGGGAGCCGGCGGCCTTGGCGTCGGACGGCATCGTAGATCGCAGCTACCGCGAGGTCCGCAAGCTCGACGACGGTGAGAACGTCGCCCTCGCCGTAGAGTTCGAGAAGCAGCCGGTCATGGCGGTGGAGGCGGTAGGTGGCGCCAGCTGGGGCGTGCGCGTAGAGGCGGCCAGCCAGTCTATTGCCGGCGACTTCGAGTACCTGCAGGCGGCGGCGCGTGCCGAGCTGCTGTGGCCGGACGTCGCTCTGGGAACGAGCGTCCGCCTCTCGGGTGCTGGCGGCGCGGTCTGGGGCGCAGGCATCCCAGCGCAGCGGCTCTTTGCCGCCGGCGGCCGCGGCACCGTACGCGGTTATTCGTTTCACCGCTTCGTCGGCAACCTGTACGGGGCGGCCGGCCTCGAGTTGAGCCGGTCGGTCTACCAGGCGTTCGTCCATGTGGCGCTGTTCGCCGACCTCGGCTGGGTTGGCATCGAGGGTGCCGGAGCCGCTCGGGCGGTTGACGGCTGGAATCGGCTGGGACGCCCGGCAGGCGCCGCCGACGGCACGCTGATCGGCGTCGGTGCGGGCCTGGGCCTCGTCTACGATATCCTGAGGTTCGAGCTGGCCCGCGGGCTGAGGCAGGGCGGAATCTGGGAGCTGGTCGTGCGGGTGCGGCCCGACTTCTGGGACTGGCTCTGATAGCCGCTCGTCCGGCTCTGGCTCGACCTGCGTACGGGCGCTAGGTTCAAGTCACACCGTTACAAGGAGGGGCAATGCGTATCCGCGCTCTCGCGGCACTGACAGTACCCGCCCTGCTGCTGGCCTGCCAGCCGGCCGCCCTCACCGACGCGCAGCGCGTCGCGATCGAAGGCGAGATCGAGCAACTCTACGCGGACCAGGCGGCGATCCTGAACGCCGTGGACATCGAGGGTTGGCTCGCCCAGTTCGAGGACAGCGAGGACTTCACAATCGCTGTGAACGGCGAGGTGTCGGGCTTCGCGGCGATGGCCGAGGAAGTCCGGACTAATTGGCAGTTCGAGTCGGTTGAGTTCGCCTGGGGGGATGATCACCACGTCATGGTCCTGGCCCCCGACATCGCCTGCGTGACGTCCACCTGGGACTGGCACGCCGTTACGACGGCGGGGGAGACCGAGGATGCGCAGGGTACCTGGACGGTCGTCCTGCGCAAGCGTGACGGCGTCTGGAAGATCGCCATGGTCGCCGAGACCTTGCCGCAGCCGGAGGTGCCCGAGACGACTTAGTAGCGCGGCTCTCTAAGAGCCGCCCTTGGTCTCGTACCAGTTGGAGCCCACGCCCACGTCGACCGCGATGGGGACGTCGAGTTGGAGTGCGCCTTCCATCTCCGAGCGGACCAGCGCCTCTACCTCGTCCAGCTCGGCTGGAGGCACTTCGAAGAGTAGCTCGTCGTGGACCTGCAGGATCATCCGGGCGCCGCTCTCGCGCTCGGCCAGGGCGCTATGGATGTTGATCATCGCCAGCTTGATGAGGTCGGCGGCCGTACCCTGAATCGGTGAGTTGGTGGCGACCCGCTCGCCGAAGCCACGGATGTTCGGGTTCTTCGAGTTGAGCTCGGGGATGTAGCGGCGCCGTCCGAACAGCGTTTCCACGTAGCCCTGTTCCCGGGCCGTCTCGACCTGGTGGTCGAGATACTCGCGGATCGCCGGGAACCGCTCGAAGTAGTTTTCGATGAACGCCCGGGCCTCCCCCATGCTTATGCCCAGCTGGCGGCCCAGCGCGAACGGGCCCTGGCCGTAGATCGTAGCGAAGTTCACCGTCTTCGCGGTCGCGCGCATCGCCGGCGTCACCGCGTCCTCCCCGACGTCGAAGATGAGCGCCGCCGTATCGCGATGCACATCGCGACCCTCCCGGAAGGCCTCCACGAAAGCGGGGTCCTCCGCGAGGTGCGCCAGGATGCGCAACTCGACCTGAGAGTAGTCGGCTCCTAGGAACTTGAGACCTTCGGCTGGGACGAAGCCCTTGCGGATCTCGGCACCGAGCGGTGTGCGAATCGGGATGTTCTGAAGGTTGGGGTCGGAGCTGGATAAGCGCCCGGTCGAGGTCACCGTCTGGTTGAACGATGTGTGGATACGGTTCGTCCGCGGGTCGACCAGCGCCGGGAGCGCGTCCACGTACGTCGACTTGAGCTTCGCCAACTCGCGGAACTCGATTATGAGATGCGGTAGCTGGTGCCCTTCCGCCGCCAACTCTTCCAATACCGCTGCGTCCGTCGAGGGGCCGGTCTTGGTTCGCTTCTTTACCGGCAGCTTCAGCTGCTCGAACAGAACCTCGCGTAGCTGCACGGGTGAATTGATGTTGAGCTCGCGGCCCGCCAGCTTGTAGATCTCCTCTTCCACCAGCTTCAGTTCTCCATCCAGCCGCTCGCTCATCTCATCGAAGAAATCGCCGTCGATGGCGACGCCCACTCGCTCCATGTCGGCCAGTACCGGCATCAGCGGCATCTCGACTTCCTCGAAAAGCTTCCTCAGGCCGAAGTCATCGAGCTGCCGCGTCAGTCGTGCGTCGATCTGCAGGACCAGGTCGGCGCGCTCGGCGGAGAAGGCGGCGGCGCGCGCCGGCTCGAGCTCGGGGAAGGGGATCTCCGCTTTCCCCTTTCCGCAGAGGTCGGCGTACGACGCGATCTTCCGGTCCATCTCCTCCAGGACCAGCGTCTCCAAATCGTGCTGACGTCGGCCCGGGTCGAGGCAGTAAGAGGCGATCATGACATCGCGCATGGCGCCTCGCGGCTCGATCCCCGCGGCGCCGAGTATTAGCCGGCACCGCTTGAGATCGTGACCGACCAGCTGGATCGTCCCGTCCTTCAGTAACTCGGTGATGGGCTGCAACGCCTCTGATGCCAGCGGCGGCAGGTTCTGCGATGACTCTTCCTTCAGGTCGCCCAGCTCCAGCTCTCCCGACCGGCTGGTGGCGATGTGGCCGAACGGCAGGTAGTAGGCGCGTCCCTCGGATGCGGCGATCGCCAGCCCCACCAGCGAGCCACCGCTCGCCGACCGTACGTCGAGGCCGACTCTGCCCGCCTGACGTGCCTCGGCAGCGATCCCGGCCAACCGGCCGACGTCCGTGACCAACTCGTACCCAGGCGCCTGCTCGACCGGCGGGGCCGGACTCTCGTCCGCTGCGTACTCCCGCACCAGCGAGTGGAACTCCAGCTCGAGAAACAACTCGCGCAGCCGGTCCCGATCCGGCTCACCTGCCTGCAGATCTTCGAGTTCGAGCGCGATCGGCACGTCGGTGCGTATGGTAACGAGGTCCTTCGATAGCCGCGCATTATCCGCATGCCGCTTCAGCGCCTCTCGCGCTCGCTTCTGCGCCACTTCGTCGACGCCCGCCAGGATGTCCTCCAGCGCCCCGAAACGCGTGATTAACTGGACCGCAGTCTTGGGGCCCACGCCCCGCACACCCGGGACGTTGTCGGATGAGTCGCCGACCAGCGCCAGGTAGTCGGTAACTCGCTCCGGCTGCACGCCCAGCCGCTCCGCCGCGTTCGATTCGTCGACCAGTTCCTCCTCGACGGCCGCCGGACCGCCTCGGCCGGGGTTGAGCAGCGCGATCTTCTCGCCGATCAGCTGATAGAAATCCTTGTCGCCCGAGACGATCACCGCCTGCAGGCCCTGATCGGCGACCTGGCTGGCCAGCGTGCCGATGACGTCGTCCGCCTCGAAGCCGGCCAGCTCGATGGTGGGGATGTGGAAGGCCTCGAGCATCTGGCGGATCCGCCGCATCGCGGTGTCGAAATCTTGCTGGAGTGTCTCGTCCAGCTTCTCGCGCGTCGCCTTATAGTCCTCGTAGATCTCGTGCCTGAAAGTTTCGTCGCCGCCCGCATCGAAGACGAAGCCGATATAGTCGGGCCTTCTCTCGGCCAAGATCTTCCGGATGAACTGCGCGATGCCCCAGGGCGCGGACGTGTTTTCGCCACGCGATGTGCGCAGCGGTCGGCTGATCATCGCATAGAACGCCCGATAGACGAGAGCGTGGCCGTCAATGAGGTACACCGTCTCCGTTTTTGGCGTAGCCATGCGTGGGAATATGAGGCGTAGAGGGAAGTTGGCAATTCTGGGAACACGCAACTGGTCCCTTGCTCGACATTCGAGAATTCCCAAAAGACTTCGGAAATTGACCAATTGTAATTCCCAACAAAGAACTCGCCCGGACCAGGCGGGCCTGTCCGGGCGAGCGGGATGTTCGATATCAGTCTGGAGCTACACGCGGGTCACATTGGCTGCCTGCAGCCCCTTTTCGCCCTGCCGAATCTCGAACTCCACTTCCTGGCCTTCTGCCAGCGTCTTGAATCCCTCCATGTTGATAGCCGAGAAGTGGACAAAAACATCCTCTCCACCGTCAGGCTGTTCAATGAATCCGTAACCTTTGGCGTCATTGAACCACTTGATCCGCCCTTTGGCCATCGAGCACTTCCTCCTGCATTGGGTGATTATTACTACGACTAACGCGCCCATGATATTAGGCACGTCTCGGCCTGTCAACGCACGATTTTCGGGTATCTTTCGGGTCGCTCACTCGGCCGGCTGAACCCCTCCAAACCCGGAATAGAGCTGGCTGTAAATGCGGAAATGCGACTGCACGTTCTTCACGTAAGTCCTTGTCTCCGAAAAGGGTATCCGCTCTGCGAACAGCTCGGGGTCGATGCGGTACTCTGGTCGCTGGCGCCAGCGGCGGGCGCGAGTCGGGCCTGCGTTGTAGGCGATCAGCGAGAGTTGCAGCTCAGCGTAGCGGCGTTGTAGGTCGGCGAAGTAGGCGGCGCCGAGGTGGACGTTGATCTCCGGATGGTAGAGCAGTTCGTCGCTGTAGTCGCGGACGCCGAGTCGGTTGGCCCACCAGCGGCCGGTCTCCGGCATGATCTGGAGTAGCCCGCGCGCCCCGGCGCGTGATGTGACATCCGGGGCGAAGGCCGATTCCTGGCGGGCGATGGCGGCGACGAGATGAGGATCGAGTTTCCGCGAGTCGGCCTCGGCGAGGATGATCTCTTGGTAGGCGAGCGGGTAGATCGCGCGCAGCACGTTAGCGCTCCAGCGGCCGCGAAGCGCCGAATGTGCTCGCCAGCCGAAGAGGACGGCCTGCTGCCCGAACCCGTGCTCGGCTAGCGCCACCGAGATCCCGATCAGCGCTTCGGGACTTTGGGGCGGCGAACTGGTGATCGTCCCCAGCACCGCCTTCGCCTCTTCGTGGAGACCCGCCTGGCTCAAGAGATCGATCACCCGGAGCTTGCGTTCGGTCTCGGCATCAATGGGTGCCGGCTCGGGGCCGGGGGCAAGCGCGGCCCACGGATCGATGCCCAAACGATCGGCAGCCAGGAAGCCGTAGTAGCCGAAGGGCGCGCGGTTGTGGACCTCGCGGAATAGGCGTTCGGCCTCGGCGAGTTGAGCCGCGTCGCCCTCGGCGAGTCGAGCGCGGGCCGCCCAGTAGGTGGCGCTGATCCGCAAGTCGCCACTGCGTTCCGCGCGACGCAGGCGATCGAAGTGTCGGCGCGCGTCGGCGAAGTCACCTTCTCGGTAGGCGAGTATTCCAAGCCGGTAGCGTGCAGTGCGCTCGGCGCGGGAGCCCGAGTAGTCCCTGACGAGCTCTTCGTAGATTGCCACCGCGCGCGGCGTGTTGCCGGCACCTTCGTAGAGGTCGCCGAGGAGCGAGAGAGCATTGAGCGCGGACCCGGCACCGGGGAAACGGTCGGCCACCTCTCTCAGGCGCGCCCGACCCTCGCGCCGCCAGCCGCGGCGATAAGTGGCGCGCGCGATGTAGTACTCGGCTCGTGCTAGGGTCGCGGCGCTTGGTCCCGCGGCCGCCAGCCGCTCCAGCTCGTCCACGGCGGCGTAGTAGCGACCCGCTCGGAATAGTAGCTCGCCGATCCGCAGCTGTATCGCCTGCCACTCACCCGCCGGCAGCTGCTGGCGCTCGAGGTACTCCTGGTACTCACGCGCCGCCGACCCGGGAGCGCCGGAGCGCTCGAAGGTGCGAGCCAGCCACAGGTGGTCGGCTGCGCTGAGATTGGGAAACTGAGAGAGCAGGCTGGCCGCCTCTTGAGCCCAGCGAGGACTGGATCGGATCGCGGCACGCAAAGTGGTGGCTGCGGCGGCGCTGTCCCCTTCTTCCAGTAGTAGCTGTGCGGCGCGGGTCCGCAACTCGGTCGATCTACGCCCGACGCTGGGTGCCGCGTCCAGCAACAGCTTCAGCGCAGCCTGGCGGTTGCCGGCCGCCAGGTGGGCATCGACCGCTGCACCGGTGCGTCGGTAGAGCGGTACGGTGACCGCGCCTCTCAGCAGCTCGTTTACCGCCGCCGTGTCGCCCAGCTGGGCCAAGACTTCGGCTGCCCGAATCGAGGACCAGGGCGCCAGCTCGGGGGCGATTTCGGCGGCGCGGCCGTAGGCTGCCGCCGCCTCCAGCGGCCGGCCGAGCTCTTCCAGCGAGCGAGCCAGGCCGACCTCGGCGACCGCCCGCGGTGTGCGTTCCAGCGAGTATCTCAGGAAGATCCGGTAGCCCTCGACGGCCCGCTCCGGTTCACCCGTCTCGAGCCGGGCGCGGGCGAGCAGAGCACGCCCGTCCCCGTAGCCGATCGAGTCGAGCCAGCTCACCGGTTCGAGGCGAGCCACCACATCGTCCCAGGCACCACGGCCCGCGTCTGCCCGGGCGTAGAGCAGAGCCGCCTCGGGCGTCGCGCTGTCGTGACCATTCAGGTCTCGCAACAAGCGCGTGGCGTACCAATGGCGGCCCTGGTCGAGCGCCTCGGCCACCTCGGCCAGCGGGTCGTCGCCCACTTCCCCCCTGAGGCCCAGGGCGACTGGGGCCACGACGAACAAAAGGCACGAGACGTACAGCCGTGACAGGTGCATACCGTCGTACGTGTTTCGGCGGGCTAGCTCGACTCAGGACGCAGCGCGGCGGCTCAGCGGTTAAGGGTCTCGACGGCGGCGGCCAGAGCGCGGCGCGAGTCGGCCGTCAGGCTGAGAGCGCCGGTTCCGCTGGGGTCGGTGAACACCAACCGCAGCTCGAAGCCGAGAGACTCTTCGTAAAGCCAGACCTGGCTCCGTTCCGGTCCACCCCGGGCGTCGAGGTCGCGGAGAACCTCGTCGGGAGGACCCAGTGTTACATACACCGCACCGCGATCTGTGAGCCATCCCGCAGTGTCCGACTCGCGGAAGCGTGCGTTCGCTTCTTGGATCCGGCGGAAGTAACCCTGGAAGAACTCGTTCTCGACCGTCTCCGGGTCGGGATCCTTACTATTCCAGAACGCACGCAATAGCCGGGCCCGTTCCCTGGGCGGCGCATCCCGCAGCCCCTCCAACGCCTGAGGAGGGCCGGCGTAGCGCAGGTAACCCAGCGCTTCGATGTAATCGGCGGCCAGCCAATCAGGCATCAGGGCGACCAGCAGGGTGGTCGAGTCGGCGATCTCCGTGCCAGCCAACCTTGCGTGGAGGCTCAGCGCCCCGGGCGGCAAGCGGACGGTATCGAGGGCGGCGCTCAGTGACCGTAGCGGACCCTGGCCCAGTTCCGCCGCCAGCGTATCCGACCAGACCACCGCGCCGCCTTGTGAGGCCTCGAGGACGACTAGCTGCTCTCCCTCGGAGAGCGTCTCGATGTAGATCCTCGACTCCTCCTCGCGGCCGAACTCGATGGTGGCCCGGGGGCTCAGAATGAATGCTGGCGGCATATCACGGGTCGATCGGGGTTGGGCCCTGTATACGACGATCGGTGCGGTAATCGCCGGCACCGTGAAACGGGGCACGCTCAGCTCCAGGTCGACGCTGAGTCCGGCGCCTGACGCGACGTCACTCACCCGGACGTGTGCCGGATAGTCGCCCGGCGGCAAGGTCAGGAAGCTCTGTGAGACCACGCTCTCGTCTCTGCGTGCCGTCTCCCGGAAAGTGCGGATCCGGACCTCCTGGATCTCGTTCAGCCGGGCGGCGCCCACGGCGCTGTCACCGACGGACACGTCGATTTCGTAGCGGGCTACGAAGCCAGGCGGCGCGCGACGGAACCTCAAGGCGTTGTTCGGCAGCGAGAGAGTTAGGATGGCGTGCGAGCTGTCGGCCGGGCCCGGCACGAAGACGAATTGCCCGACTACGGGGAAGCGCTCGTCACCGGTGAGAAAACCGAGTCCCTCGTAGACTCGGAGTGGGTTCGGGGTCCGCTCCGCCGCCGCGGTCGGGCCGCTGCTCATCTCCGGGCTCGATGTCGCCGGCCCACAGGCCGCGGACAGCAGCCAGAAGAGAAAGAGGCCACCCCACGGGTGGCCTCTTGGTCTCGAGACGGTGCCCGTTACGGGGATCACACGGTCCGTGTCTTGGCCTCGATCTCGTGGAGGGCGTCGATCATCTTCTGTGCGCTCTCCTCCATCTCGATCACTTGGCGGTCGATCTGCGTCACGAAGTAGTTGTGCGCGATGTTGATCGGGATCGCGATCGTCAGGCCGCTCGCCGTCGTGATCAGGGCGACCTTAATACCACCGGCCACCGTCGTCGCCTCCACCTCGCCGGCCAGCTCGATCGCCTGGAACGCCTGGATCATCCCGATCACCGTCCCCAGGAACCCGGTGAGCGGCGCCACGTTCGCCAGCGTCGCCAGCCAGACCAGGCCACGCTCCAGCGAGGCGAGCTCGATTAGGCCGGCGTTCTCGATCGCCTTCATGACCCGGTCGGTCCCCTCCTGGTGCCGCCGCAGCCCGGCCAAGAGGATCGCCGCCGCCGGGGCCTTCGACTCCTGGCACTGGCGGATCGCTTCCTGGATTCGGTGCTCGGCCAGCAGCTGGTCCGTCTCCGCCAGTATCGCGCGGGTCCGGGCACCCTTGATCTGCAGGTCGACGAACTTCCAGACGATGATGATAGCGCCGGCTATCGCGAAGAAGGCCAGCGGGTACATCATGAACCCGCCGTCCCTGAACGTCTGCACCAGGTCGAGCCTCTGGCCCTGTCCTAGGGCCTGGGCCGCCATGAGCGTGGACAGCATGACTCCGCCCAACTTGAACCTCCTGAGCTTGCAGCGGCCACAGCTCTACCACTGCAGAGATGATTTAGGTCTTGCGGTCGGGGAAAATGCGGAGGCTAAGCTAGACAGCCGGTTACGGGGTGTCAAGGGATTCGGGGAATCGGGGAGTTGGGAATTCCGGGATTCGGGAATATGCGAAGGCGAATGGCAATCCGAGGCATCCGTGGAATCCATGGAATCCGGGAATCCCCAGTTCCCCGATACCACGGATTCCACGGATTGCCGGCGTTCCAGTTCCCGACTCCCGAATTTCCCGAGTTCGGGAATCCCCGAATCCCTAAATTTTGTGGCACGCCGCGCCGCCTTCCAGGCGCGGCAGCTCCGTGCGGCACCGTTCGTCCTTCGCCGGGTGCGGGCAGCGGGGATGGAAAGGGCAACCGGGGGGTGGGTCGGCCGGGTTCCCTAGTTCGCCCGACAGTGCGACGCGCTCGCGCCGCCCACGCGCGTCGACGGCCGGGACTGCTGATAGCAGGGCTTGGGTATACGGATGAAGCGGGTTCGCGAACAGCGACTCGCAGTCGCCTAGCTCCACGACTCGGCCCAGATACATCACCGCTACCCGGTCCGCGATATGTCGGACCACCGACAGGTCGTGGGTGATGAACAGGTAGGTCAGCCGGAAGCGCTCGCGCAGATCGGCCAGCAGATTGAGGACCTGGGCCTGGACCGAGACGTCGAGGGCCGAGACCGGCTCGTCGGCGACGACGAATTCCGGCTCCACCGCCAGTGCACGCGCGATGCCGATCCGCTGGCGTTGGCCGCCGGAGAACTCATGAGGGTATCCGCCCGCGTCATCGGAGTGCAGGCCGACGGCCTCCAGCAGCTCGCCGATGCGCTGTTCCGCGCCCCGGCCCCGGGCGAGCCCGTGGACGCGAAGCGCCTCGCGCAGCATCCCGCCCACCGTCATGCGGGGGTTCAACGACCCGTACGGATCCTGAAAGATGATCTGCGCTCGGCGCCGGAAACTCATGAGCCCGGCCCGATCGAGCTCTTCCGTGTCCTGGCCGTCGAAAGTCACACGCCCGGCTGTCGGTTTCAGCAGCCTTAGTATCAAGCGTGCCGTCGTGCTCTTCCCGCAGCCCGACTCGCCGACCAGGGCGACCGACTCGCCGCGCCGCACCTCGAACGACACGCCGTCCACCGCACGCAGATGTCCGCGCGTTCTTCCCAGGATCCCCGAGCGGATCGGGAAGTGCTTGACCAGCCCGTGTACGTCGAGCAGCGGCGCGCCGGTCCGATCGGTCATGGTCCCGCTTCCTCGCGCACGGTACGGCGCTGTGGTTCCTCTTCCAACCAGCAGCGGCTCGTCGCGTCCGCGCCCAGCAAGCGCGGGGGTTCTTCCTGGCAGTGCTCCCAGGCGTGGGGGCAGCGGGGGTGGAACCGGCAGCCGCGCGGCCAGCGCCTGGCGCTGGGCACGCTACCGGCGATGGCCACCAGGCGTGGGGCCTTGCCAGTGACCCGGGGTATGGAGCGAAGCAGCCCTTCGGTATAGGGGTGACGAGGCTGACTGAAGACCCGTCCCGTGTCGCCCTGCTCCACGATCTGCCCGGCGTACATGACGATCACCCGGTCGGCGATCTGAGCGACGACACCCAGATCGTGGCTGACGAAGACGATCGCCATCCCCAGCCGTTCCTGGAGGCCCGCCAGCAGGTCGAGGATCTCCGCCTGGATCGTCACGTCGAGAGCTGTGGTCGGTTCGTCGGCGAGCAGCACGTCCGGGTCACAGGCCAGCGCCATGGCGATCATCGCCCGCTGTCGCATTCCGCCGGAGAACTCGTGCGGGTAGTCGTCCAGCCGGCCCTCCGGCTTGGGGATCCCCACCAGGCCAAGCATCTCGGCCGCCCGCTGGCGCGCCTCGGCCCGACCGACGCCGCGGTGCAGACGCACCGCTTCCGCGATCTGATCCCCGATCGCCCACACGGGGTTGAGACTGGTCATCGGCTCCTGGAAGATCATCGAGATCTCGTTCCCCCGGACGCGCCGCATCTCCGCCTCGGAGAGTTCCATCAGGTCTCTGTCGCCCAACTTGATCGATGACTCCGGCTCGACCCGGCCGGGCCGGTCGATCAGCCGCAGGATCGACAGGCAGGTGATCGACTTGCCGCAGCCCGACTCGCCGACGATACCCAGCGTCGCGCCGCGCTCCAGGCTGAAGCTGACCCCGTCCACCGCCCGCACCGGCCCGTCGGCTGTGTGGAAGTACGTGCGGAGGTCAGCGACCTGGAGGACGGGCGCACTCACCGCTACATCCTCAGTCGCGGGTCGAGGGCGTCGCGCAGTCCATCGCCGATCAAGTTGAAGGCGACGACGGTGAACACGATGGCCAGCCCTGGGAAGGTCGATACCCACCAGGCCTGCAGCAGGAACTCGCGACCGTCGTTGATGATCGCGCCCCAGGAAGGCGTCGGCGGTTGCACGCTGAGGCCGAGGAACGACAGGCCAGCCTCGATCAGGATGATGTTGCCGAGTCCCAGTGTCGCCGCCACTATCACCGGCCCCATCACATTCGGGATGATGTGTCGGAGGATGATCCGCGGGCTCCCTAGCCCCAGGGCCCGTGCCGCCTCGATGAACTCCCGTTCCCGCAGCGACAGCACCTCGCCTCTCACGATCCGCGCCGTCGACGGCCAGAGCGTCAGGCCGAGCACGATTACGACGACCAGGATCGATGGCTCGAACAGCGCGATCACCGTGATCAGTAATACCAGGCGCGGGAACGAGATCAACGTATCGACCAAGCGCATCAACACCGTGTCGACGACGCCGCCGAAATAGCCGCTCACTGCACCGACAAGTGTCCCCAGCGTGATCGAGATCACCACGGCGACAAAGCCGATCGACAGGCTGATGCGCGCGCCATAGAGGATGCGCGTATAGACATCGCGCCCGTACTTGTCGGTCCCCAGCAGGTGCTCTCCCGATGGTGCGAGGTGGCGCACAGAGATGATGTCGTCGACGATCTCCGTCGGGTCGTAGGACGTCAGGTAGGGCGCCAGCAACGTTACCAGATAGAGCGCCACCATGAGGTAAAGCCCCAGGACCGCCGGGCGGTTCTTCTTGAACTCGCGCCAGGCGATAGCCCAGCCCGAAACGCTGGCCAGCACATCCTCTTCGCGGCGACCGCGGCCCCATACCGCGCTCAGCCACCAGGCCAGCACCAGCGTCGCCGTCAGTGTCAGGAATGCGATCCAGTGGTCGACGCGCCCGGCCGTGAACGTCGCTAGTACCCTATCGAAGCCGACGCCGAGGACTGCCAGCACGCCCAAGGCGAGCGTCATGAGCGACAGCCCCGCCAGGCGCTGGCCGCGCAAGAGCTGAGGCAGCCCGGGCAGCAGCGCGGCGGCGCTCAGGCGCTTGCCACGGTCGCCGCTCGCGCTATTCACGGCGGCCTCCCTCGTAGCGAATCCGCGGATCGACCACGGCGTACAGGATGTCGGCGATCAGATTGGCGATCACGACCATCACGGCGAAGACGAACGTCGTCGCCATCACCGTCGGGTAGTCGCGCTGGTTGATCGCGTCGAAGATCGCGCGCCCCATTCCCGGCCAGGCGAACACGACCTCCACCAGAACCGCGCCGCTGAACAGGAACGGCAGATACAGTCCCAGCAGTGTGATGATCGGGAGCAGAGCGTTTTTCAGGGCATGCTTGAGGATGACCGTGCGTTCCGGGAGCCCCTTCGCTCGCGCCGTCCTGATATAGTCCTGACGGATCACCTCGAGCATCGAGCTGCGCATGTACCGGGCGACGCTCGCCGCCGAAGAGACGCCCAAGGCGATGGAGGGCAGCACTAGATGATGTAGCCGGTCGGTGAACCTGCCCCAGCTGCTCAACATCTCATAATCCACGCTGTCCATGCCCGACGGCGGGAACTTGAGCGCCTCCGGCCACCAGTCGATCCAGTGGACCTTATAGGCGAAGATCAGGATCAACATCAGGCCCAGCCAGAAGCTCGGCATCGAGTAGATGAACAGAGCGCCTAGCGTCAGGGCGTGATCGAGGCCCGAGTGCTGGCGAACCGCCTGGATAATCCCGAGCCCGATCCCGATCGCGAAGATCAGCAGCAGCGACGTACCGCTCAGCAGCAGCGTGTTGGGGATGCGCTCGGCCAGGATGGACGCGATCGGACGATTCTGCGTTACGCTGACCCCGAAGTCGCCCGACAGGAAGGTCTTGAGCCAGCGCACGTATTGCACGTGGACCGGCTGGTCCAGCCCGTAGTTCTCGCGCATCTGCTCGAGGACCTCGGGCGACACGCTGGGGTGCATGTAGATCGCCATCGGGTCGCCCGGCGCGGCCTGCAGGATGATGAAGACTAGCGTGAGGATCCCTAGGAGCAGGGGAATCGCTTGTAGCAGGCGACGAACGATGTAGGCGGTCATCGCGGCGCCCGTCTTTCTCGGCCTAGCGGCGATCGGCCGGAGCGATCCACCAGTCCTTCACGCTGATGAAGTCACCGCGGATGTCCATTTCCACGTCCCGCACCCGCTCGCGCGCCGCGTTGGCCCGTACGTCGTAGTAGAGGAACGTATAAGGCTGCTCCCACTGCAGGATCTCCTGGTACTCGTGCCAGAGGGGTAAGGCCCGCGAGCGGTCCTCTAGTATCGCCACCTGGTCGAGGATCTCGTCGACCCGCCGGTTGCAGTAGGACGCCCACTGGTATGGCCCGTCGAGCTGCGAGCAGGCGAAGATGATTCTATCGTCTAGGTTGAAGTCGGCGGACCAGCCGAGGGCGAAGGCATCGAACCGTCGCTCGGAGTTCGTGATGTCGGCGCGCAGGCTCTGCCCTTCCTGGATCTGCAGGTTCGCCTTCACTCCAACCTTTGCCAGGTCGGCCTGCACCAGCGTGAGAATCTGCTCGCGCGTCGGGTTCCCCTGGTTCGTCTTCAGCTCGAACGAGGCCTCGTAGACATCCTTCTCCCGCACCCCGTCGCCGTCCTCGTCCACCCAGCCGGCGGAGTCGAGCAGTGCCCGGGCGCGCTCCGGGTCGTGTGGCAGCGGCTCCATGTCTGAGTGGTAAGCCCAGTGGAAGGGTGGCACGGGCCCTTGCGCCACACGACCGAGGCCCTGGCGTGCCACGTCGACGATCCGCTGTCGATCGATGGCCAGGGTCAACGCGCGGCGCACCCTAGGATCCTGAAAAAAGGTGCGCCGGCCGTTCCAGTTGATGAACGCGTAGTTGCGGTTCTCGTAGGTGATCACCCGGGCGTCGGGGTGTGCCACGATCTCCGTGACTTGGTCCGGTGCCACCACCAGGTAGACGTCGACCTCGCCCGCCAGCAGCTCGGCCAGTCGCGTCGTCGGCTCCGGGATGTACCTATAGACCAGCCGGTCCAGGTAAGGGCGACCGCCCAGCGATTCGGCGAAGTCCAGGTTCGCCTCGAAGACCCAGCGGTCACCGCTGCGGTGCTCCACGAAGCGGAACGGGCCGTTGCCCAGTGGGCGTTCCGTACCGAATGGGTGGTGCCCGAGCTCCGCCGGCGCGACGTCGCCCAGGATGTGCTCCGGCATTGGCGAGATCCTGCGCCAGGGATCCATGTACCCTGGGTGGCGGGTCAAGTGGAAAACGACGGTGAAAGAGTCCTGCACCACCGCGCTGTCGTAGAGCGCCAGCAACGACGCGTTCGGATACGATGTGCGTTCATCTTTTATGCGATCGAAGGTGAACTTCACGTCGTAGGCGCTGGTCGGTACTCCGTCGTGCCACTTCACGTCGTCGCGCAGCCGGAACGTGAGAACCAGGCTGCCGCTTCGTGTCGTCACCGTGTCCCAGCTCTCGGCCAGGTAAGGCGTCGGCGCCAGATCAACGTCGTAGCGGATCAACGGCGTGAATAAAACGAAGCCCTGAAACTCTTGCGAGGTCTCGTCCATGCTCACGAAGTGATTCATCGAGTTGATCTCGTTGAGCGACGCTACCACCGCCGTGCCGCCATAACGCAGCGAGTCGGGTACGGCGGGCGAGTCGGCGGGGCGCCCGCCTTCACCGCAGCCGGCGAGCAGCGCGACGACGGCCGCGCCCACGACAAGGTCTCTGCCCATAACCTCAACTGCCCCTTTCGCTTACGTGCCAGCGTCGCTCCGGCGGAATCCACCAGTCCGCTACCGTTACCAGCGTGCCCCGAGCGTCCATCTCGACGCCGCGCAGGCGGTCCGAGACGCTCGCCAGTTCGTCCAGCCACATGAGAAAGGTGAAGGGCTGGGCTTGCTGCAAGGCGAGCGAGAACTCGGTCCAGAGGCGCTTCGCGGCCTCGGGGTCGGTCGTGCCCGTCGCCGCCTCGATCAGGCGATCCACCACCGGGTCCTTGAGGCCGCTGCGGTTGTAGCTACCGGGGCGGTCTGCCTGCGAGGAGTGAAAGAGAGCTGCCGGGTCGACGCGGAAATTGTCCAGTACCCAGCTCTGGACAACGGCGTCGAACTCGCGGCCGCGGTGACGGGCCAGCAAAGTCTGCCATTCGAGCGTCCGCAGGTCCACGGCCACGCCGATGCGGGCGAGCCGTGCCTGGGCGAGTTGTGCGATATCGACTCGAACCGGGTTCTCGTGGTTCGTCATCAGCGTGAAGCGGAGAGGTGTGCCTGACTCGTTTTCGCGTACGTCGTCGCCGTCGCGATCGATCCAGCCGGCTGCGGCAAGGCTATCACCGGCGGCTGCCAGGTCGAAGGCCAACGGTTCGATCGGTGTGAACATTGGGTGCCACGGCGCGATCGTCCCTGTCGCCAACTGCCCGTAGCCATACATCAGAACGTCGATCAATCGTCCCCGATCGAGCGCCATCGTCAACGCGCGCCTCACCCGCGGGTCCTGGAGTGGCGGCCGGCGCACGTTCCAGCCGATGTAGTAGTACTCGCGGAACGGGTAGCTCAGCAGGCGCACGCCCGGTGTCCGCTCGACCTGCTCGGCTTGGTGTGGGAAAAGCGATCCGTTGACATCTACCCGCCCGGTTAGCGCCTCGGAGAGCAGTGTCGCCGGCTCGCCGACGAAGCGGAAGATCACTCGGTCGAGGAACGGCGGGCCGCCCAGCGACTCTGGAAAATCGGGAACCCGGTCGAGTGTCAGCCGTTCGCCGGCCTCCCAGTCCACGAACCGGAAAGGGCCGCTGCCGACGGGTCGCCGGTTGAACGGTGCGCGGACCATCTCGGCCGGCGGTGTGTCCTCGAGTAGGTGTTTGGGCACCGGCGCCCACCAGAACCCGTCCAGTGGTCGTGCGTGAGGTCGCGCAAAGCTGAAACGGATCGTGAACGAATCGATTACCTCGGCCGACTCGACCAGCTCGAGATAGGCCGACGAGAGCACGGATGCGGTACCCGGATCTTTGGCGCGCCGGAAGGTGAACTCGACGTCGTCTGCGGTCACCGGTACGCCGTCGTGCCAGCGCGCGTCGCGGTTCAGCCGGAAGGTCACCCCACCCGGTTCCAGTTCCCAGCTCTCCGCCAGATAGGGCCGCGGCTCGTACGACTCGCCGTACTGTACCAACGGGGTGAACAGCATGTAGTAGATCACCTCGTTGGTGTTCTGGTCGGTGTTCACCAGCGGATTGAACCGACCCATGTCGGCGTTGAAGGCGACGACTGCGGTCCCGCCCGCTGTGGCGTCGCTAGTGAGAACGTCAGCGCCGGGCCGCTCCGCCCCGCAGCCGACCGACAGCGCGAGCAGGCAGCCGAGGGCCGCCCCGCGCGCGGCTAGAGACGCCACGTCCACTCCGGGTCGGAGAAACGGCGGCTGTGATGCATCATCCGACCTTTTTCCTTCTCATCGATCACCGATTCGGTAAGGTGGATGCCGAGCAGCCGCTCGAACCCGCTGGCCAGGCAGTCGATCAGCTCGGCCCAGGTCGGTAGATGGTCCAGTATCTCGTCCAGGGCAGTTGGCGGCTCCGAGGAGTCGCCCTTCCATGCCACTTTCAGCAGTTCGACGGTGGGCGACTGGTCGCCGGTCAGCAGCAGCGAGCCGTGCTGGAGCAGGATGCCTTTCTCTCTGAACTGCGCGCTGCCCACGAGCTTGCGTTTGCCCGAGACGATGGCGCCGCCGTCGAGCTTCTCGAAACAGGGGACGGTTGACGGCCGGAGTGCCAGGCCGGGGTCCTCGACGATGTCGGTGGGCGCGCCGAGCAGGCGGAGCCCAGCCAGCAGGGCTCGGTGGACCAGGTCGTAGGTTCTCCGGGGCCCGCCCAGCTGCCGGTCGCCGACGATGACCGAGTAGGTGACCTCGTGATGGTGATAGACGGCGCGACCACCGGTCGGACGTCGCACGAAATCGATGCCGCGTCGCTTCGCCTCTTCGATGTCGTAGTAGTCCCGGGCCGGCTGGTTGCGACCCAGTGAGATGCAAGGCGGCCACCATCGATAAAAGCGTAGCGCGGGAGCCCCGCCCGCCCGCACCGACTCCATCAACGCCACGTCCGTCGCCATGTTGCGCGCGCCGTTATCGGCAGGAGTCTCGATCAGCCGCCAGACCGTGGCCGACGGCCGCGAGGGATCGATACCCTCCGGCCGCGCCGCGGTTCGTGCTGGCGGTTGGTGTTGGTTCACGATACGGCTCGGCTCCTTGTAAGGGCCAGGCCTAGTGTCGTGCCGTGGGGGTGTGTTTCAGCCGGACGAAACGGCCCTTCAGTCGGCCCGAAAGCGCACGTCAGGCTGTCGATTGGCCCGAGCCTCGTCGAGCCGCCTGACGGGCGTCGTGTAGGGTGCGCCTTTGACGAACTCCGGATCCTGCGCCGACTCCTCGGCTATCTGCAACATAGCATCGCAGAAGCGGTCTAGCTCCTGCTTTGTCTCCGTCTCGGTCGGTTCGCACATGATCGCTTCGGCGACGATGAGCGGGAAGTACACGGTGGGCGCGTGGATACCGAAATCGAGCAGCCGCTTGGCGACATCCAATGTCCGGACGCCGTACTGCTTGAGGAAAGCGCCCGAGAACACCGATTCATGAAGCCCGCGCCCGTACGGCAACTCGTACGTGTCGCCCAGCCGCGCCGACACGTAGGCGTTGTTGAGCACCGCGGCCTTCGCCGTCTCGGTGATCCCCTGCTCGCCCAGCATCCGCATGTACGTGTAGGCGCGAACCAGCACGCCGAAGTTGCCCCAGAATCCGTGTACTTTGCCGATGCTCGTCGGCCGCTCCCAATCCAGCGCGTAGCTGCCGTCCTCGTTCCGCATCAGGATCGGCAACGGTAGAAACGGTGCGAGGTGCTCCTTCACCGCGACCGGCCCCGCGCCCGGGCCGCCTCCGCCGTGCGGTGTCGAGAACGTCTTGTGAAGGTTGATGTGGACTATGTCGTAGCCCAGATCGCCCGGCCGCGTGATGCCCATCAGCGCGTTGAGGTTCGCGCCGTCCATGTAGAGTAGGCCACCCGCATCGTGGACCAGGTGCGCGATCGTCTCGATCTCCGACTCGAATTTGCCCAGCGTGTTTGGGTTGGTGAGCATCAGGCCCGCGACGTCGTCGCCCAGCGCGGCCTCCAGCGCCGCCGGGTCCATCCGGCCCTCGGCGTTCGACTCGAGCGTCACTACCTCGTAGCCCGCCATGATCACCGTCGCCGGGTTCGTGCCGTGGGCACTGTCCGGGATGATGATCTTCTTACGCGGATCACCCTTCGCCGTGTGGTAGGCCCGGAATAGCAAGGCCCCCACGAACTCGCCTTGGGCGCCGGCGGCGGGCTGTAGGCTGATCGCGTCCATCCCGGAGACTTCATTGAGCATCTCGCCGAGCTCCCACATGAGCTTCAGCGCGCCCTGAACCGCTGAGACCGGCTGGAACGGGTGAAGATCCACCAAGCCGGGTAGCCGGGCCGTCATCTCGTTGACCTTCGGGTTGTACTTCATCGTGCACGAGCCCAACGGGTAGAATCCGCGGTCGACGTGGTGGTTCTTGAGTGAGATCTCTGTAAAATGCCGGACAACGTCGTGCTCGGGGACCTCGGGTAGCGCTGGCGGCGTCACCCGCAACGCTGAAGCGGGCAACAATTGGTCGAGCGGCCGCGCCGGTACATCGGGCTCAGGCACAGCGGTGCCGAGACGGCCGGGTTGTGACAGCTCGAAGATGAGTAGCGAGGTCTCAGAGCGTGGATCTCTTTCGGTCATTGTGCGTCCAGTAGTCGGTAGCCAGTAGTCGGTTGTCGGTAGCCGGTTGATCAGTGATGGATGCGTTGCCGGTCCCGGATCGACCGACCACCGGCCACCGACCACCGGCCACTAGAAATCATGACTCTGCCCGGGCTCCAGAATTACCACCTGTGCCCGCGAGCCGATCTGTTTCGCAAACGCGACCGGGTCCTTCTTGATCACGTCAAACGTATTATAGTGCATCGGGATGACCGTCTTGGGCTCGATCATCTCCACGGCCCGCACCGCGTCCTCCGGTCCCATCGTGAAGTTGTCGCCGATGGGCAGGCAGGCGACGTCGACCTTGCCTTTCAGCAGCTCCATGTCGGTGATGAGCGCAGTGTCGCCGGCGTGGTAGACGGTGCAGCCGTCCAGCGTGATCAGGAATCCGCCGGGCACGGTGGTGTAACAGCCCGACTCGTCGCCTTCCACTGCTCCGCCGTGCAGGGCGGGTGTCATCTTGATGTAGCCGACGGGGAAGTTGTAGCCACCGCCTATGTGCAACGGATGCGCGTTCTCGATCCCCTTCACCTGCTGGGCGAAGGCGACAATCTCGAAGGTCGAAATGACCTGGGCGCCGGTGTTCTTCGCTATCTCGAAGCCGTCGCCGATATGATCGCCGTGACCGTGGGTGAAGAGTACGTACTCGCACTTGCCCACGGCGTCGGGTCCGATGTCGGCCAGCGGGTTGCCCGAAAGGAAGGGATCGATCAGCATGACCGTGCCGTCGTTGGCCACGAGCGTGAAGCAGGAATGACCGTGAAATGTGAGCTTCGGCATGTTACTCCTCCTTCAGTGCTTCCAGCAGTAGCTCCACGTCGTCCTTCGACCGCTTCTCGGTGAACGCGACCAGCAGGCCGTCGTCTACATCGATGTGCGGGAAGCGGGAGAGCGCGACGCCGGCGAGGACGCCTCGCTCGGCGGCGCGCCGGATGAGGTCACGGGCCGGTCCCTTCGTCTTCAGGGCGAACTCGCGGAAGAAGGCCGAATCGGGGAACATCGGCTCGAGTTCGGTCTCTGCCACGATACGGTCGTAGGCGTAATGAGCGATCTGCGTACTAGCCTCGGCGACCCGGCGCAGCCCGTCGCGGCCAACGGTCGAGAGGTAGATCGTCGCCGCCAGCGCGCAGAGCCCCTGGTTCGTGCAAATGTTGCTCGTCGCCTTCTCGCGCCGGATGTGCTGTTCCCGCGTCTGCAGGGTGAGGACAAAGCCCCGCTTGCCCTCCAGGTCCTCGGTCACGCCGACTATACGGCCCGGCATCTGACGGATGTGCTTCTGGCGCGCGGCGAAGAGACCTAGCACCGGGCCGCCATAGCTCAGCGGGATCCCCAACGGCTGGCCCTCCGCCACGGCGATGTCGGCGCCGGCTTCGCCCGGGCTCTTGAGGATCGCCAGCGATATCGGGTCGACCACGGCGATAAGCAGGGCCCCGGCGTCGTGGGCGATCCCGGCCACCGCATCGAAGTCCTCTATGAGGCCGTAGAAGTTCGGGCTCTGCACGATGACCGCCGCGGTCTCTTCGTCCGCTAGCTTCTTCAGCGCGTCCAGGTCGGTCACGCCGGCCCCCGTCCGCGGCGCGATCTCCACCGGCATCTGCAGCCCGAGGTTGTACGTATCGAGCACCTGCCTGTAGTGCGGGTTCACCGTTATCGAGAGGACGATCTTGTCACGCTTCCGCTGAATCGACCGGGCCATCATCGCAGCTTCGGCCATCGCCGAAGCACCGTCGTACATCGACGCGTTGGCGACGTCGAGCCCCATTAGCTCGCAGACCATGGTCTGGAACTCGTAGATCGACTGCAGCGTCCCCTGGCTCACCTCCGCCTGATACGGCGTGTACGCCGTGTAGAACTCGCTGCGCCGGATCAGATGATCTATAACGGCCGGCGCGTGGTGGTCGTAGTAGCCGGCGCCGGCAAAACAGATCAGCTGTTGGCTGGCCGCAGCAAGCTCCTGCAGCGTCCTCACCGCCTCCCATTCCGAGACTGCTGGCGGTATGTCTAGCTGGGCCTTGAGGCGCAGCTTCTCCGGGATGTCGGCGAACAGCTCCTCCTCGGAAGATACGCCGATGACGCGAAGCATCTCCTGGCGATCCGCATCTGAATGCGGGACAAAGCTCATGATTTGGTCGCTATCTCTTAGTTGATGCAGCAACTACCTCGGCCGTGCTAGGCCGAGATCAGCGCCTTGTAGTTGTCCGGCGACAGTAAACCGTCCAGCTCCGTCGTGTCGTTGACTCGCAGGCGGACCATCCAGCCGTCGCCGTACGGGTCGCGGTTGACCAGAGCCGGATCGTCACCCAGCGCCTCGTTCACCGCTACGACGTCGCCGCCCGCCGGCGTGTAGAGCTCCGACACGGCCTTGACCGCCTCGATCGTGCCAAATGCCTCCATCTTGGCAAGCGAGCTACCCACCTCTGGGAGTTCGACGAACACGACATCGCTCAACTCCCCTTGGGCGTAGTCCGTGATGCCGACGACAATCTCGTCGTCGCCAACCCTCATCACGTACTCGTGCTCCTCTGTATAGAGCAGGTTATCTGGGACCTGTACCTCAGCCATGACTCCTCCGCATGTCAGAAAGGTGGTCGAGGCTCTAATAGTCGGCGCGTCACAATATTTGGCCGGCTACGGTCGCGTCAAGGTACGCCAGCGATTACGGCCGCTCAGGCGAGGCTCGGCACCCGATCTAAGCCGAAAAGCTCTGAAATCCTTGCAGTTGAGGGATCGGATCCCTAGCTTGGCATGGGCGACGTGGTTCGTCGCTTCTCAATGTGTGCCCTAGGCGCGAACCCTAAACGAAAGGAGGTGGTCCAGTGTCCGTTGAATTACCTGGCCAACCGGCACGGGCAAAGCGACTGCCTCGAGGCGGTATAGGCTAACTACCGGCCTTGTCCGGGGGTAGTAGGCCCCGGCGGCGCCATGAGGCGTCGCGTCGGTTGAGCCAGACCCCTAGACCGGCCGTCAGGCATCGTGCTGGCGGCCGGTTTCATTATTGGGCTCACTATCCAATATCCCACATTCGACTCCCAAATCTCGATGACTGCTCGACTAGCAGGGACCAAGATCCGAGGTTCGACGCCCAAACGGTCGAGAGTATCGCTGTGCTGGACGTTGGATCTCGGTACGTCACCCTTGAATTGTCCTTGGGACTCGGATACTGAATGTGGGATATTGGATAGTGAGATGCCTTAACCCGGGGGCGGCGGCAGCAATTCCGAATCCTCGCCCAACCGAAATGCCCGATACGTGGGATAGGCGAACTCGATGGCTGGCTCTTCGGCGAAGCGGTTGAGGATTCCGGTGGAGATGCGGTCGACTGTCGAGCGGCGCTTCCTCACCGGTGTCAGGTTACGCAGGGTCAGCATCACTCCCGAGTCGGCAATGGTGGTGTAGACGATCGGTGCGGTGGAGCCGAGTCGGAAGGCATATTCGCGCTCGAGCTTTTGGAACCCGGCCCTGAGGTCGGGCACGATCTCCTCGTAAAGCTCCGTTGCCACATCCTGGATGATCTCGCGGGCTCGCCGCCAGTCGCTCTCGAACGTGACCAGCACCTGGATCTCCTGCCAGACCAACGGGTTCACCGTCGCCGACGAAACGACGTTCTTGTTGAGGAATGCGCTGTTCGGCACCGTAACGATGCGGCCGGTCGACTGCATCGCGTAGACCAGCGGCTCGCCAACTTCGAGCAACGTCGTTTTCAGCAAGCCGATGTCGATGACGTCGCCGATCAGGTTCTCGACCTGGATGCGACTGCCGATCTCCACACCGCGGCGCGAGTTGATGTAGATCCAGCCGGCCAAACTGCGCACCACGTCGGCGAGGGCGATCGTGACGGCGGCGGCGATGAGTCCAAGGATCGTGCCGATGTCCGCTAGCGCCAGGCGCTCGGCGAACAGGACGACGCCCGCGCTGATCAGCGCGATCCAGAAACCGTAACTGACGACCTTCCGCAGCTGATGGCGTCGAGTTATCTCGTCTATGTGGGCGTCGATCCCGCGACGGATCAGGCGTGACAGGCCGTAGAGGGCGAGCCAGATGATGAGGAAGATGATCAGCTTCTCGAGCGCGCCACCACTAGTGATGGCCGCCCAGACACGCCCCACTGCCCCCTCGACTTGCGAGGCCTGCTCCTGGGCACGCTCGATCGGGGTCTGCCTTATCGTAGTCCACATGGCCTAGGCAATATGCGCCAGCGCGGCCCGAGCGCGCCACCGGCCAGCCGAGAGCACCGTCTCGTTGCACCCTTGCTTTACCCGCCGCGTGACCCTACCTGCGAGCGTAGCGCTATCGCCATGCACGACCAGAGCTCTCCTCGATCCGCAGCAGCTCCTCCGGGGAGCCTAGCGGCCGCCAGCGGGCCCACGCGACTGGGCCTGCTCGCGGCGTTCGCTGCCATCTACCTGATTTGGGGGTCGACCTACCTCGCCATCCGCTTCGCCATCGAGACCCTACCGCCGTTCCTGATGACCGGTGCTCGCTTTCTGGCGGCGGGCACCCTGTTGTACGGTTGGGTGCGCCTGCGCGGTGCGCCGCGACCGGCCCGCTCTCACTGGGCGGTGGCGGCGCTGGTCGGTACGGCGATGCTCGTCTTCGGCGTTGGCGGCGTCTCTTGGGCGGAGCAGCGGGTGCCGTCGGGCGCGGCCGCGCTGATCGTGGCCGTCGGCCCGCTCTGGATGGTGCTGATCGACTGGCTGTTCTACGGTGGGCCGCGGCCCGATCTCAAGGTACTTGGGGGGATCCTATTGGGCTTCGCCGGCGTCGCTGTCCTGATCGGGCCAGAGCAGCTTGCCGGCGCCGGGCGAATCGATCTGGCGGGCACAGGCGTGATTCTGTTTGGGACGCTGGCCTGGTCGTTCGCTTCGCTCTATACGCGCGAGGGACATCTCCCCGCTTCTCCGGCCCAGGCAACCGGGATGGAGATGCTGACCGGCGGCGTCATCTTAGTCGTGGTGGGCTCAGCGTTTGGGGAGTGGCAGACACTCGAGTTCGGCGAAGTGTCGCTCCGCTCGGTGATCGCGCTGGCCTATCTGACGGTGCTCGGCTCGATCATCGCCTTGAGCGCCTACCTATGGCTGCTCAAGGTCTCGACACCCGCCCGCGTCATCACCCACGCCTACGTCAACCCGATCGTCGCCGTCTTCCTCGGTTGGGCACTCGCCGCCGAGCCGCTGAGCCCGCGCGTGCTGGTCGCCAGTGCCGTGATCATCGCCGGCGTGCTTGTCATCGTTACCCGGCGCTTGCCGACTCCCGAGGTCGAGCACGGGTGAATCCGGTAGTCGGTAGTCGGTGGTCAGGTGTGAATGCGATGACAAGTTGTTGATTTGCAGGTCTTAGCGTGGCGACTAAGACATAGTGCTATCGATCGCACCGCCCACCGCCCACTGACCACCGCCCTTAACTCCCCGCAAGCGTTTCATCCTCACGGACCCGCGGCGCAATCCCGATTCCGCTGAACCCGTAGAGGATGGCAAACAGAAAGCCGGTGTAATTCATGACGGCCCACGGCAGGTAGCTCAGCGTCGGGACATCGAGGGTCGCGGCCATGAAGACACCGGCGGCCGACCACGGAATCAGCGGCACGACCACGGTGCCACTGTCCTCGAGCGTACGTGACAGATTCTTCGCCGCCAGGTTCCGCTTCCGGTAGGCGGGCGCGAACAGCTCGCCCGGTAGCAAGATCGTAAGGTAACTCGACCCGGTGATCAGCGCGGTGAAGATCGTCGAGCCGACCGTCGCTGCGATGAGCTGGCCCGTGGTGCGCGTCAGCCGCATCAGGTGTCCGAGGGCGACGTCCAGCAGGCCGGCCCGGTTCGCGATCCCGGCGAACGAGAAGGCGGCGAAGACGATCAGTGTGACCTCCATCATCGGCCCCATGCCGCCACGCGAGAGCAGGCCGTCCACCGCGGGGTCGCCGGTGTCAGCCACATAACCGGTCACCGCCGCCTCCGCCACGTCGTTGATCGACTCGCCCTGAAATATGATCGCGATGACGCCGGCCAGCGCTGAGGCCAGGAGGATTCCGGGTATCGTTGGCCGTTTTCGCACCGCGAAGTAGAGGACTACAGGCAGCGGTAAGAGCACCCAGGGGCTCATCACGAAAGCGTTGCCCAGCGTATCGAGGATCGCGGCCACCCGCTCGGGCGACGCGGCGGGCTCGGCCTGCAGACCGACCACCAGGTAGACCAACAGGCCCAGGGTCCAAGCGGGCGCGGTGGTCCAGAGCATATGGCGGATGTGGTCGAACAGGTTCGACTGCGCCGCCACCGGAGCCAGGTTAGTGGTGTCGGAGAACGGTGACAGCTTGTCGCCGAAATAAGCTCCGGCGACGATAGCGCCGGCCGCAGCGCCCAGCGGCACGCCGAGCCCGGCGGCGACGCCCATCAGCGCGATCCCAATCGTGCCAACGGTCCCCCATGACGTTCCCGTGAACAGCGACACGAACGAGCACAACACGCAGGCCGTGACCAGGAAGAAGCGCGGCGAGATGGTATGCAGTCCCAGCCTCAACAGCAGCGGAATGGTTCCCGCGGCGATCCAAGTGCTGATCAGTGCCCCCACACAGACGAGGATCAACGCCGCGGGCAGCGCCTTGGCGATCCCTTCGATGATCCCTGACTGCAGTTCTGCCCACGTGTAGCCCAGGCGAACCGCGACCAGCCCTGCGACCGCCGCAGCCGCGATGAGCAGGACCTCGATGCGCAGCCGGTAGACGCCGTAGCCCACGCCTAGTAGCAGCGCCATGAAGATGAACGGCAAGAATGCCTCGAGTGCCGTCGGCTGTCGTCGTTCGTTGTTCATCAGCCGTGCCGTATCCAGCGAACCAGTTCCCGGAGAGTCGGGCGCTTGCCGGTCATCAGCAAGGCGACGCGATAGATGCGACCGCCGACCCAGGCGATGCACAGGATCGTCACGATTTGCAGGGTGAAGATCAGCGGGATCTCCCACAGCTCGACGATGCCGAGCGCGTAGCGCGCGATGAATAAGACCGGTGTGAAAAACGGGATCCAAGACAGGACGACCGATGCGTTGCTCGTCGGCGATTCGAGCACGATCGGTATGATCAGCAGCGGGATGATCACCAGCAGCGTCACAGGGAACTGCAACTGCGACGCCTCCTGCTCGCTGCTGGCGACGGCGCCCACCGATGCGTACAGGCCGCCGTAGAGGAAATAGCCGGTGAGGAAGAGGCCCACGAATAGCAGGAGCGTGTCGATTCCGACTGGCAGGTTCTGGATGAACCCGACATCGGCGAACGCCTGAGCGCTCGCGGCGTAGAGCAGCAGCAGGCCGGCGACCGCCAGCCAAATGCCGATTTGGGTGAGCCCCACTGCTCCCACGCCCAGCGTCTTGCCGAGCATCAACTGCCAGGGCCGCACGCTCGAAAGAATGACCTCGACGGTCTTGCTCGCCTTCTCCGCCACGGCGGCGCGTAGCATCATGGCTCCGTAAAGCAGGACGACCATGTAGATTATCAGTGCGAGGATCTGGGCGACGATTGCGCTCTGAGCCTCGTCGCGCGCAGCGCCCTCTTCGGTGACCCGGTAGGCGGCGACCTCGATTTCCCGTGTGAGCCGTGCGACGGCTGACGGGTCCAGCCCCAGCGTCCGCGCTTGATGCCGCCTCACCGCGGTGGTCGTGGCGGGCTCCAGCGTCGCCCTCACCAGCGTCATGCCCACGTCCCGCCCCCAGTACTCGATCTCCCCCCCTTCGAGAACATCGGCGGGCAGGTAGAGAAAACCCGAGAGCTGCCCGTCCAGAACCCGGTGGCGCAGCGACGCTATGACCGTCCCGGGCTCTCCGCCCGGCGGCGGCATGTAGCGCAGGCGCCCCTCCTCGAACGCCTCGGTCGCCAGCAGCTCCTCAAGTAGCTGGCCGCTCTCGTCGACCACGCTGATCGACAGGACACGCTCGCTTTCCCGGGCCATGAAGACGATGGGTATCGCCATCGCTGTGATCATAAGGAGAGGTGCGATGATCGTGATCACGATGAACCATCTGCTGCGTACGCGCGCCAGATACTCGCGGCGGATGACGGCGATCAGCTTACTCACGGGCCCGGGCGACGAAGATCTCGTGGAGCGATGGTTCGCTCACCTGGAAGTGGTGGACGATAGCGCCGGCCGCCACCGCCGCCTCGAGCAACTGCTGTGGCTCGACGCCCTCCTGCAGTGAAACCGCGAAGCAGACACCGCGGTCCTCCACGTCGGCGACGAGCGAGTGGTCGTCTAACAGTCCAGCACCCCCCTCCATCGACAAGAGGACCTGCCGCTGACCGGCCAGCCAGGCCTCGCGCCTGATCTCGGCCAGCGGTCCATCCAGCACCTTGCGAGCGTCCTTGATCATCACGACGCGCTCGCACAGCCGTTCTGCTTGGTCCATGTTGTGGGTCGAGAACAAAACGGTGGCACCGCGACTCTTCTCCTCCAGCACGATCTCTTTCAGCAGATCGACGTTCAGAGGATCGAGACCGGAGAACGGCTCATCGAGAATCAGCAACTCCGGCTCGTGCAACACGGTACTTATGAACTGCACCTTCTGCTGCATTCCCCGGGACAAATCCTGTACTTTCTTTTCGGTCCAGTCGCCCAACTCGAGTCGCTCCAGCCAGCGGCGCGCGCGCTGGCGGCCGACGCGGCGCGGGGTCCCCTTCAGCTCGCCCAGGAACTCCAGTAGCTCGAGCACCTTCATGTTAGGGTAGAGACCGCGTTCCTCCGGAAGGTAGCCGATGCGGTCGCGGGCTTCGGGTGTCGGCGGCTGGCCCAGCAGCTCGATCTTGCCACTGTCGGCTCCGATGATGTCAAGCATGACGCGGATGGTCGTCGTCTTGCCCGCGCCGTTGGGCCCTAACAGGCCACAGATGATGGCCCGCGGTACGGAAAGGTCGAAGTCGTCGACGGCGACTTTCGTGCCGTACTGTTTGTGGATGCTCTCCAGATGGATCGCGAGATTGCTGTCCATGCGCCAGCGATGCTACTGTCCTGCCGGTCGCTGCCGCAAGTGATGGCGTTGCCCCGGCGCCTCAGCTACCTTAACCGCTGATGTCTGAGACCGTTCTGCTCGTCGAGTTGCTCGTGGTCGCGATCGTCGTCGCGATCATCGTCAAGTATGTCCGCCTGCCCTACACCATCGCCCTGGTCCTGGCAGGCGTGTTCGTCGGCCTGCTACCCGAGGTCCCGGCCTTTCCGGTCGATCCCCACCTGTGGTTGCTGCTTTTCCTGCCGCCGCTCTTGTTCGAGGGGACGATCAACATGGACCTCGAGCTGCTCAAACGGTACGCGACGCCCGTCGGGCTGCTCGCCTTGCCGGGCACGCTCGCTTCGGTGGCACTGCTGACTGCTGCCTTCCTGCTGCTGTTCGCGCTGCCCGTCCCGCTCGCCGTGCTGCTGGCCGTCATGCTGAGCCCGACCGACCCGGTATCGGTGCTGGCGACCTTCAAGGAGTACGGCGTAGCGCGAGGGCTGCAGACGATCGTCGAAGGCGAGTCGGTGTTCAACGACGGCGTCGCCGTCGTCCTCTACGTCATCGTGCTGGCTTGGGTCGGTGGTGACGCGGTGACTGTCGCGGAGGGGATCGTCGAGTTCGTCAAGGTGGTGGCAGGTGGTGCGCTCGTGGGCCTCGTCCTCGGTTACCTCACCCACCGGCTGTACTCGGTGATCGACGACAACCTGATCGAGGTCGGCTTGTCGCTCGCCTTGGCATACGGCGCATATCTCGTCGCCGAACGGCTCGAGGTGTCCGGGGTCATCGCTGTGGTCGTCGCCGGCCTGATTATCGGGAACTACGGTCGCATCTTCTCCATGAGCCCCAGCACGCGCCTCAGCCTCACCCACTTCTGGGAGGTGGCGGCGTTCCTGATCAATGGCCTGCTGTTCCTTATGATCGGGCTCACAGTGGAGCGCGGCGGCCTGTTCAGCTATGCCGGCCAGATCGGGCTCGTCTTCGTCGCCATGCTCGTCGCCCGCGCGCTTATCGTCTACGGCTCCATCGGCGGGTACCGACTCCTTTCGGGCCGGCGACTGCCCGATGGCTGGGTCCACGTGGTCAACTGGGGCGGTCTGCGCGGGAGCATCCCGGTGGCGCTGGCCCTGGGACTGCCGGTCTTCGTGGCACAGGTCGATCATTTGAGGGCGATTACGCTGGGCGCCGTCTTTCTCTCTCTGCTGGTGCAGGGAATCACGCTCAAGCCGCTACTACGCCGCCTCGGTCTCGTCCGCCGCCCGCAGTTGCAGGAGGAGTTCGAGCGCGCGCAGGGGCTGGCGATGGCGGCGCGTGCGGCGCTCAACGAGTTGGAGTGGTTGCACGGGCGCGGCGAGATATCCGACTCGCTATATCGCAAACTGAACCGCTACTTTGAGGCGGTACGGGAGGAAAACGCCGACGCGCTGGCCAGCCTGACCGAGGACCATGGCGCGGTACGGCGACGGCAACTGGCGCGCGTCAGCACGCAGCTGTTCGCCGCCGAGCGCTCGGCGCTGGATGAAGCGCTACGGCGTGGCCTGCTCAGCGAAGAGGTGTGGCGCGAGCTCAAGCGCGAAGTGGATGCCCGGCTGGTCGAAGGCGAAGAGGCCGGATGGGAGCGGCTCTGGGAGGAAGAGCAAGTCGACCTCGAAGAGACGTTCCCTCCCCAGGATGTCGAGCCGCGCTGACAGACGTGGAGGTAAGGACTGATGGCTGAGAGACGCAAGAGAATCATACGGTGGCTGCTGCCAAAGCTCATCGTCTTCGCGATAGGCGTGGCGGTCGGCTACTACGTGCGCGACCGGCAGCAGACGGACTTCAAGGACCTGTACGAGCAGACGCTCAACGAGCTCGAGGACTTGAGAGAGGCTGGCGAAGACATGGTCGAGCGCGGCCGCCGTGCAGGTGAGGCAATGAAGGCCGCGGCCGACAGTGCCGAGGCGGCCGTGGAAGAGGTCACCGGCGGCAACTAGGCTTGTCGCCTCAGCCGAGCAGTATGAGGGCGGCGGCGGCGGCGAGGGCCAGGTAGAGAATCCAGGAGAGCGCGCGGCTGCCGCGGGGGCCGGTGAAGCCGACCGTGACGGCGTCGGGTACAGCGGCGCGGACCGGAGTAATCTCGGTCTCCTTAACGATGTCCTCGCCTGAAGCGACCCTCCTCAAGAAGGCGAACTGGTACTTCCCGATCTGAAGCACATCCCCAACTTGAAGCTTGTACGGCTCGCTGATCTTGCGGCCGTTGACCTTTGTTTTTGTACGGCCGAGATCGCGCAGCAGATATTGCCCTCTCTGATAAGTGATCTCGGCGTGCAAGCGCGAGATCTTTCTGTCCGGGATAATGAGATCGCTGCGCTTCTCGCGGCCAATCCTGAAGCCGGCTCGGTCGATGATGTAGGACTGATTGTTGTCTATCCGTCGCAGAACCGCGACGACCCTGCGTTCCTCTTCGGGTGGCGTCACACGGTGGAGCAGCTCCGGCGCTACCGCGCCGGGATTCGCCTCCGACTCGGCTACGGTTCGCGCTATCGCCGCGGGCACCGGTGCATCCAACTTGACCGTGTCCTCCCCACCGTCATCGATGAACACGATCGTGCGGCCGTCCAAGGACAACCGGTCCCCGTTGAACAGGGCGACTGGATCGCGCTGCAACGGGCGATCGTTGATCGCAATCGGGCCCGCATCCTGCACGGCCCAGGCGAACGCACCGAACTCCTCGATGCTGATCGCGACGCGGTACCCTTCACCCAGCTCGGCGAGCCTAATGCTGGCCGTCTCATCCGAGCCGACCAGGTTCTCCCCGCTCTTCAGCCTGTAGAGACTCTGCTGGAACTCTATGAACGGCACTTTTCCTGTCGCTCCTGGCGGGCACATCCGGTGGGAGGTCCGGCGGACCGAGGTCTTCCTCGGCCAATCATTAGATGTCCCGGTACCGGGCATCGTTAAGTCGATACACGCAAGGTGAGGGCCGCGTTCCGCCGAACGCGTAAGAAGCTGTGGTACAGAGACTTGTGGCGCGGGCCTCGGGACGGCCGCGGCCCGGCCTCTGGCGGATTGCAACTCCGCTTGCAACCGCCAAGTGAGCCCGGCAGAGCGCCGCCATTGACCGGCCCAAGCGCTGCCCGCATCTTGAGCGGGTATTCCCCCAGCTGTGTCCCGCGGCGCTAGATAACTGTCGCGTCGCTCGGCCAAAGCGCGGGCGAGGCGCCTATGTGGGCTTGTCTCAACGGGATACGCGTAACGTCCCCACAGGGGTCGCGAACGGGCGCCAATGCTGCGTAACAGGCTCGGCTTCTCCCTCGTAGAGACGATCGTCGTCTTGCTGCTCCTGGCGGTGGTGGCGTCGGTCGCCGTCCCTCGCGCCCTCAAACCCAGTCCCAGCAGGCAGGTGGAGTTGGCGGCCCGGGCCCTGACCCGCGACCTCGAGCTGCTGCGCATGCGGGCGATAGCGGCGAAGCGCCGGGTCCGGGTCCGCTTCTACGAGTCGGAGAGGTTCTACAGCGCCTTCATGGACACGACGGCGCTGCGCTCCGGTTCGATAACGGAGAACGACGCCGAGGTGCAGGCCAGCCGGCTACTGGCGCGTGGCTCGCGGATCGGGATACCGGGGGTGAAGTTGCCGAGTGGAATACAATTCGGGACCGGGATAGCGACCAGCGGTCCGGCGGGACACGACGCTTCGGGCGCCCTGGTGCTCGCCAACGGTGACTACGTGGAGTTCGATTCGCGGGGCATGGTAGCGCCACCCGGGTCCGGCGGCGTGATCTACCTGATGCACGAGGAGATCAATTCCTCGGTGTCGGCGGTGACGATCACGGGTGCCAGCGCGTTCCGCACCTGGGTATTGCGCGGCGGTGAATGGACGCGATGAAACGGTACTCGGCTCTCGTACACACGGACCACGGCTTCGGTATGGTGTCGGTGCTGGTCGCCATGGTCCTGCTGGCGATCGGCGTTGTGGCGATCTCCGCCTCGAGCGCCTACATGGTCTCGTTGCAGACCGATGCGGCGGAGCGTGCTCGGGCCACGTCCATCGCGGTGGCCTACATGGAGGAGGTGAAGATGCGGGTGCCGCAGACCGTGGTCTCCGAAGACACGGTAGCGGTGAGCGAGACCGGGACTGTAGCCGCCGACGGCGCATTCCTGCGGACTCTGACCGTGATCCCCGAGCCCAGCGTGCCGGACGCCCTGAGGGCGACGGTGTCGGTGCAATACCCGTCGGGTTTCGGGCGGACGGGCACCGTTCACATGGTGACGGTCATCTACTCGGGGAACTAGCCGTGCGGACTCTTCCCAGCGTGTCGGCGCGTCGCCAGCGCGGCTTCTCGCTGATCGAGCTACTCGTCGCCTTGACGCTCGGCGTTGTCGTTCTGGGCGCCGCGATGGGCTACCTGTTCAGGGAGATGCGCTCGCTGGCCGGCAGCGAGATTCGCCAGAGCGTCAGCCGCAACGGCCGCTACATCGGCGTGTCGCTGCGCCACGACGTCCAAAAAGCCGGCATCGACATCGAGAGCACGGTCGTCTTCGGGACCGTTAAAGCCTGGCCCGGCGACTACGGCGATACGCTGGTCGTGCTCCACGTGCCGTATCTCCCTCAGCCCGCACCGGTGCACTCCCTCGTGCCGCCGGCAGGGGCCGATGACCCGCTGACGGGGGACGGCACGTGCGGCCCGCGCTGCATCGACCTGCTCAAAGGCCCGCTATTACCGCTCGAGATCGAGCCGGGCGACCTGGCTCGACTGCAGGTGCGCGCCTCGCGGCGATTGATTTTGATCGAGGACCTGGTCGACGCCACCGATACCACGTTTCAGGCGACCTTCACCGAAGCGCCTCTCATACTGAGGCAGGCTGCGGGCCTGAGCGGCGGCCTACAGTTGACGCGCTCCGGCACGTTCGTGCAGAAGCTCGTGCCGATCATCTACTACGTAGACGCCGAGGGACAGCTCCACCGTGCCGTGCGCATGGACCTGGATGGTTCGCCCGTCGGCGACATCCTAGCCTACGGCGTGGAACGTTTCGAGGTGAAGCTTGTGTTCTTCGATGGTGACGAGCTAGACCAGGCCAACCCGACTGACACCGACGACTCGAACGACTACGACGATATCGTGGCCGTCAGGGTCTCGGTGACCGTGGCCGCCGATCGAGTGGACCCGCGCGTCAACAACGGGGAGCTGGTGAAGCGCGACTACGAGTGGACGATATCGCCCCGCAACCTGCGGTATCAAAGGAACCGCTAAGGAATGGCGGGAGCAGGAGGCGCTATGGCGAAGGACACTATGCGGCGCGGCTCACGATGGGAAAGGGCCGCCGGCCGTCTGACTGACAGGCGCGGCCTGGCGCTGGTGGCGACGCTACTGGTGCTCACCGTGATGGCCGTGCTGGTAGCAGCCGCGGTGAGGGCGTCGATGACCACGGTCCGCACCTCGGGCATGGAGTACCACGAGGCCCGCGTGTTCTACGCGGCCGAGGCGGGTGCGGAGGTGGCGCTCTCCCAGCTCAAGCTGGCGCTCCAAGACGGCTACCTCTCGGACAGCGAGCTCACCGGCATCAACCCACCGGCGCTCGAGGAGTTCAGCTTCGACAGCTTCTCCGTACAGCGCTTGGATACGGCAGTCGTCGAGGAGATAACCGACGGGCCTTATTCCGGCCTCTGGGCGCTGACTCAGAACGTCGAGGTCTACTCACTGGCCTCCGACCCGGGCGCCAATATGTCCGGCGTCGTCCTGGCAGCCAAGGCCCAGGCGATCCCGATCTTTCAGTTCGGCGTCTTCTACGAGGAGGATCTCGAGGCGACCAACGGGCCGCCGATGACCTTCGTCGGACGCGTTCACTCGAACGGCGACATCTACCTCAGCTCGCGCAACGCCTGGTACATGGAGATGATCACCACGCCCAACAAGGTGATCCATAACCGCAAGGACCAGAACCGGGTCTATGACGGCGTCTACGTCTTCAATCCGGTGACGACGGACAGCGTGGTTCTCGATTTCGACAGCCGCACGATCCCCGGCGCCGAGGCGTTCAAGGCGGAGAGCTGGGCGAAGTTCAACGCTCAGCTGCGGACCGACGCCTTCGACGTCGACTCGCTGCGCCTGCCCCTGCCGCCCGGCGTCCCGGCGGTCGAGCTGATTCGGCCTCGGGAGATGGACGACGGCGAGGCGGAAAAGTCGGTGAAGTTCGCCTGGAACGCCGACACGTATGTCACTGTGGATCTGACAGACCTCCGGCGCCGCGAAGCGGTCTGCGGCGCGGCCGGCGCACCGCCCGACGAGGTGAGCGGTGAGATCATGATTACCCAGCACAGCCCCGTCTACCCCGGCGCCGGCTGGGTGACCTTTACGGCCAGCCACCCGCTGCTGACCTGTGACGAGTTCGATTCTCGAGTGACGCTGAGGATCGACGGCGACGAGTGGCAGTTCGATGGCACCATGTCGACCTGCACCTTCCAGGCCTTCGTCGGCGACGCTGCCGACGTGCTCGAGATCGAAATCGAGATCGAGTCCGACAACTACGGGCAGCTCGCTGACGACATCTTCGGCAACGTTAAGTGGCTGCTTGGCGGGATGACCGGTACGGGCGTAGACCAGACCCCGTGGCCGAACCTGACGGTGCAGCGCCCCACAGGGCTCCAGGTGCCCAGCGCCAGCGATGTGTGCAGGATCTTCCAGTGGGACTGGTCGGCCTTCTATGACGGTCGCGAGCAGGAGCTGAAGGACGTTTTGAACATCGACGTAATCGAGCTCGCCAACTGGTCGGGTGCCGACAGCACCCGCGCTGCCTGGCTCATCTATGTCGAGTTCGTGGTACCGGCCAATATCAACACGTACCCCCAGGATGCGGCCGACCTGATCCCCGATGCGACCGTCGACCCGGCTATCCGACTCGTCCGCGGGGGCAGTCTGCCCAACCCAATGACCGTGGCCACGGAATGGCCGGTCTACGTCAGGGGCAATTACAACAACGTGAACAAGCAGCCGACGGCACTGGCCGGCGACGGGATCACGATACTCTCTAACGCCTGGGACGACGGGATCAACAGTCCGAGCGCGGCGGTTGTCGCGAGTTGCGAGGGCACGGTCTCGCAGGGTAATCCCTGCACCGCCTACGAGAACTGGAACTGGGTCCGTCAGAACGCCGCCGAGACCACCGTCAACGCGGCGGTCCTCGCCGGGCACTGGCCCACGCCCTGCGACTGGTACGACTCCGGCTGCCCGTCTGACGGCAGCTCGACCTACTACCAGAACTGGTACGGTGGCGGCATCGAGAACTTCCCGCGCTTCCTCGAGCGCTGGAGAGGGGCGTCCAACTCCGACATGGTCATCTGCCGCTACCGCGGTGCCCTGGTCAGCCCTTTCACCAGCCAGAAGACGACCGGCACCTGGAACGGCACTTATTATGTGCCGCCCCAGCGCGAGTGGTCCTTCGACACCGACTTCCGCAATCCGCGGCTCCTACCGCCAGGCACCCCGAACGTGGGCTACGTGCTCAGGACTGCGATGCGGGAAGCGTTTTAGGACCGCACACCGACCACCTCGCCCCTCCGCCGTCCTATTGAGCTAACCCAGCGCCCTTTGGTCCAACTCTTGCCCCCTCATAAGGTGACGGGCCGCTGGGTCATGGTACCCGCGGTCCGGAGCTTGGCTTTCCCTTGACGTCTTCCCGCCGTTCGAGGCCGGGCGGCCCAATCGAACAGACGTCTTGCTGTTCGCAGGTGCGCTAAGCGCCGCGTTGATCGGTCATAATGACCGACACGGGCTGGCGCGAGGTGGGACCGCTTGTGCGAAGAGAAGGATTGGTGACGAGAGACAGGCGCGGCTACACGCTCATCGAGATGGTCGTCGTGATGGTCATGCTGGCCGTGGTGGTGGCGGTGGCGGTGCCGCGCGGTCTTAAGACGAGCCCTCAGCTGCAGGTCGACCTGGGTGCCCGGGGTCTGACACGGGACCTGGAGAAAGTGCGCATGCGGGCGATCGCGGTGAAGCGGCGGGTGCGGGTCAGCTTTGTCGAAGGTGAGGGTTTCTATACGGCTTATGTGGATATGAGTCCGGGCCGCAGCGGAACGATCGAGGGTACCGCTGATGAGGTTCACGAGAGCCGGCTGGTCACCCGTGGATCGAGCGGTGGTATCCCGGGCGTGAACCTACCGAAGGGTGTGGTCTTCGGGTTCGGCGATGCGGCGGCGGGGCCATTGGGCGCATCGGTGAGCGACCCGATCACGCTGGAGGGCGACCGGGTCGAGTTCGATAGCCGTGGGATGATCGTGCCTGCCGGCACCGGTGGCGTGATCTTCTTGACCCACGAGGATGATCCTTCGGCTGTGGCTGCTGTGTCGATCAGCGGGGCGGGAGCGTTTCGCGCCTGGAGGTATAGAGGCGGGGGGTGGTCGGAATGAGGACGCGGCGCATTCTGGGCGGTGAAGGCGGCTACGGGATGGTCTCTGTGCTGGTCGCCATCGTGCTGTTGTCGGCTGGTGTGGTGGTCTTGTCGACCTCCAGTGTCTTCCTGACCTCGCTGAGGAATGAGGCGGCGGTCCGATCCGTGGCTGCGTCCCTCGCCTTGGGTTACATGGAGGACATCAAGACTCGTGACCGCGCGGCTCTCGCTTCCGAGGACCCGGCCAAGATCAACGAGAAAGGCGAGCTCGATGAGGGCGGTGGCTTCCTCCGCGTAGTCGACGTGGCGCCCGATGCGAGCGTCGTCGACGCGGTGCGCGTAAAGGTGAAGGTGGGTTATCCCGGTCCCTTGGGACGGACCCGGGCGGTAGAAGTGGTGACGATCATTTACGTAGGGGATTAGTGTTGCGTTCACTGGCGGTTATGGGGTCACAGTCGAGGCGTGCCGCGCGAATGGGCTTCACGCTCGTCGAGCTGCTCGTCGCACTGACCCTCGGCACCATAGTCGTGGGCGCGGCGGTGAACTACCTGATCCGCGAGTTGCGCACCCTGCAGAGCAACGACGTGCGAGATGTGGTAACGCGGACGGGTCGCTACGTGGGCATCTCGCTGCGGCACGATCTGCAGCGCGCCGGCATCGGGATCGAGACCACCGCGTCCTTCGGGACCGTCGATGTCTGGCCCGGCACATTAGGTGACACCCTGGTGATCCTCAACGTGCCCTACCTGCCCGAGCTGGCTCCGCCCCACACCATCGTTCCGCCGCCGGGTGACGAGAACCCGCTGCTGCCAGGCAGCACCTGCGGGCCGCAATGTATCGAGGTGCTGAGGACGCCCGACGTTCCCTTCGACCTCGAAGGTGGAGAGCTGGCCCGCTTGCAGGTCCCGGGCGAGCGACGGCTCGCACTCATTCTCAGCACCAGCCTGGTGAGCGACACCTCGGCCGAGCTGACGTTCACCGACGCGTCGAGCATCGTGCGCCGACCTGCCGGTATGGACGGACTGAGCATCGATCGCTTCTCGACCTACGTCCAGGAGCTGGATGCGACGGTCTATTATCTCGATGAGGGCGATCGGCTGATGCGGGCCGTCGCCTTGAATCTAGACGGCTCGCCGCAGGGCCAGGTACTAGCCTACGGGGTCGAGGAATTCGATGTGAAGCTCGTCTTCGCCGACGGCGACGTGCGCGAGCTGGCGAACCCGACTGACGCCGACGACAGTAACGATTACGACGACGTCGTCGCGGTCAGGGTTCGGATAACGGCCAAGGCCGACCGGGTGCACCCGCTGGTCAATGACGGAGAGCTGTTACGCAAGACGTTCGAGTGGCTGGTCGCGCCACGGAACCTGCGTTACGAGAAGGACCGCTTGTAGATCCCGCCGTGCAGTTCAAGAACGCGATAAGGATTAGGGCGTGATTGACATGAAGCTATCGAAGACGATCCGATCGCCAGCCGCCGGTCGCTCCGGCCTGGCTCTGGTAACTACGATCATTGTGCTCGCCGTCATCGGGCTGATCGTGGCCGCGATGGGGACCGCCGCGATGTCCTCGGTTCGGGCGGCGGCCATGGAGTACCACGAGGGGCGGGCCTTCTTCGCCGCTGAGGCCGGTGGGGAAGCGGCTTTGGCCCAGCTCAAGCTCGCCCTCCAGGACGGCTTCCTAGGCGATGACGAGCTGACCGACATGATTCCCCCCGTGCTCGAGCCATTCAACTTCGATAGCTTCGCGGCCGGCAGGGTCGGCACAGCCGTGGTCGAGACGATCACCGATGGGCCGTACGAGGGGCTGTACGCCTTGACCCAGAACGTCGAGATCGTCTCGCTGGTCACCGACCCCAGCGGCACGACGTCGGGCGTCATCCTGGACGCGAAGGCCCAGGCGATCCCCATCTTCCAGTTCGGCGTCTTCTTCGAGGAGGACCTCGAGGCGACCAACGGGCCGCCGATGGACTTCGTCGGGCGCGTCCACTCCAACGGCAACATCTACCTCAGCTCCAACAACGCGTGGTACATGGACATGATCACCACGCCGAACAAAGTCTTCCACGACCGTAAGGACTTCCACCGTGTTTATGACGGCGTCTTTATCTTCAACCCGGTAACACGCGACAGCGTCCCCTTCGACTTCGACAGCCGCACGATCCCGGGCGCCGAAGCCTTCAAGGCGCAGAGCGAGCTCCAGTTCGCCGGTCGCTTGAGGACCGACGCCTTCGACGTCGATTCGCTCAGTCTGCCGCTGCCCGACGGCGTGCCGCCCTACGAGCTGATTCGGCCGCTCGAAGACGCCGACGGCTCCGCTGAAAGATCGGTTAAGTTCGCCTGGAACGCCGACACCTACCTGATTGTCGATCTGGACTTCATCAGGAATAGGTACGGTGTCTGCGGTGGCGATGATGATGATGATGACTACGAGGACGAAGGTTGGGTCGGCGCCGTCAAGTGGTGGCCCGACATCACGGTGATCCGCGACGGCCAGATCGTACCGAGCAAGCCGGCGCTCTGCGAGATCGTGACCTGGGAGTGGTCGGCCTTCTACGACGGTCGCGAGGAGGAACTGAAAGACGTTTTGACCATCGACATTCAGAAGCTGGATGATTGGGTCGGCAACGACGAGGACCGGGTCGCCGAGATCGTGTACGTGGAGTTCAGGCTACCGGCGACCATCGACGGCTACCCCAGCGAGGTACGCGATATCCTGCTCGACGCTACGGTAGATCCGGCGCTGCGCGTCAAGGAGGGTGAAGAGCTACCCAACCGCTTGACCTTTGCCACCGACTGGCCGCTCTACGTCGAGGGTAATTACAACAAAACGCACAAGCAGCCGGCGGCGCTGGCCTCCGACGGCCTCACCATTCTCTCCCAGAAGTGGAAGGACCAAGAGAACATCCCCGCTGACGGCATCTTCGATAACTGTGACGGTCTGGTCGCCCAGGATATGCCCTGCATCTTCTTCGAGAGCTGGGTCAGCGGCGACGTATGGAATTACCGGCGGGCAGGTGAAACCTGGGTCAACGCCGGCGTCATCGCCGGCCACTGGCCAACGCCTTGCGACCACCACGACAGCGGCTGTCCCGCCGACGGTACCGACACTTTCTACCAGGACTGGTACGGCGGTGGGATCGAGAACTTCCCACGCTTCCTAGAGAACTGGAGGGAATCCGACGGCAGCAAGATCATCTTCCACTACAGCGGCGCCCTGATCAGCCCCTTCACCAGCCAGAAGACGACCGGCACCTGGAACGGCTCATACTACCGGCCGCCGCAGCGCGACTGGTGGTTCGATACCGATTTCCGCAACCCGGAGCTGCTACCGCCCGGCACGCCCAATGTGGGCAGTGTGATCCGCACGGCGATGAGGGAGGCGTTCTAAATCGGTGTGCAGTATGCGGTGATCGGTGTGCGGCACCGGATGCCGCACACCGATCACCGCATACCGAGTCAGCGGCGCCAGATAACTCCTAGCGCCAGCTGGACTTCGTCGTCGTTGTGCGAGCTGATCGACAGCACCGCGTTGCCGATCCAGCCCGGCACGATCTCCACCTCGCTGCCCAGCTCAACCCCGCCCTCGAACTCCGTATCGGAACCGGGTCCGTCCGGATCGATGCGAACGAACTCCAGGAAGGGCAGGGCGTAAACGATTACCGAGCGCGGGCCGCTGCTCACGTCCGCTCCGATCGACACGCCGAACGGTACCGCGATCACGTTGGCCAGGTCCATGAAGCTAGCCTGGACGCCGCCGGCAAGCGCGAACTGCAACTGCGTCCCCGACACGGGTAACTCATAGCGCAGGTCGCCGCCCAGGTGAAAGCCGCCGTCAGCGTAGCCCGTGTAGCCGGCGCGCAGGCCGAAATCGATGTTGCCTCCCACCCCGCGGCGGTAGACGCCAAAGACGTTTATCTCCTCCGCAATGCTGATGTAGCCGCGGACTTCCATCTGCCGCTGGCCTAGCGCGTCCGGGCCCGTCAGCAGCCGGGTGGCTCCCCACTGAGCAGAGGCGGTCACCGGCGTGACGGCCAGCGCCAATAATGCGAACCCCAGTCGAGCTCCCTTCATCATCCTTCCTCCTATTCTCGTTGCTCGGCGGCGGGGAAAGCGTGCTGCCGGTTACGTTTTCGATCCCTAAATAATGGCTTTTCACTGTCCGAGCAAGCTTTTCCGCTCGCCGGACCGGAACCATCCTTGACCCGCCACCCGGCTAAAGCGATACTTGAGCGGAGTAAGCGAGCTATTTCCGGCGGACGGATTTGTGGACGCTTGCCACCGCCGGGCGGCTGTGTGGCCGCCGAACCAAAGGTCTAAAGTGCCGGGACAGGTTACGTGAGTTGCCGATTCACGCCCCGCGCGCGGAAGACCGTTTGCGGGGTTTTTTCTACTCGCGATCGCCATCCCCCCCTCGATGGGGATGGGGATGGCGATGGCGATGGAGGTAGAGAGTAGTGGGTGAGAGCCGGTACATCGAGACGCTGAGAGAGAGAGTCCTTGTCTTCGACGGGGCGATGGGTTCGAGCGTCCAGGCGCTGGGGCTCTCCGCGGCGGACTACGGCGGTCCGCAGCTCGAAGGCTGCATCGATCATCTGGTGCTCTCGCGACCCGATGTGATTCATGACCTCCATGCATCGTTCCTCGAGGTGGGTTGCGATGTCATCGAGACCGACTCGTTTCGTGCCAACCGCTTGAGCGTCGCCGAGTACGGGCTTTCTGAGAAGATCGTCGAGCTGAACGAGGCCGCCGCCCGCATCGCCCGGGGGGCCGCCGACGAGTTCGCGACGCCGGATCGACCGCGCTTTGTTGCCGGTAGCATCGGGCCCTCCGGTTACTTGCCCAGCGCCTCCGACCCTACGCTGGGGAACATCACCTACGCCGAGCTGCTGGAGGTCTTTCGCGAGCAGGCGCAGGGCTTGATCGCCGGGGGCGTCGACCTGCTGATCATCGAGACGGGGCAGGATATCCTGGAGATGAAGGCGGCGGTTGCCGGCGTCAGGAAGGCGCTGCGCGAGGCGGGCGTCGTGCGCCCCATCCAGGTGCAGCCGACCCTCGACACCTCGGGCCGCATGCTTCTCGGGACGAACATCGAGGCGGCGCTGGTCACGCTCGAGGCGCTGCGAATAGATGTGATCGGCCTCAACTGCTCTACGGGGCCGGAGCATATGCGGCAGCCGATCCGCTACCTGTGCGAGAACACGGCCTTACCCGTGAGCGTGATCCCCAACGCCGGCATCCCGCACAACGTGGACGGTGTGGCCGTCTACGGCCTCACCCCGGAGGAGTTGGCCGAGGCGCACGACGAGTTCGTCCGCAAGTTCGGCGTCAACATCGTCGGCGGTTGCTGTGGAACGACACCCGACCACTTGAAGCTGGTGGTCGAGCGCGTCTGGGGCGCCGAGCCGCTGGCCCGCACTGTAAAGACCGTGCCCCGCGTCGCCAGCGCCATGGAGGCGTTCGACATCGCCCAGGGCCCGGCGCCGACGCTCATCGGCGAGCGGGTGAACAGCCAGGGCTCGCGGAAGGTCAAGCAACTGCTGCTAGCGGACGAATACGATGAGATCGTGACGGTCGGTCGCGAGCAGGTCGAGGGTGGCGCCCACCTGCTGGACGTCTGCACGGCGCTCACCGAGCGACAGGACGAGGCCGAGCAGATGCGCACCCTGGTCAAGCTGCTTGCCCAGGGCGTGCCGGCGCCGCTGGTGATCGACACGACGGAGGTCGATGTCGTCGAAGCGGCCCTCGAGGCGAACCCGGGCCGCGCGATCATCAACTCGATCAATCTGGAGAACGGGTGCACCCGGATCGATTCGGTGCTGCCGCTCGCCGTGGAGCACGGCGCCGCCGTAATCGCCCTCACCATCGATGAGGAAGGGATGGCGAAGAGCGCCGACCGGAAGCTCGAGGTCGCGCGCCGCATCTACGAGATCTGCCTGGACGATTACGGCCTGCGGCCGCAGGACCNNTAGATAAGGAAGGGATGGCGACGACCGCCGAGCGTAAGGTCGAGGTCGCGCGACGGATCTACGAGATCTGCGTGAACGATTACGGCCTGCGGCCGCAGGACCTGATCTACGACGCCCTCACCTTCACGCTGGCAACGGGAGATGAGGAGTTCAGGAACTCTGCAGTCGATACTATCGAGGGAATACGCGCGATCAAGCGGGAGCTGCCAGGCGTCTTCACCAGCCTCGGCGTCTCCAACGTGTCGTTCGGGCTTCAGCCTCAGGCCCGCGCCGTGCTCAACTGTGCCTTCCTCCACCACTGCGTCGAGGCGGGCCTCGACCTGGCGATCGTCAACGCCGCTCACATCATCCCGTACGCCGAGGTCGACGAAGAACAGCGGGCGCTCGCCGACGATCTGATATTCAATCGCCGCGACGATGCCCTGGCGCGCTACATAGCCTACTTCCAAGAGCACACGATCGAAGAGGCCGAGCTGGTCGATCCCACCGCAACGATGACGACCGAGCAAGTCATCCACTGGATGATCCTTCACCGGAAGAAAAAGGGGATCGAGGATATCGTCGCAGCCGCGATCGACGGCCGCGGCGGCGACAACCAGGCGGCGGTCGGGGTCCTGAACGAGGTGCTGCTGCCGGCGATGAAGGAGGTGGGCGACAAGTTCGGGGCCGGCGAACTCATCCTGCCCTTCGTGCTGCAGTCGGCCGAGGTGATGAAGAAGGCGGTGGCGCGACTCGAGACTTACCTCGATCAGCTGGAAGGTGAGACGAAGGGTAGGGTCGTGCTCGCCACCGTCTACGGCGATGTCCACGACATCGGGAAGAACCTGGTGGGCACGATCCTCAGCAACAACGGCTACACCGTCTACGACCTGGGTAAGCAGGTACCGGTCAACACGATCATCGCCAAGGCGGAAGAGGTAGGCGCCGACGCCATCGGCCTCTCGGCCCTGCTGGTCTCTACATCAAAGCAGATGCCGCTCTGTGTGCAGGAGCTCCACGCTCGGGGACTCGGCTATCCCGTTTTGGTCGGCGGCGCCGCGATCAACCCGTCGTTCGTTCGCAACGCCGCTTACATCGACCGCGAGAGCGGTACGGTCTACCCGGCGGGCCTCTTCTACTGCAAGGACGCCTTTGCCGGGCTCGCTACGATCGACGCATTGCAGGACCCGGCGGGCCGCGAGGACTTTACCCGCGCGCGGGTCGACGAGATTCGCGAGGGCGTCGCGAAGCGCGAGGCTCTGCAGCAGCGGGCGAAGGCGATGCGCGCCGGGCTGGCCGGCCCGCGTGGCCCGTCCCGCGATATCGAAGTCCCGCGGCCGGCGTTCTGGGGCGTTAGAGTGCTCGAGCGCCTGCCGCTGGCCGAGCTCTTCCCGCTCATCGACCTGAATACGCTGTACCGCCTGCACTGGGGGGCCAAGAACGCGAAGGGCGCCGAGTGGGAAAGGTTGCTTAAGGATGAGTACGAGCCGCGGCTGGAGCGCTATCAGCGCGAGACGTTGGCCGGCGGGTGGCTGCAGACGCAGGCGGCCTACGGCTTCTTCCCCGCGTCTTCGGACGGGAACGATCTGGTCATCTACGACCCGAAGGACCCGGAACGTGAGATCGCGCGCTTCGACTTCCCACGCCAGCAGGAGTACGATGAGCTGAGCCTGGCAGACTATTTCGTACCGGGCGCCAGCGGCGAACGCGATGTGGTCGCCTTCCAGATCGTCTCGGTAGGCTCAGCGCTGCTGGAGAAATCGGATCGATTGATGAAAGGCGGCGACTACTCGGAGGGCTACTATTTGCACGGCTTCGGTGTCCGCCTGGCAGAAGCGGGTGCCGAGTACGTCCATGCGCGGATCCGCGCCGAGCTGGGGATCGACCCCGGCCGCGGCCTGCGCTACTCGTGGGGCTACGGCGCCTGTCCCGACCATCGCCAACACCGCATCGTCTTCGAGCTCTTACCGGCGCGGGAAAGGCTCGGCATGGACCTCACCGAGGCGGGGGCGCTGATTCCCGAGCTGTCGACGGCGGCGCTGGTCGTTCATCATCCCGAGGCGAAATACTTCTCGGTGTAGCGAACCCGGATCTCTCCATCCGGGTTTTTGGGCGTCGGGGCGGGTCGCCTCGCTCCGGCCTCCCCCGGCTCCGACCAACTACGCTCGCCTCACCGCGGGCGCCTGCGTCCAGAGTTGTCTGTAGACCAGCAGCACGATCAGCGAGTAGAGGTTGGCGAGCAGTAACGGCCAGCCGAGCAAGGCGTGCAGGCGCGGGATGTAGTAGACGGCGCCCAGGATGTGCGCGGTGTGCAGGACGAGGCCGAACAACCAGGCGGCCCGCGCCCCCTGCGTCAGCTTCGCGATGTAGAAGATCAAGGTCGCCGCGATGATCTGCAGCGGTATCCCGACCTCGAAGATGAGACCCGGGATCAGGAAGAACATGCCGGCGAACCCGATGGGTACCGTCAGCACTGCCCAGAGGGCGTAGTGAATCTCAACCAGCGGATACGACCGATTCATCTATTCAATCCCCAAATCCCCGAATCCCCGACCCCACGGATTCCACGGATTCCACGGATTCCTAATTATCGAATTCCCAGAATCCCGAATTCCCGAATTCTCAGATTCCCGAATTCCCATCAGTAAGGGCCTTTGCGCGGCGCTCCTACTATGATGCTGTCGTGTAGCGGCAGCAGCGGGAACGTCGACGCGTACAACGCGTAGCAGATCCCGAACAGCCCCAGGAACCCCAGCGTCATCAGCAGCTCGATCAGTCCCAGCGGCACACCGCCACCCGTCCAGATCGACGGGACCACGGCGACGAACCGTTCCAGCCACAGGCCCAGCAGTATCAGGCCGGCGACCGCTGCCAGGTACGGCGGCACCATCTTCACCTTCTGCCAGAGCAGGAGCAGGAACGGGATGACGAACACGCAGGCGAGGAAACTCATCGAGAACGCCTGCCACGGCGGCAGCGAGCGCACCTCGATGAAGAGCGTCTCGCGCGGCATGTTGCCGTACCATATGGGCAGGTACTGCGAGAACCACAGATAGGCCCAGAAAATACAGAAGGCGAAGATCAGTTTACCCAGGTCGTGCCACTGGTTGGCCGCGAAAAAGTCCAGACCCAGATACCTGCGGAACAGCGTCGCCATCACCGCCAGGCCGGCCAGCGCCGACAGCCAGGCTCCGATGAAGAAGTAGGCCGGATACAGAACCGAGAGCCAGCCGGGCGTCAGCGACATGATCAGGTCGACGGCCATGCCGCTCAGCATGACCGCGTAGCTCAGGGCCAGGATCGGTGCCAGGCGTCCCAGGATCCGGCGCGACCGCTCTGCCTCTTGCTCCTCGCCTTTGAAGCCACGGGCCATCCAATCCGTCAGCGCGCGACGCCAGCCGCTCAATCGGGAGGCGGCGGCGGGCATATCGGGCCGCAGCGCGTAGTACATGAAGACGAGGCATAGAACGTAGAGCAGCGCCAGGAAGACGGCGCCGCGCAGGAAGAGGCCGCCGACGTTGAACCAGGCCTCGGGCAGCGGATGCCCTTCGGTGTTCACCGCGTTCCCGATCCAGGGGAAGATCTGACTGTTCCCGAAGTAGAGGACTAGGAAGAGCAGGTACGACGCCGGCAGGAAGGCGCCGAACCCCTGGGCGACCCGGTGCATCGACTTCCCCCAATGGCCTTTCGCCAGCTGCATCGCCGCGCCGAACAGCACACCGGCCGCGGCGAGCCCGGAGAAGAAGAGGAAGTTCACGAGGTAGGCCTGCCAGACGCGCTGCGGTGCGGCGAACAGTCCGATGACGAACCCGATGAATCCCAGCCCGACGAGCGTCCCCAGCACTGTAAGCGCCCGGCCGGGGATGCGTCCGGTTATGCGGTTCAATACCTGCTCGTCGGTGTAGCCGGCGGTCTCGGTCTGCATCGTCTGTGCCCTACTGATTCCCCTCTGACGCTTGCTGCAGTTCCCTGACGTAATTCACGATGTGCCAGCGTTCTTCTTGTGGCATGCGCCGGTAGTTCGGCATCAGCCCTCTTCCGGCCGAGATCATGCCGAAGATGTAGCCATCGCTGAGGTCGCGCGCCCGCTGCGTGACCAGCTCGTTGATCAACCCGCGCGGGTACGGCCCCTCGATACTGCCACCGCCGGCGCCTTCCGGGCCGTGGCAGACCGAGCAGTAGATGTCGTACCGCTCTTCACCGATCTGCAAAGACTCGCTCGTCGCCGGGAACGGGTTCGTAAGCCGCTCGTAGTCGTCCGGCAGGTTAGCGAGCGGCGCGCCGGCGCCCACCGGCACGGTGCCCTCGGGCGGCAGGCGCGGGAACTCCTCGTAGGGCTCGACCGCGGCCTGGTCCCGCATGTTGCCGAACCACGAGACCTTGCCGAGCGCGTCCTCGATCTCGGTACCGCGGCAGCCGGCCAGGCCGGCGGCCAGGGCCAGACCGGCCAGCACGGAGAGGGTCGGTCGGGTTCGTCTACCGTTCAACGCGCACCTCGCCGGGCCCGTAACTACGGAGCATCTCCTCGACCGTCGCCGTGCGGCTGGGCTCGCAGACGACGCGGACGCCGAACTGGTCGTCGGTGTAGCCCGCTTGATGCGCTGCGTGCAGCGTGAGCGTCGGCATCCGATTGTGGATCAGCATGCCGATCAGCGCCGAGATCCCCGCGAACAGGATCGTCATCTCGAACGCGATGACCACGTAGGCGGGTATCGAAGCCAGGGCCTTTCCGCCGACGACCAGCGGGTAGTAATAGGAGGACCAGGTCGTTAGGGCGAAACCGCTGATGCAGCCGGTCAGCCCACCGATCAACGCGTAGCGCCTGACCGGGCTGGACGGCGCCCCGATGGCGTCCTCCAGCTCGGTCTCCATGATCGGCCCGAAGACCGACACGTCCTCGTAGCCCTCCTCGCGGAGCGAGCGCACGGCGCCGACCACCGTGTGAATGTCGTCGTAGGTCGCCGTTACGGTCTCGCGCGCTGCCATCACGCTTCTTCCTTCTTGTCGCCCGGGCTCCAGACACCTTCCGCGATCGACTCCTTGACCTCGGTGATCGAGATGGCGGGCAGCGTCTTGGCGAACAGCATGAACCAGAACAGGAACCAGGCGAAGCTGCCGGCGGTGATCGAGAGCTCGACCCAGGACGGCTTGTAAAGGCCCCAGGCGCCGGGGCTGTACTCGTGGGCCAGCGACGTCACGATGATCACGAATCGCTCGTACCACATCCCGATGTTCACGAAGATCGAGATGACGAACAGCGCCGCGATGTTGCGCCGGATCTTCCGCGCGAAGCAGAGCAGCGGGATGAGGACGTTACACGTCATCATAATCACGAACGGCCCCATATAGTCGCCCACCGCGCGCCAGCGGAAGCTCTCCCACTCGGCCGGGTCGCCCGAGTACCACGCCATGAAGTACTCGGCTACGTAGGCGTAGCCGACGATCAGGGAAGTCAGCAACAGCAGCTTCCCCATATTGTCGTAGTGGTATTCGGTGATGTAGTCCTCGAGTCCCAGCGCCCAACGGAAGGGCACCGACAGCGTGATCACCATGGCAATCCCCGAGAAGATCGCGCCGGCCACGAAG